>OKSD01002800.1_pt1 | contig 14297 bp, 13 predicted proteins | sample 1601221 | NCBI WGS metagenome assembly OKSD01 (sample SAMEA3541550, study PRJEB24748) | human gut metagenome | biome: human gut; feature: human-associated habitat; material: faeces | place: China | collected 2012
TTGAGGTCTTTCATTGAAAAAGAAGGAACAACGCTTCGTTTACTTATAGGAAAAGCCGCGCCGGGGTGGAAAAATACATTGACTTCTCCGTGGCCGACGCAAGAGATTTCTCCCGCAAAACGGAGAACGGCACGCTCTGCACCAACCCGCCCTACGGCGAGCGCCTGCTCGAAAAGGAGGCCGCGGTCGAGCTCATGCGCGCGTTCGGCAAAACGATGCGCGAAACGGAAAACTGGAAGACCTACGTGATCTCCTCGCTTGAGAATTTTGAAAATGTCTACGGCAAGCGCGCCGACAAGCGGCGGAGACTTTATAACGGCATGATTCCCTGCCAGCTTTATATGTATCTTTAAATACCGCGGCGGCAAACCGCGGCAGGAAAATATGTGAATTATTTTTTAAAACAGCGCATTCCCTCTTGCATTTGCAGAGGGCGTGTGCTATTTTATAGACATAGGTTAGCACTCGGAGTCATTGAGTGCTAAATCAACAAAATAAAAATTAAAATGATCATAGGAGGCAGAAACCATGAATCTCAAACCGTTGGCGGATCGCGTTGTCCTCAAGCGGACGGAAGCCGAGGAAAAGACCAAAGGCGGCATCATCCTCACGAGCGCGGCGCAGGAGAAGCCGGAAGTTTACGAAGTCATCGTCGTCGGCCCCGGCGGAATGGTAGACGGCAACGAAGTGAAGATGGAAGTCAAGGCGGGCGACAAGGTCATCGCCGGCAAGTACAGCGGAACCAGTGTCAAGCTCGACGGCGAGGAATACACCATCGTCCGTCAGAGCGACATTCTGGCGATCGTAGAGTAATTTCAGGAGGACGAATATATTATGGCTAAGAATCTGGTTTATGGCGCGGAAGCCCGCAAGGCTCTGCAGACCGGCGTTGACAAGCTCGCCGACACCGTGAAGATCACGCTCGGACCCAAGGGCCGCAACGTTGTTCTCGATAAGAAATTCGGCACCCCGCTCATCACGAACGACGGCGTGACCATCGCCAAGGAGATCGAGCTCGCCGATCCCGCCGAGAACATGGGCGCGCAGCTCATCCGTGAAGTCGCCACCAAGACGAACGACGTTGCCGGCGACGGCACCACGAGCGCGACCGTTCTCGCCCAGGCCATCATCCGTGAGGGTCTGAAGAACCTCGCCGCCGGCGCCAACCCGATGGTCCTCCGCCGCGGCATCGCCAAGGCGACCGAGGCCGCCGTCAGCGAGATCAAGACCGCGTCCCAGCCCGTGAGCGGCACGAAGGACATCGCCCGCGTCGGCACCATTTCCTCCGGCGACGAGCAGATCGGCACCCTGATCGCCGAGGCAATGGAGAAGGTCGGTCAGAACGGCGTCATCACCGTGGAAGAGTCCAAGACCGCGCAGACCTATTCCGAGGTCGTCGAGGGCATGCAGTTTGACCGCGGCTACGTCTCCCCCTACATGGTCACCGATTCCGAGAAGATGGAAGCCGTCATCGATGACGCCTACATCCTCATCACCGATAAGAAGATCTCCAACATCCAGGAGATCCTGCCTCTGCTCGAGCAGATCGTGAAGGCCGGCAAGAAGCTCGTCATCATCGCCGACGAGGTTGAGGGCGAAGCGCTCGCCACCATCCTTCTCAACAAACTGCGCGGCACCTTCACCTGCGTGTGCGTCAAGGCCCCGGCCTTCGGCGACCGCCGCAAGGAGACCATGCAGGATATCGCCGTTCTGACCGGCGGCCAGGTCGTCTCCGGCGACTACGGCATGGAGCTCAAGGACGCCACGTTCGATATGCTCGGCCGTGCGCGCCAGGTCAAGGTCTCCAAGGAGAACACCATCATCGTCGGCGGCGCCGGCACGAAGGAAGCCATCGCCGACCGCGTGGCGCAGATCAAGAACCAGTACGAAGTTTCCACCTCCGACTACGACCGTGAGAAGCTCATGGAGCGTCTGGCCCGTCTGAGCGGCGGCGTTGCCGTCATCAAGGTCGGCGCGGCTACCGAGGCCGAAATGAAGGAGAAGAAGCTCCGCGTCGAAGACGCTCTCAACGCGACGAAGGCCGCCGTTGAGGAAGGCATCGTCGCCGGCGGCGGCACGGCTTACGTGCAGGCCGGCATCGCTGCCGAGAAGGTCGTCACCGAGCTCGAGGGCGACGAGAAGACGGGCGCTGCCATCGTTGCGAAGGCTCTGCAGGCCCCGCTGATGCAGATCGCCGCGAACGCCGGTCTCGAGGGCGCCGTGATCCTCAATCAGGTCCGCGGCTCCGAGATCCCCGGCTACGGCTTTGACGCCGCGAAGGAAGAGTACTGCGATATGATTGCCGCCGGTATCGTCGATCCGACCAAGGTCTGCCGCAGCGCGCTGGAGAACGCCGCCTCCGTCGCCTCCACCGTCCTCACCACCGAGGCGATGGTCGTGAGCATCCCCGAACCCCCCGCGCCGGCTCCCGCCGCGCCGGACATGGGCGGTATGTACTAAATCATCCCCGCATATCCGTATAAAACGCACAAGCCCTCCGGCATCCGAATCGGATGCCGGAGGGCTTTCCTTTTTTTCAGACTTCGTCCGCCTCTTCGTATGCGGCGATGGCTTTCAGGAACGCTTCGCCGTAGCGCGCGGCTTTTATCTCGCCGACGCCGGAGACCTCCAGAAAATCCTCCATCGTGCGCGGGGCTTTCGCCGCCATGTCCGCGAGCGTCGCGTTGGAGAATACAACATAGGCAGGCACGCCCTCCGCCGCGGCGAGGCGCGTGCGCTCCGCCTTGAGCGCCGCGAAGAGATCGCCCGTGCCGGTCGTCGGGGCGGATGCCGCCGCGCTCTTCCGGCGGCGTTTTTTCTCTCCGCTCTGCGCCGCCGGCTCAAGGTGCACCGGCATGGCGACCTTCTCACCGCCGAACAGCACGCCGTTGGCGGCCGCGGCCGGTTCCAGCGTGAAGTGCTGCGCGTTCGTGCGCAGATACCCCGCTTCTTCCAGCCGGTCCAGCATGGCGAGCACCTTTTCCGCGGAGAGCTTCCGCATCAGACCATACGTTGAGAGCCTGTCCAGCCCGAGCTGCAGAAGACGCCGGTCGCGGCTGCCGCGCAGCGTCTGGACGATCAGCGTTTTTCCGACATAGTATCCGAGCGTTTCGCGCACGCGCACAACGCACGAGAGGATCATCTGCGCCGATATCGTGATGTCCTCAAGCCGGTACGTTCTCCGGCAGTTTCCGCAGTTTCCGCATTCCTCGGCGTGCGGCTGCCCGAAATAGTCGAGAATGTACCCTCGCAGGCAGCGCGTCGTTTTGCAGTAGCCGGTCATGATCTTCAGCCGCTCATAGTCGCGGCGGCGCAGCTCTTCCCGCTCTGCGTCGCCAAGCTCCTCCCCACCGCTCTGGATGAGGAATTTTGCCGTCTCCACATCGCCCGCAGAGTAGAGCAAAATGCAGTCTGCAGCCTCGCCGTCGCGTCCGGCGCGTCCCGCCTCCTGATAATACGCTTCGAGGCTTTTCGGCATGTTGTAGTGGATCACGAAATTCACGTTGGATTTATCGATGCCCATGCCGAAGGCATTCGTCGCAACGATCACGTTTTTCCGGTCGAACTGAAAATCGTCCTGGCTTGCGCGGCGCGCGCCGTCCTCCATTCCGGCGTGATAACAGACCGCGGCGACGCCGCGGCTGCACAGCGTCCGGCAAACGCGCTCGGCGGCGGCGCGCGTGGCGCAGTAAACGATGCCTGTCTTGTCCCGCCGCGTCCGCAGAAGATCAAGCAGCGCGGACATTTTGTTTTTCGGGTGCTGCACATCAAAGAAGAGGTTCGGGCGGTCGAAACCCGTGACACAGCGGACGGGATCATGCAGTTCAAGCAGACGGACAATGTCCTGCTGCACCTCCGCCGTGGCGGTCGCGGTGAGCGCCGTCACCGGCGGGCGCTGCGGCAGCGAGGCAACAAAGTCCGGTATGCTCCGGTAGCTTGGACGGAAGTCCTGCCCCCATTGGGAGATGCAGTGCGCCTCGTCCACGGCCACAAGCGAGACCGTCACCGCCTGCATGAGTGCGGCGAAGCCCTCCGTTTCCAGCCGTTCCGGCGCGACATACAGCAGCTTGTACGCGCCCTCCCGCGCGCGGCGGTACACAAGACGCAGCTGCTCGGCGGTGAGCGAGCTGTTGATGTACGCGGCGCTGATCCCCGCGTTTTTGAGCGCCGCCACCTGATCCTTCATCAGGGAGATCAGCGGCGATATGACGATCGTAATGCCGCCGAGAAGCAGCGCGGGGATCTGGTAGCACAGGGATTTCCCGCCGCCGGTCGGCATGATGCCGAGCGCATCCCGGCCGGACAAAACGGCATCGACAAGCTCCTCCTGCCCCTGCCGGAAACGGCTGTGACCGAAGCAGTGCTTCAGCACCTCGTATTTATCCATCGCCCGTTCCTCCCGCTCAACGTTCTGCCATAATTATACGTCCTGCCCGGAGATTTTCCAATGTCTTTTTGCAGAATACCGTGTGCGGTCTTTTTCCGCCGGAAAAGGCTTTTTTCCTTTGTCCGAATATGGTATAAATGGTATAATCGGTCGAAAAGGTTTGATCCAGTTCGATAAAGAAAGGAAAGAGACATATGGCGTACTATCGTCTGCCGGAAAAGGAGCTTCGCGCTTACTGCGAAGCCGTTATGGGAAAATACGGATTCAACGAAAAACAGAGCCGCGATATTGCCGACATTCTGCTCACCGCCGATCTGCAGGGACTGGAATCCCACGGCGTGCAGCGTCTGATCCGCTACCACTGCGGCGTGAAAAGCGGCGTGATCCGCCCGGACGCCGTGCCGGAGGTCGTGCATGAAACGCCGCTCTCCGTTGTGCTCGACGCGCACAGCGCCATGGGCCAGATTGCCGCCGTGGACGCAATGGAGCGCGCCATTGCCAAGGCGAAGCAGTACGGCTTCGGTGCGGCGGTCGTGCGCAACTCCAACCACTTCGGCGTCGGCGGCTATTATGCCATGATGGCCGAGCGCGAGGACATGCTCGGCATGTGCTTTACGAATACGCAGGCCATCTGCGTGCCGACGTTCGGCCGCGAGGTCATGCTCGGCACAAACCCCATCGCCTTCGCCATGCCTGCCGATCCCATCCCCATGCTGTACGACGTGGCGACCACGGTCGTGCCGCGCGGCAAGCTGGAGGTCTATGCCAAGCAGGGCAAGCCCATGCCGCTCGGCTGGGCCGTCGATGAAAACGGCAAGGACACCTCCGACGCCAAGCGCGTCATCGACAACATCAACTCCAAGGCGGGCGGCGGCATTCTCCCGCTCGGCGGCTCCAGCTCCGCGACCGGCTCGCACAAGGGCTACGGTCTCGCGCTGATCGTAGAAATCCTCTCCTCGATCATCGCCGGCGGCGCTACGTCCAACCATGTGAGCAAGAACGGCCTCGGCGACACATCGCAGAGCTTCTTCGCGCTCGATTACGGCATGTTCGGCGACAAGGCCGCGATGCGCGAGAGCCTTTCGACGCTTCTGCAGGAGCTGCGCGACAGCGCCAAGGCCGAAGGCCGCACCCGCATTTACACCTCCGGCGAAATGGAGGTCGACTCCCGCAATGAAAAGCTCAAAAACGGCATCCCCGTCAACGACTCCACGCTCGCGGAGCTTCGCACCGTCGGCGGCGAGCTCGGGCTCGACTTTGACGCCATGGTGAGCGTCAAGGCTGCCGAGTGAACGTAAAAAAGCGCCGTGATATGCGGCTGCGTGAGTTTGACTATTCCCTGCCCGGCGCTTATTTTCTGACGGTATGCACCAAAAGCCGGCGGCAAATCCTTTCAGCCATCCACGAAGGATGTACAATTCTTTCAGCTGTCGGGCGCATTTGTGAAACGCAGCTTTTGCTTCTGGAGGAACGATATCCCGTAAGAATTGAACGTCATGTGATCATGCCGAATCACGTTCATATGCTGCTCTCTCTTTATCGGGCGGAGCAGAGCCCCGCCCCTACAACTGATATCCTATGCTCGTGGAAATCCGCCACGACCAAATTGGTTAATACAGAAATGCATACGCTGGGAAACGTGGTATGGCAGCGGTCATTTTACGATCATGTAGTACGAAATGAAGATGATTTTCGGGACGTATGGCAGTACATCGACAACAATCCGAAAAATGGGAGCTTGACCGCTTTTATTCTCTGTAGGGGCGGGGCTCTGCTCCGCCCCTACCAGCGGGACAGTTTACCGGAGGAAAAGCGAAAAAGCCGCAGACCGGGCGCAAAATACCGGCAATTTCTGTTGACAACGGCAGCGCGACGTGATAAAATACACAAGCTGCCAAGAAATCGGCAGAAGCTGCTGGCATAGCTCAGTCGGTAGAGCAGCTGATTCGTAATCAGCAGGTCGTGTGTTCGAGTCACATTGCCAGCTCCAAAAAAGCCTGTAATCTCAAGGATTACAGGCTTTTTTCCTTACTCAGAGATCTCTTTCCGTGCATCAGACGCCCCCAAACGCCCCTATAGCAGTTTTTCCCAAAAAAAGCGCAAAAGCCGCCGGAGAAAATGTAGATGTCCATAAAACAGCATCAGTCCCGGCAGTAATGTCTGCCGGGATTGTTCTTGCCGTACATTGAAGCCATATGATATGATTAAACAGACTGATAAACTTGAGTTTATTTGATTAAGGAGAATTGAAAATAATGTTGGAATTAAAAAGATTGTCAGTTGATGATGGCTTAGATATTTACACAATGCTGCAAGAGATCCCTGCTGAAGAAAATGGATTAATTAACAAAGCCAACGGATTAACATTTGATGAGTATAAAGAATGGCTGATTGTAAAACAGAGGGATTCTGAGCAAGAAGGGATTGTAGATGGTTGGAAAGTGCCTTCTACAACTTTTTGGCTATATGCTGATGGTATTCCGGTTGGATTTGGTTCTGTCAGACATTTTTTGACTGAGGCACTGAGAAAAGCAGGAGGAAATATCGGGTACGGAATTGCACCAGCGTTTCGTGGAAAAGGATATGGAAAAGAACTGCTGAGATTATTGCTTAATGAAGCGAAAGAAATGGGAATAGATAAAGTGTTAGTAACCATTCTTTTAGATAACATAGCATCTCAAGCTGTGGCAATAGCAAACGGAGGTGTTGTTACTGAAAGAACTGACGAGAGAGTTTTCATTTGGATTGATACTAAGAAATAAAAAGGAAAATCAATTCCAATTTGTCAAACAGTAAGGGCGCACTTCTATACACCATTCGGTGTAGTGCGGTAATGTGCGATTTTGCACCGCATCCAAGCCTCCCGCGTCAGAGGGAGCCATGGATATTCCAGCCCTAACATAAAAAAAGAATCCGACCTTTGATTGCAGCCATAGGTCGGATTCACTTTTTTATGAGCAACCAGCTAACCTCCGGCGGCTCTTTTCGTTTTCCCGGGTTATTCCTTATCCTCGAGATAGCTGCGCACCAGCTCCTGCAGCAGCTCATCGCGGTCGATGCGGCAGATGAGCGAGCGGGCGTTGTTGTAGTTGGTGATATATGTGGGGTCCTCGGAGAGGATGTACCCCACGAGCTGATTGATGGGGTTGTAGCCCTTGAGCATCAGCGAGTCGTATACCGAGGAGAGGATCTCCCGAATCTGTGCGCGATTGGATACCGTGGCGAACGGCTTGGTGGCGTCACCCATGTCCGCAACCCCCTTCAGTCAAAAATTTCTTTCTGTTATTACCATACCACAGCGGCGGGCGAGTTTCAAGGAAAATCTTACCGGATGACAGCGCCGAAGTTCTCGCGCAGCGCGTCGAGCACCGCGCGGACGGCTTCCTCGGCGTGATCGTCGGTGAGCGTACCGTCGTCCGAGCGGAGCGTCAGCGAGAAGGCGACGCTCTTCTTCCCTTCCGGGATACCGACGCCGGTGTAGACGTCGAAGAGCTTCACGCCGCGCAGGACATTCTTTTCCGCCTTGCGGATGCATTCGGTCAGCTCGCCGACGGGGACGGCGGCGTCGCACACGACGGCGATGTCGCGCGTGATGGCCGGGAAGCGCGGCAGCGGCGTATAGACCGGCTCCGCACCCTCGAGATCGTGCAGCAGCACGACGTCGATCTCGGCGCAGTACGTCGCGCCGTCGAGCCCGTAGGCAGCGCACACGTCGGGGTGGATCTGGCCGAGGGTGCCGAGGCGCGTATTGCCCGACCACACCGCGGCGCAGCGGCCGGGGTGGAACGCGGCGGTCCCCGTGTCGGCGGTGAAGCGCACGTCCGGGGTACGGGCGGCGCACAGCAGCGCCTCCACCGCGCCCTTGAGCGCGAAGAAGTCCACATCGCCGCCGTAAGCGCCGAGCGTGAGCACGGTGCGCTCGTCGGCCAGCACCTTGCCGGGCTGCTTCTTGTACACGGTCGCCATTTCATAGAGCTTTGCTTCCATGTTGCGGCGGCTGAGGTTCGTGGACAGCACGCCGAGCATGGAGGGCAGCGCCGTCGTGCGCATGACGCTCGTATCCTCGCCGAGCGGGTTGAGGATGCGGTAGTTATCGCGCAGCGGGGAGTCGGCGGGTACCTTGATCTTATCGAGGCTCGACGGGCTGACGAACGAATACGTCACGACCTCGGTATAGCCCATGGCGCGGCAGGCCGTGCCGAGCTTCCGGACAAAGAGCGTCTTTTCGCTGTAACCGCCCTGCGTGGCTGCGCCGCGGATGTCGGTGGCTTCGATCTTATCGTAGCCCCAGAAGCGGGCGCACTCCTCGGCGATGTCGGCGAGCATGGTGCAGTCGCCGCGCCAGGAGGGGACGGTGAGCGTATTGCCGTTGAGCTCAAAGCCGAGCGAGGTGAGCGTATCGGTCATGAACTCGCGCGGGATATCGGTACCGAGCAGGGCGTTGATGCGCTTGTCGTCCAGCTCGATGAACGTCGTCTCCGGCTCTTTGGCGAGCACGTCGATCGTACCGTCGAACACCTCGCCCGCGCCGAGCATTTCTACGAGCTCGCACGCGCGGTCGACCGCCGGGACGGTGGCGAACAGGTCGAGGCCCTTTTCAAACCGGCCGGAGGCGTCCGTGCGCATGCCGAGGGCGATGGCCGTTTTGCGGATGGAGTGGCCGAGGAAGTTGGCGCTCTCGAAAACGATGGTCGTCGTTTTGTCGGTGATCTCGCTGTTCGCACCGCCCATCACGCCCGCGAGCGCGACGGGGCCCTCGGGGTCGGCAATGACGAGCATGCCGGGCGTGAGAGCGTGGTCGTTGCCGTCGAGCGTCCGGAGAGATTCGCCCTCTTCGGCGCGGCGGACGATGATCTTGCCGTCGTGCAGGCAGGCGTAGTCGAACGCGTGCATCGGCTGGCCGTACTCGAGCATGACGTAGTTCGTGATATCGACGATGTTGTTGATTGGGCGCACGCCGGACGCGCGCAGACGGCGGCGCATCCACTTCGGCGACGGGGCGATCTTGATATTTTTCACCATGCGCGCGGTGTAGCGCGGGCAGAGCTCCGCGTCCTTGATCTCCACGGAGAGCTTTTCATGGATATCGCCGTGGCCGGCAGTCACCGTGGGCTCGGCAAACGTCAGGGGCGTGTGGAACGTGCAGGCGCTCTCGCGGGCGAGACCGCGCACGGAAAGACAGTCGGGACGGTTGTTCGTGATCTCAAACTCCACGACGCTGTCGTTGAGACCGCAGACATCGCGGATATCGTCGCCGGGGAGGCAGTCCTCTTCGAGGATGAAAATGCCGTCCTCGATCGCGTAAGGGAAGTCGCGCTGCTCAAGTCCCAGCTCGCCGAGCGAGCAGAGCATGCCCTCGCTGAGCTCGCCGCGCAGCTTGCCGGTGCGGATCTCCTTGCCGCCGGGCAGCGTGCTGCCGTCGAGCGCGACGGGGACGAGATCGCCGATGTTGACGTTCTGCGCGCCGGTGACGATCTGGAGCTCCCGCTCGCCGCCGACGTCGATCTTGCAGACCCACATGTGGTCGGAGTTCGTGTGGCGCTCCATGGAGAGCACACGCCCGACGACAACGCGGGAAATTTCGCTGCCGGTGACCTCCCAGCCCTCCACCTTGGAGCCGGACATGGTCATCGCGTCGCAGTATTCCTTATCGGGGGCGCCGATGGTCGTATATTCCCCCAGCCATTCTCTCGAAAGTTTCATGTCGCTACCTCCTTAAAACTGGGACAGGAACCGGGTGTCGTTTTCGTACAGCAGGCGCATGTCGCTGATCTGGAAGCGGCGCATGACGAGACGCTCGAGACCGACGCCGAACGCGAAGCCGGAGTAGACCGTCGGGTCGATGCCGCTCATTTCGAGCACGCGCGGGTGCACCATGCCGGCGCCGAGCAGCTCGATCCAGCCCTCGCCCTTGCACACGCGGCAGCCCTTGCCGTGGCACTCAAAGCACTGCACGTCCATCTCGCAGCTCGGCTCGGTGAACGGGAAGTGGTGCGGGCGGAAGCGGGTCACGGTATCGGGACCGTAGAGCTTTTTCATAAGGGTGTTGAGCGTGCCCTTGAGATCGCCCATCGTGATGCCCTTGTCGATGACAAGGCCCTCGATCTGGTGGAACATCGGGGAATGGGTCGCGTCGATCTCGTCCTTGCGGTACACGCGGCCCGGAGACAGAATGCGGATCGGCGGGCGGGAGCTCTCCATCACGCGCACCTGCACCGGGGAGGTCTGGCAGCGGAGATGGACCTGCTCGTCCTCGGTGATATAGAACGTGTCCGTCCACTCGCGGACGGTGTGGTTCTCGGGGATGTTCAAACGGTCAAAGTCGTAGTTGGAAAGCTCGATCTCCGGGCCGTCCACGATGGAAAAGCCCATGCCGATGAATATATCAACGACTTCGTCGAGCACGGTGTTCATAACGTGCTTCTTGCCGAGAGAGATCTCCTTGCCGGGCATCGTCACGTCGAGCGTTTCGGCGCGGAGCTTTGCCTCCTGCAGACGCGCGGCAAGCGCGCTCTTGCGGCTTTCGATCTCGTTTTCCAGCTCGCTGCGGACCTCGTTCGCAAGCTGGCCGATCACGGGACGCTCCTCGGCGGAGAGCTTGCCCATCTGTTTCAGAATGGCGGTCAGCTCACCCTTTTTGCCGAGATACCGGACGCGCAGCGCTTCGAGCGAGTCCATGTCCACGGCTTCTTCGATCGCCTGGCGGGACGCTTCCCGCAGGCTTTCCAGCATTTTCTTCATGGTTTCCTCCTGTATTGATATTAAAAACAAAAAAAATAAAAGCCCCTCATCCCACAAAAGGGACGAAAGGCATGCTTCCGCGGTACCACCCACATTCGGAGCTTTTAAAAACTCCGCTCTCTCGCGCTGTAACGGGCGCGGCCCGCCGGGGATTGGCCGGCGCTCACGGGCGAACTATACGGAGCCTTTTCCGCGGGGCGCTCTCAGCCGGCGACGCCCTTCTCTGCTGCGGCGGTATTCCGTCATATTCCCGATCAACGCGAAATAACATACTCTTTATACCATAGTGCGCGCCGGTTCGCAAGAATAAATTTGACGAATGGCGCGCGGGAATCTATAATGTATTTTGGAATTTTATCGGAGAGGGTGAAAGCCGTGAACGGGAATATGCCGGAGACCGTGCGCGTATACTGGGATCGCGGCGGCGTGTCCGTGCCGCGGCGCCGAGCCGAAACGCACAAGGGCGATTACGGAAAACTCCTCATCGTCGGCGGAAGCGTCGGGTATACCGGCGCGCCGAATCTCTGCGCGCGCTCGGCGGTGCGCTCGGGCACGGGGCTCGTATATCTCGGCGTGCCGGAAGCGATCTGGAACGTATGCGCCGTGAAAAACGACGAGGCCATGCCGTTTCCTCTTCCGTGCGACGCTTCCGGAAAGCTCACCGCGGACGCGCTCGCGCCGCTGCGGGAGTATTATGACCTCTGCGGCGTGCTCGCGCTCGGCCCCGGTCTTGGCCGGAGCGAGGGGACGGCGGCGCTCACCGCCGCGCTCATCCGAAAGTTTCCCGGAAAGATCGTCCTTGATGCGGACGCGCTCTGGGCGGTATCCCTTGTACCGGACATCCTGCGCGAGGCGAAAAGCGAGATCGTTATCACGCCGCATGAGGGGGAGTTTCTCCGTCTCGGCGGCTCGCTGGAAAACGGGCGCGAGCGCGGCGCGTGGGAGTTTGCGCGGCGGTATGGCTGCATCACGGTACTCAAGGGCCACCGCACGATCATCGCGCACCCCGCCGGGCGGATGTACGTCATTGAGGCGGGCAATCCCGGCATGGCGAAGGGCGGCAGCGGCGACGTGCTGACCGGCGTCACGGCGGCGCTGCTCGGGCAGATGGAGACGGAGAGGGCGGCCGTCACCGCGTGCGCCGTCCACGCCGGGGCGGGCGACGTGTGCGCGCAAAAGCTCGGCGAATACGGCATGACGCCCTCGGACATCATCGAAGAGCTGCCGTATATTTTCAAAACGATCACGGAGTAAAGATCATGAAGCGGACGATTTTGTTCGCACTGATGATACCCCTGCTGCTCACCGGCTGCGGTGCGCGGCGGGACACGGAAAACTGGAAAGCGTTTGCCGAGACGGTCGAGACCGCGGAGCGGATATCGTTCCACGCGGAGATCACCGCGCACTGGGAGGACAGCTCCGCCTCGTTCGGCGCGGACGTCGCGCGTGCGGGCGGCGAAACGCACATCACGCTCACCGCGCCGGAGACCGTTTCCGGCATCGCCGTCCGCGCGAAGGACGGCGAGACGGCGGTGGAGTTTGACGGCGTGATCCTCTCGCTCGACGCCGGGCGGAGCGAAACGCTCTCTCCCTGCGGCGCGCCGCAGCGCATGCTCGCCGCGCTCACGCAGGGCACGATGGAATACTGCGCCTCGTCCTCGGCATCTTTTGCAGGTCCTGACGGCGAGAGCGTAACACTCTGGCGGGACGAGACCGGCGCACTCACCGGCGCGGAGATCGCCCGCGACGGGCGGAAGATCCTGACGCTGGAGATCACGGATTGGGTCATGGAGTAAGGCTCCCTTGTGTAAAGGGAGCTGGCAGCCGGCAGGCTGACTGAGGGATTGTCCTTTTCGGCTTTCTGAAAATCCGACAACCCCTCCGGCAAAACAGAAAGTTTTGCCACCTCCCCTTACACAGGGGAGGCTTCAAGCAGAAAGGAGCATCCTTTTATGGATACACGAAAGACAAGGACATGGGCGGAGGTTTCGCTCGGCGCGCTGCGGCACAATGTGGAGGAAATGCAGCGCGCGCTGCCGGACGGCTGCGGGCTGCTCGGCGTCGTAAAGGCGGATGCCTACGGCCACGGCGCTTCCGAGATCGCCGCGGCGCTGCGTGAGTGCGGCTGCCGGTATCTCGCCGTCGCCTGCCCGCAGGAGGCGCTTGCTCTCCGTCAAGCCGGAGAGACGATGCCCATTCTCATTCTCGGCGCGGTGGACGCGGCGTTCGCGTCCGACATGGCGGCGAACGACATTACACTCTCCGTGGAATGCGCCGAAAAGGGCCGCGCCCTCTCCGCGGCGCTGCGCGGCGGCGAGCGGCTCCGGATCCACCTGAAGCTCGACACCGGCATGGGGCGTCTCGGCTTTCGCGTGCAGGACGAGACCGCGCTGCGCGAGGCCGCCGCGGTAGCACAGCTGCCGAATCTGGACGCCGAGGGGGTTTTCACCCACTTCTCCGTTTCCGACACGCCCGGCGAGGAGGAATATACCGCCGCGCAGCTCGCGCTGTTTCTCTCCGCGGTCGAAAAGCTGGAAGCCATGACCGGCCGCCGGTTCCCGCTGCGCCACTGCGCCAACTCCGGCGCGGTGCTTTCGTGGCGCGATAAGGGCGCGGCGCTCGATCTCGTCCGCCCCGGCCTTCTCACCTACGGCGTTTATCCGGACAGCGAGCGCGGCGGGCTTTCGCTCACGCCGGTCATGGCGCTCAAAAGCCGCGTGAGCGCGATCACGCATCACAAGAAGGGCGACTCGATCAGCTACGGCCGCACATGGACGGCGGAGCGCGACTGCACGCTCGCGGTGCTCCCCGTCGGGTATGCGGACGGCTTGCAGCGCTGCCTTTCCGGAAAGCTCGAGGTTCTGCTGCGCGGGAAGCGCGTAAAGCAGGTCGGGCGCATCTGCATGGACATGTGCATGCTGGATGTGACCGATATTCCGGACGCCGCCGTGGGCGACGTTGTCACGGTGTTCGGCTGCGGGGACGACGGCGCGCCGACAGTCGCGGAGCTTGCCGCGCTCGCCGGGACGATCCCCTATGAGCTGCTCTGCGGCGTATCGCTGCGCGTGCCGCGCATTTATACGGAGAACTGACACTTTTGCCGACAAAAGAAGGGATGGCCGCGCGCCATCCCTTCTTTTTCTTTATTCGGCATTCTTCCGCAGCTGGA
>OKSD01002801.1_pt1 | contig 14297 bp, 7 predicted proteins | sample 1601221 | NCBI WGS metagenome assembly OKSD01 (sample SAMEA3541550, study PRJEB24748) | human gut metagenome | biome: human gut; feature: human-associated habitat; material: faeces | place: China | collected 2012
CAGACGCCGCGCGGCAAGCGAAGTGTAATACTTCGCGTCGGCAGCCTGGCGGGCATGCACGTGAAGGATCATATTTGAAGCAGATGTCAGACCAAATTTTGAAATGTTTTACCAAATTATCTTCCAAGCCAGGTGCATTGCGCATGACACCACGGATAATAGGCATGATTTCGTTCGAAACACTCCATCCGAATACCGAAGGATGATTGCGGTCACGCAATACGAGTTGTTTCATGTGTTCTTCACTGCATTTCCAGAATTCTTCACTGCCCAGTTTTTGACCTCCGTCACTGGCCCACATCGCGCTTTCGTCCAATACTAATATACCCATTTCATCGGCAACGTCGAGATAGAATGATGGGAACGGTTGTGCGTGCAGACGAACAGCGTTGCAATTAGCATCACGCAATGCGGTGTACCAGGCCCAAGGATAACGACGTGTCATTTGGGGAATGCCCATATAATGCCATGAATCTCCTTTTAAAACAAAAGGTTTACCGTTCAACCAGAATTTTCCCTCTTTCAGCTCGGTTTGTCTCCATCCGAAACGGGTGTATTTGCTGTCGTTTGTCTTTCCGTTTACCGAAGTTTTTACAACCAGGCCATACAAATTGGGAGATGAAGGCGACCATAATTTCAATTTATTGTCAACGGTCGTTTTCAGTGTCGTTTTTATCTCTTTTCCTGCAGGTATGGTTACTTTTTGAGTCGGCATTTGCAATGCTGCTTGACTTCCTAACTGAGAACTTGGATTTGCGGCTGTAAGAACAGTTTTCCCTGCTTTCGAAATCCATGGGTAGGCCGCTGCGCTGATATTTACTTCAACCGGTTTATTTTCATCATTGCGAAGTGTCACTTCAACTTCTAATGTGTTTTTATTTACAATAGGTTGAATATATACATCTGCTACACGGGTTTGAGGTAGTGCTACGAGATAGACATCTTGCCAGATTCCGGCGATGTGTTGTCCCCAAAATGAACCGCCTTGATATGTTCTCCGTCCCAACGGACTTTTTCTGTCATCGAAAAGAGACGATTTTTGAATACCTACGTTAAGAGTATTTTCCTGTCCGAATTTGACGGCATCGGTAATATCTATGTCGAAAGGCATGAAAATATCAAAATTGTTGCCTACGGCTTTTCCGTTAACATATATATCTGCTTTCCCGGCAACAGCTTCGAAGTGGATTTGAATTCTTTTACCTTTCCAAGAAGCCGGAACGGTAAACTTCTTCTGTAACCATCCCATTTTTATCGATTCCCATTCTTTAGGGTAACTCGGATATGTGCGGTGGTCTCCACCTAATCCGTTTTTATCGGCAAAACTGTTGACATTCCAAGGTGACGGAATGCGAATCGGGGTTTTGCTGAATGTTACTTCATTAACTCCGGGTAATGCTGGTGCAGGGGTTTCACCTTCTTTAAATCCAGCCGGTAATTGTACAGGGGCAAAGGCCCATGTTCCGTTTAGACAGATTTCTTCCCGATAAGGTTTTTCTACCGGTTTGATCCAATGCTCCGAAGGAGCGAACTCCATACTGCTCTTTATTGTCTGTCCTGTTATAGGAACAGCAGCAAACAACAAGCATAATGCAGTCCAAAAACTGTGTTGTTTCATAATGATTTATTTTTGTTAGTGTGTATTAAAAAAAATAATATTTCAATTTAATGTTTACAAAATAAGGAGGAGTGTATTAAGTATCCTCATTTTTCACGATTAAATTTGAACTAAAAAAATATTTATGTGCTTTTTAATTTCTATTTTTATGAATAAATATTTTTTTGATACTGTCATTGCCTGTTTTATAATGAAACTTTTGGGTCTGTTCAAATTTTTCGATAAATAAACATTAGCCGGCCTTTTCCCCATTTTTACGCTCCGGATAAATTGTTATTCTCCTCATGAGAACATTCTTAAAAGGAACTCTCAACCCAGACCCGACCAAAATCTCAACAGGGACTTAGATTCTTTATTTTATTGATTAATTTTTATCCTAATGTGATATTAAGAACGATTTAAGGCATTATTAATCCAAAATTTAAGATAGTGCATTTTTCTTTGTATCTTATTAATAATGCATGGAAAACCTCATTTGTTTTGATCATTCTTTAGGTTCATAGAACATGTATCGAATTATATTAGAAAACACTAAATATAAACATCTTCAAATAAATAATAACTAATATGCAAACACACTTAAGAACTCTAAGTTTGGGATTGGCTCTGAGTCTGGGACTCGGACAACTAAGTGCCCAAAATGGCGTTTTCAAAGAAAATTTCGCGACCGATGGGATGACTCTTAAAACTATCGGTAGAGGTGATTGCCATGTAAAAAATGGCGTTTTTAGCAGTCGGGAATCTTATGCTCTTTTCGGAAATCCCGAGTGGAAAAATTATTCGGTGACTTTTAAGGCGCGAGCTCCTAAAGGCAGTGAGCAGGTGCAGATATGGGCAGGTTTTCGAGCTCATAATCGTAATGACCGTTATATTGTCGGGTTAAAAGGCGGACTGCAAGATGATATTGTTCTTGCCCGTCAGGGATATATGGGTACTGATGAGTTTTTTGCCGTAAAACCTCTCGGATTTCACCCGATTCCAGGAGAATGGTATAAATTTAAGATCGATGTAGTCGGGGATCGTATAAGGGTTTATATCAATGATGAAAATACTCCCCGTATAGATGTGACTGATAAAAACTCAAATTTAGCTCCCAGTGGTCAGGTTTCTCTTGGTGGCGGTTGGTTGACTACCGAGTTTGATGATCTTGAAATTAAAGAGCTTCCTGAGAATTATTTTCAGGGAATAAAACGCCAGGAATATAAATATGCTATGTCTCCGGCTGAAAAGGAGGCTAAACGGCAAAGAGAAAGAAGCCAATATAAGGCAATTGAAGTGGGAACTCTAAATCCGGGGCGTACAGAAATCAGTCTTGACGGTCAATGGTTATTTATGCCTGAATATCAGTTAAGTGATCAGGATAAAGCTGTAAATCCGGCTGTGGAAGATAAGGATTGGCATTCGATGAGTGTTCCTAATTTCTGGAATCCTATTCGAATTTGGCTTCATGGAGAAACGTTCGGCTCTGAACATTACCCGAAAGGTGTTTCAGATACCTATTTTCAACAAGAGACCGAACGTTGTGAAAATTATACTTTCGAATATGGAAAAGTAAAAGCAGCTTGGTATCGTCAATGGATAGAACTGCCTGAATCGATAGAAGGTAAACAAGTCGAATTGCATTTTGATGCTGTGTCTAAGGTTGCAGATGTATTTATTAACGGGAAAGAAGCCGGTTCGCATATTGGTATGTTCGGTGATTTTTCGGTTGATGCCACTCCGTATCTGAAGCCGGGTAAAAATCTTGTTGTTGTTAAAGTAGTTCGTGATTTTATAAAAAATATAGCAGATGCAGATAAAATCGTGGATGTTGCCGTGACAGTTCCGGTAACTAATAAAATGTTGAAAGATATTGCTCATGGTTTCTATTGTATCGATAATGGAGGAATATGGCAACCTGTGCAAATGATAATTACAGACCCTGTAAAAATAGAGGATGTATTTATCAAGCCTTCTCTTACCGGAGCTGATTATGAAATCACTTTGAAGAATTACGGTAAGAAAAAACAGTCATTCGATATTAACGGTAAAATTATCGATAAGTCGAACAATGTACAGTTGAGCGATGTCCTTTTGCAGAAAGGTATAACGTTAAATCCGGGAGAAGAAAAAGTCGTTATGGCGAGCGTGAATGGTTTGCAGCCCAAATTGTGGACACCTCAACATCCTAACTTGTATAATTTTAAGTTTTCTTTGAGCAATAAAAAGGGGGTAATAGACAATAAGACTATTACTTCCGGATTCCGTACTTTCGAAAAGCGTGATGATGGTTTTCTGTATTTGAATGGCAAACGTTATTGGCTGAGAGGTGGAAACCACACTGTTTTTGCTTTGACGCCGAATGATCGTCGTATGGCTGATACTTTCTATCAAATAATGAAGAGCGGTAATATAGAGACTACCCGTACTCATACTACTCCTTATAATGAGTTATGGATTACTGCTGCCGATGAAAACGGTATAGGTATAAGTCATGAAGGAACTTGGCCTTGGCTGATGATTCAGTCTTCTATGCCAGACCAGAATTTGATCGATATGTGGGCAGACGAATATATCGGTATGTTGAAAAAATATCGTAATCATCCGTCTATTTTCTTCTGGACTATCAATAATGAGATGAAATTCTATGATAATGATCCGGATAAAGACCGTGCGATCAAAAAAATGCAGATTATCGAAAAAGTAGTAAAAAGAATGCGTGAAGTAGATCCTACTCGTCCTATTTGTTTCGATTCTAATTATAAACGTCCGGAAAAACGCTTTGGAAAGGATTTTTTCAAAACGTTTGATGATGGAGATATAGATGACGATCACTCATATATCAATTGGTATGATCATACTGTGTTTAAACAGTTTAATGGTGAATTCCAGAAAAATAAACGTGAAGGCCGTCCTTTGATCAGTCAGGAGATGTCTACCGGATATCCGAACAATGAGACCGGGCATCCGACAACATTCTATACGTATGTACATCAGAATCCTCAGGTATTGGTGGGAGATGATGCTTATCCTTATGGAGATCCGAATGCATTCCTTGAAGCACATCGTTTCATTACCGCCGAGTTGGCAGAAGCTCTTCGTCGTAGCAATCCGGAGGCATCAGGTATTTTACATTTTGCATTGCTTACTTGGTTTAGAAATGTGTATGACGCAAATACCATTGATCCTTATCCTGCATATTATTCTATGCAAAATTCATTGAGCCCTCTTTTGGTTTCGGCCGAATTATGGGGTCGCCATTTATATGCCGGATCTACATTGCCTGTTCGTTTTTGTGTCGTGAATGATTTGGAAGATGGTAGTAGCGTACCGGCTTCTACTATTACATGGAGTCTTATAAGTGCAGGACAGGTGTTGGCAAAAGGTAATGTTGATGTTCCGGTTGTTGAACATTACGGACGTCAGTGGATGACTGCCAATATCAATGTGCCTTCTAATTTACCTGAGTCTCGTGTGGATGCTAAATTAAAACTTGAGTTGAAAGATAAAGGTGGAGTACTATTGAGTCAAAATGATTATAATATTACTTTGGCAACCCAAGAATGGAGTAATAACGGAGAACTGAAAGATAAGAAAATCGTTTTGGTAGATAATAACAATACTGCTAAAGTATTTGACCAATTGCAGATACCTTATACTAAAGTTGCTACTGTTGCAGAGGCTGTAAAAGCAAAAGCCGATCTTTATGTTTATGCTGGATTGGATGATAAGAATTGTTCTGCAGAAGAATTGTCAAATATGAGAAAATCAGTTCAAGGTGGTAAGAATGCTCTTTTCTTGAATTGTGAAAAAGCGATGTTGAAAATGTACCCGGAACATTTTACCGGATTCCTTGTCCCGACAGAAGGGGACATTGCTACGATGGAAGTTCCCGAATCTCCCGTATTCGATAATATAGAAAAAATGGATCTTCGTTATTTTAATAATAACAAGCGTGAAATTCCGACAGTTTGTAGTGCTTCGATGCAAACTGTACGGAGTGAGAAAGTCGTTCCTTTAGCAGCTCAAATGAAAATCCACGGTTACATTAATGGAGACATGCACAAACGTTCTGAATATGTGTCGACAATTAAAGGTTTCCCTCTGTTGATGATTCAGGATCAAGGTAACGTTATGATCTCTACTATGCGTACCGATAAAGCTGCAACAGATCCTATTGCAGGAAAATTACTTTCAAATATGGTTAGTACCATGCTCAAGTAAGATATGATAACATACAATTAGTTAGAACTGTGTCACGACAATTTTTTAGGAAAGAATCGTGACATAGTTTTTTAAATAGTACACACACACTTTTATATTTAATTTTATTGATAGATGAAGAAAACTTTTTGTGTTTTATTGGGGATACTTATTTTTTGTACTGCCGGAATTGAGGCCAAAAAGAAGTATTCTTCTTATAAAGGGTTGATAATGGCCGGCTATCAAGGTTGGTTTAACACTCCGGATGACGGTGCGAATCGAAAATGGAGACACTATCCCGGAAAACAGGGATTTAAACCCGGTTCTTGCAGCATAGACATGTGGCCTGATGTCAGTGAATATGAGAAAGTATATTCTACACCGTTCCGTTTTGCAGACGGAGGTGTGGCCTCGGTATTCAGTTCTTATGACGAATCTACGGTCGATACGCATTTTCGTTGGATGAAAGAGTACGGTTTAGATGGGGTATTTATGCAACGATTTGTAGGAGAAGTGAAAAATCCTTCGGGGAAAAATCATTTTAATAAGGTTTTGGCTTCGGCTACAAAAGCTGCCGATAAATATGATCGTGCAATTTGTGTTATGTATGATCTTAGCGGAATGAAGGGAACGGACGCATCGTTTGTTTTGGATGATATAGATGAACTTACCCGTTTGTTTAATATCGGAAATCGGAAAAAGAATCCTTCTTATTTATTCCATAACGGTAGACCGCTTGTCGTGATTTGGGGAGTGGGATTTAATGATCGTCGCAGATATACTACTGAAGATGTCGAGCTGATTGTCGATGGACTTAAAAAACGGGGTTTTAGTGTGATGTTGGGAGTTCCTACTTATTGGAGAGAATTGAGGTCTGATACGGAGAATAATCCGAAACTTCATGAATTGATTCGTAAAAGCGATATTATAATGCCTTGGTTTGTCGGACGTTATAATGACCGGAGTTTTGAGAAGTTCAAGCATTTAGTTCCTGAAGATATTGCTTGGTGTAAAAGCAATAAGATAGATTATGCACCTTTGGTTTTTCCCGGATTTTCATGGAAGAATATGAAAGGCATGAACAGCCATTCTACACCGAGAAATAAAGGTCAGTTTTTATGGGATCAAATGTATAATGCCGTAAGTTCCGGAGCTGAAATGATTTATGTAGCTATGTTCGATGAAATGGATGAGGGCACGGCCATATTTAAATGTGCAACAAAAGTACCGATTGGAGAATCTGTTTTTGTCCCGATTGAAGAAGGCTTGTCGAGTGATCATTATTTGTGGTTGGTAGGGCAGGGGAAAAAGATGTTGAAAAATCCGAAAGGCTTTTCTTCGGAACTTCCTGTCAGAAAATGATGATATTATTACTTGAATATTTAGTTTAATAAAAAGAGTCGATTCAATCAAAGTTTTGAATCGACTCTTTTTATTTTTGTTTATTTACGGGAATAATTGACTATTCAGTGAAAGAAAACTTAAGAAATACTATTCCGAGCACTTTATTATAAAATTGGGATAGCTATTTACTCTTCTTTTGTTACATCATTGAAAGACAATCCGTATTTTTCACCTAAAAGGGTTTGATATTCTTTGCAGAAGTTATCATATATGCTTTTAGCTATACCCATTTTATCATTTCGGCAGAAGATAGAACACTTGATGCGTAAAGCTTCTTCATTGAAACTGTCATGTTGAAAAATGGAGTCTGCTATTTTTAATCGGAACTTGTCATTATTCTGGAATTCTTCTTTATGTAATAACAGATGTAACAAATCTATCGTTATATCTGAATAATGGCTTTTGAAACTGTCGAGGTAATCGCTTTCTGTATTAGGCAATAATGGTCCGTATAGAAGTAATTCAAGAACTTTGTTAAAAAATTCTTCATCATGTACTGTTGTTTTGGTTGCCTCGTCTATATAGTTTAAAGCAGTATGATAGTCGCAGAAAACATCGTCCCCTAAAACTATTTTCCAAAAATTATTATCATTGACGATTTGTATATTACCGACTTTTTCAAGCAATAGACGCAAACGACTGATAGAGACGTTACGGTTGTTCCGGGCAGACTTTTCGTTTTTGTCTCCCCATAAAAGATCATCCAGTTTTTTGCTTGTAATACCTCTGTTATCTTTTTCGGTATTGAGCAATATTAATAATAGAAGAGATTTTAAAATAGGAGTAAATGAAGAGGTTATATTTTCTCCAGTTTTACTTTTTACGTTGAATGACCCCAATAGACATATACATGCACGATCACGATTAAAATACGGTTTATCCGGGACGGTAAAGATCAAAGAGTCTGTTTCAGATTTGCTGGTAGAGAATTTATTATCCTTTTTCCGGTTTTTACCACGTTTCCGTATGAAATTACCCGTTCCTACCAATAATATTATTGTAGGAATCAAATACCAAAGGAAAGAAAAATCTTGCTTTTTTTTGTCTTGTTGCAAAATCTGGGAATATACCATTGGAGGATAAGATAACGAGTATATTTGTATTTGAGACGGTTGTCCGTTTTTATAATTCTTCGCATAAAGACAATATAAATGTTGTGAACGAGGGGCATGATATAATTGGGAGAATGAAAAGTCTGCACCCGAATCGAAATGTTGTATTTCCGATACAGGAATAATTCCCGGTTCATTTATAGAAATTTTCAGTAATACTCCGCCCATATTTCCGGTAATGATATAAAAACAAGAATCCTCTTTATTGTAAACCATATTGCTCCCCGGAAGGAATTTCTTATCGAAGTTTGGCACTTCCCATAGCTTTTTTGTTTCGAAGGTATTCAGATCTATTGCATATAAATCGGAGAAATCGCGTGGAGACAACTCCTGATGTCCGGAAGGGCATCCTTTGCCACCGAATATATAAAGTGTATTATCTACGATTGCCGATGCAGGAGAATATCTTGGATATATCTCAGGTATGATCTTTTCTGTAAATTCTCCTGTTTGAGGATTGATTTTGAATAAGGTGTTTTTATACAGGAAAGAACCGTATCCTCCAAATGTAATAATGGTAGAATCGGGAGCTATGTCTGATGTATGATGCCAAAATCCGGTTTCTTTTTCATTCTTTGAGGTTTGACTCCATGCTTTATCAGTGAAAGAAAATGTCGATGTGGTCTGGTCATCTAAATTATAAGATTCCAAACGATTTGTTTTTGTGTTGAAAATCATTTGGTTGGTGCTTGTGGCTGCCGGATGTCCGGTGATACCCCTGATTGTATCTTGATGATTTGTAAGAGGATTATAGATGAACATTTCCTGACCACCGGTCGTAATATAAAACAGTTCTTTTTCCGGGTCGAATGCATACTGAGGGTTCCTTTTAAATTGGTAGTTGTATATATTTTTCCATACTGCATGATCATCTGTGAGCCAATGAGGGTTTATGGCTTTTGCCGGACTATGATTGACAAGATCGTAACATACTCCTTTACCATGCTGACTTAATTCCCAATGGCGAAATAACTCTTTTCCGTTGTAAATGCGAATGTTTTTTACATTTATAGGAGCGGCATCCGGAGTGTTATAATTCGGATGGTCGCAAGCACCGAAATAGATACGGGTGTTTTTTATCTGGTTGAAATCATAATCATACACTCTTTTTATTGAGTTATAAGATAATTCTATTTTGTTTTGTTTAGTCAGAAATGTAATGCTGACAGGAATCCATTTATTTCGTATTATCGTATCACTGATAAAAAAACGTTTATCTTTTATCACGATAGCCGGCCGTTTTCTTTGGAGAGTATCTATAGAAAAAATAAGATCAATGTTTTCGTTATTGTTTGTTATGATACGCATGGCAAAACCGAATATAAGTTCGTCACGAATATTCATTTCGAATGAAATTTGTTGTTTGTCTTGTATTTCTATCGGATTTCCGTTGTCTAAAATCAAAGAAGTCCGTTTATTTCCGTCATGTAGATGACTGTTGAAAAATAATCCTGAGGTCAACTCTTCAGCTGATACTGATAATATTTGGATAGATATAAGGAAGAAAAGTCCAATTATTTTTTTCATGATGTTCTAAGTAGTGAGAACGTGACGTTATAAATCTCAGTATGCAAAGAAATAAAAAAAATAAGAATCTTGAAAATTACGTAATGAAAATTCACTTGGGTACACTGTTCTTTTATAAATAGATGAATGTTTGGAAATGAACCTTATTTTATAGAGAAAACAGTAAATTTACATACAACGATACCGAACCACCGCTTTTAGTGTTTCTTTTCATCGTTATTCCTTTTTTTAGAGGTAAGGGTGTTTTATAGTTTCTTCGCCTCGATTTTTGCCGATGCAGCATGTGTACATTGTTGATTATCAATAGTATAGTACTCTAAAAGGTACAACCTATAGGTTGGCAAGTATCTGAGAATGTGTAAGTTAGTGATTTTTAGCACTATTTTCGGCTTGTACCTCTATTTTGGAAAGTAAAAATCAGTGTAATTTCTTGAATATCAAAATGTTCGGTAAAAAACTTGTAAAAAATGGTGTTTTTTGATGAGAAAAGGTACAAAAATGGCCCTGAAACAAGGGTGGACATTATGATTATTTTGCGAAGTACTCAGTCTTCAACCAATAGGCATAAATCGGGTCCTGGAACGAGATTTCACCAGCCTTATTATCCAATATGTCATTTTTGATAAGGGCAGCCTTTGAGCGGGAGATTGAGGTCGTTGAAGAGATTTGATAGCGATGCATCACTTCAGTTGAACTAATAGCCTTTTCTCCGGCTATAAGGGCCTTGAGATAGTTCAGTTGCTGTGTGGTCAGTGTTTTGGTGATTGTTACAAACAAACGACTTAATTGTTCCACTAATGCCGTGTGTGCCTCACGCACGATCTCAACGGTGCATACATCCTTTGTTCTGAGCCATGAAAGCTGTGCCAGCTGCTGTGCGTAATATGGATGGTTATCTACGAGCTTTGCAATCAGATGGCTTGCTTCATCGCTGATGTTCTTGCCGGTATCAGCGAAACGACTCTTGAAAAATTCCACGAGGCGAGGCGTTTCAATTTTATTGAGAAACATCAGATTGCCGAACTTGTAGAATGGCTTGGAGGAGTCGGTAAACACTTCCATCATCATGTGGCGCTTGTTGCCATAGAGACAATAGGACACCTTTTGGTGCAGTTGCCAATGTGAACGCAACTTTTTCTGGAAATAGTCTGGGTCGGTAAATTCTGCGATATTTTGGAATTCATCTACGCAAATTACGATTTTTAGCCCTTTTTTCTTGGCAATTTTTTCGGCAAGATTGAGCACTTCATCAGGATTTCGCTTTACCTCCTCCCAATCAAAGTCGATTGAAACCTCGTTAGTAGGGTCTGTACCGATTGAAATCTTGGGAACAAGATGCGAAAAGAAACTCTTCGCACTCTCGATTGCCTCCTCCCATTTTGTGGAAGTAGCGGCAATTACCTTTTGGGCAAGCAGCGAATAGAAATGCTCCTCGCTACGCACGTTGAAAAGGTCGATATGGCAAATCCGGAGGTTACTGTCTTGCGCCATCGCTAACTTTGCAGCCTTATTTACAAGAGAACTCTTCCCCCAGCGGCGAGGAGAGATAATAATCGTGTTGATTAACGACGTAAAGTTCTGAACTAAGTCGGCTGTTTCTTTCTCTCGGTCGGTAAAATTCTTCTTGGTAGCAATCTTTCCAAATATAAACGGAGTTTCCATAACGCTCTATTTTTTGATTTCCAACACAAATATAATACATAAAATGTAACTACAAAAACTGTTGCAACAAAAAGTATATATACATTTATTGTAGTGTTTTACTGATTAGTGTTGTCTTTGTATAAATATCAGGGCAAAGGTTGTACAATCATAATGAGTTTCGCTTTCTAGTAATAAACAATATATTGTTTATTATAGGTGAAATACGAACTCTATGAATAATATAATAGTATTTAATATCTTAACGTCCAATGATGTAGTCCGCAGATTACGGTAAGAGTAAATTCGAAAATTAATTCCTGTAACGCATCATAAAATAAAGTAAAACCGCTATATTTATATATTATATGATAGATTGAGTTATGGCAAAAATACGATGGGTGCAAAGTTGTCAAGAAAACTGGAGCAGAAGATGTAAATTGTGGGTGAGCAAATTAGGCTGGCCAGACTACGTAGGAATCTTAGTATTGCTCAGGTTGCCGAACGTGCCACCTGTTCACCTCTTACGGTTTCACGTATAGAGAAAGGTGCACCGACAGTGGCAATAGGCATTTATCTCAGGGTACTTTATGTGCTTCAGTTGGATGATGGTTTCTTCTTCTTGCAAAAGAAGATGCAATGGGAAAGGCTTTGCAGGATTTGAGCCTTAAGAAACGAGAAAGAGCATACAAAAAAGAGTAAGTTATGTAAAGACTATGATGAACCGAACAAAAAATGTCCTTCTGTACAAAAAATAAGTGTATTTTTGTAGATATGTTATCAATAAATTGAATTAATATATCGAATAATCAACAAATAGTGATGAATAGAATTAAAGTTCTTTTAGTGGAAAAGCAAAAAACTAATAGGTGGTTGGCTGAACAAATGGGTAAATCAGAGAACACTATATCAAGATGGTGTTCGAATAAATCAAACCATCTATTAGCCGATTACAAGAAATTGCAAACTTGCTTGATGTTGATATTCGAGTTTTATTAAAGCTACAGATATCTAAATAATATTACGAATTAATTTTAAAAATTTTATAGAATGTCAGAGCGCATAAATAATATAATAGACGATATAAAAGAACAATATCTTGAAGACGATAACAATATCCCTTGGATTATTGGCTTCAGTGGAGGTAAAGATAGTACTGTTGTATTAACACTTGTATGGAAGGCATTACTTTCAATACGGGAGAATCTAGGGAGTTCAGCTCTTTCTAGGCAAGTATACGTTGTAAATAATGATACTCTTGTTGAGAATCCGATTATAACTGATTACATTGTAGAGGTCTTAGAATGTATCAAAACTGCAGCTATTGAACAGAAGCTTCCTGTTAATGTAGAAATAACAGTTCCTAAATTAGAAGATAGTTTTTGGATCAGTTTCTTGGGGAAAGGATACCCTGTACCCAATAATACATTTAGATGGTGCACTGATAGATTAAAAATAAAACCTACTACTCAATTTATATTAGATAAGGTTGATGCTATGGGTGAAGCTATTATTCTTATAGGCACTCGTCTCAGTGAAAGTGCAACTCGAGCTAAATCTATTCGTAGGCATGAGATAAAAGGAAAACGGTTGACTAAGCATCCATTAAATCCCAATACATATACTTATCCTCCCATCAAAGAATTATATCTTGAAGAAGTATGGCATATTATTAGAGAAATGCCTTCGCCTTGGGGATATGATAATAACAAATTAGTTCAAATTTATGCAAATGCTTCTGCGGATGATTATGAATGCCCTACTGTTATAACTGATAAGACTCAACCTTCTTGTGGGCAAAGTAGATTTGGTTGTTGGGTATGTACAGTTGTCAAAGAAGACAAGTCAATGAAAGCTCTTATAAATAATGGGAATGAATGGATGGCGCCATTGCTTCAATATCGAGATGAAATGGTTGAAGGTCGCAATATCTCCGAAAATCGATATCCTACTCGTAGGAATGGACAGTTAGCAGTAGATGCGGATGGACATAATATGGGAAATTATACATTTGAATATAGATGTAATATGCTTCGTAAGTTATTAGAGCTGCAACGTGATATGCAGAAGATTAAACCTCATATGGAATTAATTTCCAATCAAGAATTAGTTGCGATACAAATTAATTGGTATAGAGATGGTTATTTTAGTCCCAAAGTAACAGATGTCTATAATGAAGTATACAAACGCGATATGCCACTTGAAAATATGCAATATCAAGAACGGTTAATTCTCGAGAATGTTTGTAAAGGACATCCGGAAGACTATCATTTAATCAATGATTTGGTCTCGTTACAAAAAAGCAAAACTATTTTAATGAATAATAATGGTTTACAAGGAGATATTGAAAAAAGATTAGATAACTACCTCAATAATAGGTAAATAATGTTTATAGATTCTATAATAATACACAATTACAGGGCATATAAAGGGCATAACAAAATTTTATTTAAACCGGATAAGAAAAATATATTTCTAATAGCTCGTTTGCCCACAATGGAAAATGTTTGTATGTCCCAACAGAAACACTTATATGCTTGTAACAACTATTATATCCTATCGGGTATAATTCTGCTTATTGTATCAATATTATACCCGAAATGGTATAATTAATATATTTGACAGAACTCCATAATGTCGAGCATCTAATATTGGATACATAGTTTGAACACCAACAGATTAAAGTCTCATGAATATCACCGGAAACAATTATTGTCTTAGTTTCGGGAAAAGATAGTGAGAATATGCCGTTATGGTTCATCTTATGTTCCTGTTAATAGTGTTTATAGATAGAATTAATCCTTACCATACCC
>OKSD01002809.1_pt1 | contig 14277 bp, 10 predicted proteins | sample 1601221 | NCBI WGS metagenome assembly OKSD01 (sample SAMEA3541550, study PRJEB24748) | human gut metagenome | biome: human gut; feature: human-associated habitat; material: faeces | place: China | collected 2012
CAAATGACCTTATGAACGATGGCATTGTTGAGTTTATATGGGTTGACGGTAAACGCCGAATAAAAAGAGAAAGCTTTGATAAGTGGTACGCTTCGCAAAGTAAATACACTAAAGTTAAGGAAATCGAGGAGGTGGAGGGATATGTCGATTGAGGATAGAGTTCGTGAATTAAACGGCGGTACATATACAAAAAAGAGCTATTCCGTAGAGGAAGTTCAGTCAATCTTGGGTATTACCCGACAGACCGTATATAAGCTCATCAAACAGGGGTGTTTTCAGGCAGTAATGCTCGAAACCGGATACCGCATAATAAAGACCAGCTTTGATAAATGGCTGGATAATGAATAAGGAGGAACGACTATGGCTTCTATTGTAAAGAGAAAGAATCGATATTCCGTCGTTTATACCTACAAAGACGATGACGGAAACCAACATCAAAAATGGGAAACCTTTGATACAAACGCAGACGCTAAAAAGAGAAAAACTCAAATTGAGTTTGAACAGCAAAGCGGTACATTCATCATTCCTAATGCTACGACAGTTGCGGATTTGCTTGAAGAATACTGCTCCGTGTACGGAGTAAATAACTGGGCAATGTCAACCTACCGTTCAAAGAAAGGGCTTATGTATAATTACATCATTCCGCTTATCGGCGATGTGAAACTTGATGAACTGACTCCGAGACTTATGGATAAATTCTATCAAAGCCTTCTGAAAGTTAAGACCAAAGTGGTACAGAATAAAAAGCCTAAAAATGAGTATCTGACCGTACATACCGTAAGAGAAATCCATAAGTTTTTAAGGAGTGCCTTTAATCAGGCGGTAAAATGGGAGTTGATGACAAGAAACCCGGTTCTCAATGCAACGCTCCCGAAAGAGGAACATCAGAAACGAGAAATATGGACAGCAGAAACTCTTATGCACGCTCTTGAAGTGTGCGATGATGATATTCTCGCATTAGCCATCAATTTATCCTTTGCCTGTTCACTCCGTATGGGTGAAATGCTCGGTCTTACTTGGGATTGCATTGATATTTCGGAGGAAAGCCTGAAAGAAAACAACGCTTCCATTTTTGTAGATAAAGAGCTTCAGCGAGTAAACAGAGATGTAATGGAGGTGCTTGATAATAAGGACATTATCCGTGTCTTTCCGAGAACTCTGTCAAATACAAATACCTCCCTTGTTTTGAAAACGCCAAAAACTAAAACAAGTGTGAGAAAAATCTTCTTGCCGTCAACCGTAGCTCAAATGCTGTTAGAGAGAAAAAAGCAGATTGACGAAATGAAAGAGCTTTTCGGTGATGAGTATTTGGATTATGACTTGGTATTCTGCCATTCGTCAGGCAGACCGATGGAAGGTCAGGTAATCAACCGTGCTTTGAAAAAGCTGATACAGGACAACGACTTACCCGATGTGGTATTTCACAGCTTCCGTCACGCAAGTATAACCTACAAGCTGAAATGGAACGGCGGCGATATGAAATCGGTTCAAGGCGACTCAGGACACGCCCGAATGGATATGGTTGCCGATGTTTACAGCCATATAATCGACGAGGACAGGCGATATAACGCACAGAAGTTTGAGGAACAGTTCTACAACGCTAAAGGTCTCAAAAATGCGGAAGAAGGTAAAACTGCTCCAATGCCCAAGTTTGAAACTTCGGTTGAACTCCTTGACCCAATGGCAGAGGTTCAAAAAGAGAGCGAAGTTGAAAAAGAAAAGCCTGCTGAGAACAGTACAGATGAAAACGCCGCCTTGCTCACAAAACTGTTATCAAATCCGGAAACAGCAGCATTATTAAAGGCTTTAGCGAAAACAATTTAGTCATACAAAAAAGGCAATCCGTCAGGGTTGCCTTTTGTAATTCCTGAAAAATCTTGAAATCAAGAAGAAAAACCATTATAATATTTGAACACAGATTATTGATTTGCATAAGAGAATGCGTAAACTTCAAATGCGTTTCCTGTGATTTATGGGCTACAGATTAACTCAATGATGTTTCCCATATTTCTTTGCATTTGCTAATACCCTGCTAAAAGGAAGGCAAAAAACCACGAAAAATTAGCAGGTTTTGGACGAGAATTTACTAACAGTGAAATCCCAGAAAAGCCAGTAAAATCAAGGATTTTCGGGGATTTGTAGGGAGTCAAAAATGCCCCTCGGGGGCTTCTCCTAAGCGGTAGGTCGGGTGTTCGAATCACCTCGGGAACGCCATAACTGTGCGACTAAAAAGCACAAAGCTTGAAAACCCTTGAGAAATCGAGGGCACTGAAAAAGGTGTGTTTTTCATAAACGAAAGACATACCTTTTTTCTTGCGTGAGCAAAAATCAGGGATAATGTTTCCGAAAATAAAAAAATCCGGGCGATCAACCCGGATTTACTGCCATAATTCTCTTCATATTTACCACCATAGCGGTGAAATATGCCTGCAATCGCATAGCAACCAAGCCCGCAGAATCCGCTCTTCGGAACCCGTGGGCTGTTTTCATTTCTCCGTTTTTCTCTTCAATCCTATGACGAATACGCATTTTATTGGAAAATTCTTCACTGCTCTCAAATTCAAGACGGGCTTTGTGAGCGTCATTTACACATGTTACGCTGTAAGTATGACACTTGGATTTTCCAACTTTGCAGGTCTCCCGCATAGGACAGGCTTTGCATTTCTTGACACTGAAACAGTAGTTGTAGTAGGTGTTGCCGTTTGCCGCATTCCGTTTCTCAACGCGCATAGCCAGATAACCTGCGGGACACTGCATCATGTGGGCATCTTTGCTGTAGCTGAAGCCTTCTTCTAACTGCGCATTCGCAGCAGTGGCTACAGCTGAATTGGTTCTTGCGTACAGTTCTGCATTGTGTTCTTTGCAAAATGCCGGATTGTCATCACTGACATAGGCCATATCGCCTACGATCTCCTTGACAGCTGCCCCGTTTCGTTTGCTCTTTTCCAACAGATTTGGTAGCTGCTCGCCATCAGGCTTGCTTCCGTCTGTTACCTCAATCCCGGTGATGATCCGGTCATCACTCATCGCAATATGTGTTTTGTATCCGAAAAATGTGGATGTGGCCGTCTTGTGCCCGAATCTTGCATCTTCATCATCTTTAGAGCGAATCTGCCGAATGCGGTCGCTGTCCAGCAGTTCCTTTATACGATTGTATAATGCCTTGATCTCGGCATTGTCACTCGCTTCTACTTCACCTTGTATTTTTTCAAGCAATTCGTAGGTATATGCTACTTCTTCGGATAATTCTGCCTCTATGGATGGTTTCTCCGGAAATCTTTCGGATAGATCATATTCATGTTTGTATATTTCTTTGCGAAGCTGTTTGGTTAAGTCCCTGAGAACCTGAGTTGCGCTTTTTGCCCTCACCGCAGCTTCGATGTGCGTCGCATCGACGATGATCGTTCCGGATTTGATCAGCCCTTTTTGAATCGCCTGCTGAATCGTCTCTTTCAGCATATCCTCCAGTATGTCCTCTGTGATCCGCGTCTTCCTGAATTTCGTCAATAGACTGGGGTCAATCATCTTGTCTTCCGGTGAAAGGCCAAGAAAGTATTTATATGCCATATCTGTTTGAGCTCTGGAAATAAGTTGCTCATCTGACAGGTCATACAGTTTCTTTAAGAACAGCAGCTTAAACATCATCTCCGGTTCTTTTGCCGGTCGACCGAAGTTCTCGCAATATTGCTTGCTCATCATGGGATTTACAAAGCTGAAATCTATGCTGTCCTTTAACCTCCGCAGAATATGATCCCGAGGAATGATCGCCTCATATAATCCTTGATATGGCGACAAATCCAGTACCTTCTGTGAATTATCCTTCAGCATATCTTTCCCACCTTTTCTGTTTCTATTATACTATTTTTTAACTAAAAAAGCCAGACCTACTTTGTAGATCTGACTTTTTCAGTGACCTTGAATAATCAAGGGTTTTTCTATGTGTTCCATATTGTGAAACAAAGATGTGCCAATTTTACAGAAAAGCAAACATTTAAAATTCCTTTTTAAACGCAGATAATTACCCTTTTCTTATCACTGTAATTATTATAGCACAAAAGGGTGGATTTGGCAAGCATTTTTTGAAAATGTTTATACCTTTTTTAAGCATAAATAGGCTCTGTAATTTTCACTCCGCCTTTGAGGGTTATTATTATTTTCATATCCTCTGTAACCGTGATACTGCTCGCCAAATACCGTATAATTTCATCGTTATATTCCGTAAACCCAATTTCTTCATCGGAAATACAGGCATCGATTTTTTCAAGCTCGGTTTTGTATTCCGAGCTTTTGTCAATTTGTGTTTTTAGTTCGGTCATTTGGTTTCTAACATCGGCAATCAAGGCATAGCACTTCTTTATTTCTTCAATATAAAGACCCTTATTTCCGCCGGTTGCAAGGCACATTTTTTCGGCAGTTTCCGCCTTGGCTTTAATCTCGTTTATCATATTTTCAAGCGACCGGTATTCAAGCAGCAGCCGATTATCCGACAGGGAATAGGCAAGTAATGTTTTAACCGAGTTCCGCACGTCGTTTTCACACGGAATGCTTTTTGTAAGCCCTCGGCATATAGCAGCGTGTAATATGTGTTCTTCAATTCCTTTTGACTGCGGGCAGGCGTCGTTACCTTTTTCCATATGATAAAGACAGCGCCAGTATATCTTTTTAACGCCGTTTCTTGTCCATGTTTTCCGTCTGAACGGGCTGCCGCATACTCCGCAGAATAACAGCTCGCTTAATGCGTATTTGCCGCTGTATTTTCCAAGCTCGGTTATACAGTTTTCGGAAGAACGTCTCTTTGAGCTTCTTTTGGACATTTCCTTTTTGGCAAGCCAGGCAGTTTCACGGTCGATTATGGCGGGATGATTGTTGGATACCATATAGCGGTCCATTTCGCCGCAGTTTCGTATTACCTTTTTGCTTATAAGATTTGGGTGAAAGGACTTTTGGTACAGTATATCCCCGACATATTTTTCGTTTGTAAGAATAGCCTTTATTCCGGCTTTCGACCATTCATATTTTCCGCGCGAGGTTTTGATTTGCCTGCTTTCAAGATACTCCTTTATTTGCTCAAGAGTATTTCCTTGTATGTAAAGCGAATATATTTTCTTTACCGCTTCTGCCTCTTCCGGAATAATAACTATTTCCTTTGTAAGCTTATCTCTGCGGTAGCCGAGTAAATTGAAGTTGCAGTTGTAGCTGCCGCTTTCCATCCGCTTGCGGATACCCCACTTTATGTTGGCGCTTATATTCTCGCTTTCCGCTTGTGCCAATACCCCGTATATGCCTATATATGTTTCGCTGTCCTCTGTAAGCGTGTTAATGTTCTGCTCCTCAAAATATATCGCTATACCGAGCGACTTTAAAATGCGGATATACGAAATGCAGTCAACAATGTTTCTCGCATATCTTGATACGGATTTTATAAGGATAAGATCTATCTTACCGTTTTCACAGTCGCTTATCATACGCAGAAAGCTTTCGCGCTTTTTTGCCTGAGTTCCGCTTATACCCTCGTCGGCATAAATTCCCGCAAAGCGCCATTTGGGATTTTTCCGTATATATTCCGTATAGTACGCCTTTTGAGTCTCATAGCTGTTTAACTGGTCGTCAAGGTCGGTGGATACCCTGCAATATGCGGCTACTCTGAGAGGTCTGTTCGGGTCAAACCGTGCGGCCTTGGCAGGGTCGGCGGGTATTTTGGATACAATCTTTCTGCGTTCAGCAGTTGCCGTTTGCATTGCAGCTTTCCTCGCTTTCGTTGCTTATTACCGCCCCGTTTACAAATTCGGCGTAAAAGATACCGTTTTCATCTATAAGAAACCGAGATATTACCGTTTTTAAAATATCTGTATCTATTCCGGTCATAGGCTCAAGTGCGGCAAGGTATTCTTTTAAAGCGTCGGTCAGCGCTCCGCCGTTATCTGTCACGCAGCAATTGTATCTTTCGGCAGCTAAATTGAAAACAGCTTTCTTTGCTTCGTCAAATTGTAAACCGTCGCGTAATAAAAGCGCGCTAAAAAGTCTTTCCGAACGCTCGGTATCGGGGCTTGGAATATATGTTTTCTCGGTATGCTCGGCTGCGATTATATCCGGGTTGAGTATAGCCCTGTTTACAAGCCTTAAAGCGTTTGAAAAGATATAATTATCGTCGGTGTGCGCGAGTATTTTACACTTGCTCTGACATATCCATTTTGTTTCCTTGCCGTAGTTTCTTATGCGGGTTATTCTGTCCCCGCATGCGGCGCAAACGGTATGATACTTAAAATAGCGTATTATATCATTGTCCTTTTCACGCGCTCCGCCGTGCTTTTTTATACGAATATCCCGGGCTTTTTCAAAAGCTTCGGCGGATATGATTGCGGGATATTCGCTGTCGCCTGCATAATGCGGGTTTTCAAGTATTCTTTTTACGGCGTTTTTCGTCCATACGGTTTTATCTTTAAAATATACGACCTGTTCTTTTGTCAAACCGTCAGCGATTGCCGACAGACTTTTGCCGGACAGGTATTCATTGAATATTCTTTTAACCGTTTTCGCTTCCGTCTGATTTACAAAAGGCTTAAATCTTCTTTTTTCGTAACCGAATAAAATCATTCTCAGTTCCATGCTATCCGCTCCTTAAAGGCTAAACCGCATTTGAGGTGAAAGGTTACATACTTATCCTCAAAATACGCTTTGTCTATTAACTCATCAAACAGCAGTCGGCTGAAAACTATTATTGCTTTCGGTTCGGCTTCAAGAAAGCGTATAAGTCTTCGCAGCTCGTATATACACTTTTCGTCGCCGTCTTCCGCAAGAACCTTTTTACGGCGGGATTTCAGCTTTAAAAGCGAGCTTTCAAGCTTTGAGCATTGCTCCGAAAAGGTTACGGCGTCCATACAGCTTTCTTTTTGCAGGGAAATATATAAATCCAGTTTTTCGGACAGAACGGATATTTCCTTGTCTATTTCGGATATTAACGAATCGGAGCAGGTTATTATTCTTCTCGCTTCGGTAAGCTTCGCGGCAATGTCTTTAAGCAGAACGTTATCATTTTGGCGCAGCTTGTTGTAAAAGCGTATAAAGGTTCTGCTAATCACTTCCTCGGACATGGAATGTGAAAGACATTTTTCTTCGGACACTTTGTTTTTTGAGCAGGCATAATAGCTTTCGCCGTTTACATATTTTATTTTAAACGAACGGCTGCAATATGCGCAATACAGCTTTTCGGCAAATGTGTTATTTCGACTTTTGTATTTTGCGTTTCTTTCGGTATTTTCTTTTAGCTTTTCCTGCACAAGGTTAAAGGTTTCTTTGTCTATTATGGCCTCGTGGGTGTTCTGAACATAGTACTTCGGCAGCTCGCCTTTATTCTTTCTTTGCATAAGCGGCAAAACGGGCGGTGTAAAGCGTTTTTGAAAAAGTGCGTCACCTGCATACTTTTCGTTTGAAAGAATATACAGTATACTGTTTGCTTTCCAAAAACGCTTTTCGGTGCCGTATTTACGGTTTAGAGCTTGGGCTATTTTTAAAAAGCCCATACCGGACAGGTACATACCGTAAACCTCACGCACGATCGCCGCTTCTTCGGGGACTGTAAATAACTCGTTATTTTTGGCTCTGAACCCGTAGGGCGCGCTGCATATGCTGTATTCTCCTATTTCAAGCCTCATTCTGTTTGCAGTTGAAACACGTTTTGAAGTCGCCAATGCTTCGGACTGTGCAAAGGCGCTTTTAACATACAGAATAAGCTCGGAATTAAGAGTTAATGTGTCTATACGGTCATTTTCAAAAAATACCGATACGCCGTATTCTCTTAAAAGGCGTATACTCTCAATACACTCCAAGGCGTTTCTCGCAAAGCGCGATACGCTTTTAACATAAATGCGGTCGATTTTTCCGAGACGGCAATCGTTTAACATTCTTTTAAATTCATTCCGCTTTTCAACAGAAGTGCCGGTAATTCCTTCGTCTGCGTAAATATCTACCAAAACCATATTATCCGATTTGCTGATAAAATCGTGATAATAGTGCATTTGGGTGATATACAATAATCAGTTTGCAGGAGAGAATCACATAGAAATTGGAAATACGGTTAATACCATAATAAATCCTTTTGTCGGATTTGAAGATGGCAAACTGTACCGAGTATCTATTTCAATCAAGAATTACAAGATTCAGGTCTTTATAGATGGAAAATTAATCGTACAAGGAACTGCTGCCGAAGATAAAATGTTCCCAAATGGAAGATTTGGTATCAGCGCAAGTAATTCAGACATAGAAATTGATAATGTGAGAATTTATAGTCCGAGTCAGAAGAGAGATAACGAGAATACTGGCAGTGAATGGTATTATCTGTCTTGTGCACCTACCGTTGATACATTGTTGGATAGTTCTGAAAGACAGGAAAGATGGCTTTCTATTCCTGACAGCAGATTGGTAATTAATCCGTATGTTTATAGTGGTCTTATTGCAGATGCAAAGTTACAATATGACACACAGGAACTGCGGAATCCAAAAATGTCATTAAATGTAGGCTATTTGGATCCCGAATTGACAAAAAACAGTGATAAGGGAATTGACGGTGTGGGTATGACCGATTCCGTTATTATGTTTGAAAAGAAAACAGGTGGGGCGAATGAAGCCAATGCCGGTTATACAACGACATGGCAGCCGCACAAGCTTAGCTTCGCTGCTGCATATGACGGAGGCAACAGAATTACCGGAGAAGATTTCTTTTACGATGAGAAGACGATTGTAAGAAAATTTTCTGTAACCGGAAGCAAAGATATGGTTATTGGAGGGAAATTATACGGAAAAGCCAACAATGCGACAATTTCAGAAAATACAATTGTTATTCCCGTAAATGATGCTACATATGGGATAATGAATGTAGCAATTACCATCCGGGGTACAGAAAAAATTAACTGGTACTATTCAGAAAGAACATTAAAGAGTGGAATGACATGCCCAGCAATGGCAGCTAAATATTGGGGAGCAACAGTATCACCCACCAATGGGGAAGCAGATATTGTAATCTCTTATGCAGTAGATAAAGACAGCAATACAGCAAAAGTTCTGTCACAATCCCCCACTTTTGATAGTTGCACAAAAAGACTTGAGGCTCGCGAATCAGAGTGGAATAATTTCTTTGCGAAAGTTCCAAGAGCGGGAGACGTTATATTTACGGAACTGAATGCAGAAGGAGTTAATCGGGAAAAAATCAAACAGATGTATTATGAATCATGGAGTTTGATACATGCATCTGTTCTGCCGGTAAATCCGGAAATGAATTATCCGTATCGACAGATAGCCACCGGAAAACCATCTATGTGGGGGCATGGTGCAAAGGAGAGCTTATATTCTGCTCAGTGGGATTCTTTGTACGGAATGCAGATGTACTCCTATGTGGACCCGGATGTTGCATGGGAATCCTTTACCGGTATTATGAAGCTGGTGAATATGTCACCGGATGATCCTAAGACTTACGGAATGATTTTGGGTGAGAGTCTTCCGAATGTGAAGTCTAAAACAGCATGGATTCTGTATCAGAATCAGCCGGACAAGAATAAACTGGCAAATATTTATAATGAGCTTGTGCAGCATGAAAAATGGTGTATGGCTCATCCGAACTGGATTTACGAAGGTAATGGTTCAATTGATAGTGACGCAAAAGACAGCGATTACCTGGCAGCGGCACTTGTGGATATCCCATATTTGATTCGGATTGCTCGTGAGTTAGGAAAGACCGACGATGTAAATTACTGGAATAAAGAATTTGTAAAGTACCTGAATTCTTATTATGAGTGGGATGGCGGTGCAAATCCAAATACTTTATGGCAGACAAAAGGATTGTATATATCAGAACTGAAAAATTCATTTGAAGATAAGTTGATGAATAAACTGAAAAATGGCGTATTTAATGATGCAATGCGTGTGGATCATTTTGATGCGACAAAGCCTTTCTGCGGATTTAGAAATGTAAAGCTTGATGAGATTATGTTTACTATTTACGGTTTAATGGAGACCGGTCATACAAAGGAAGCACATCAGCTTGCAGAATCTTCAGTGAGAGATATTGTTAGAGCAAACTTCCTGTCTGAAGTTTATGCACCAAATCCGGAAGATCACGGTGGAGATGATTTCGGTGAAGGGCGCCTGCTCCCGAGTGGCGTTCGCCCATCTGTTTTTGGCGCAGTACAGTTAATTGACTCTATCTGGCTGTTGAACGGCTTTAAGTATGATTCCGGAATGCCGACCATGCACACATATTTCGGCTGCGGATATATTGAAAATCTTAGAATGAATGGCAAGGTATTTAATGCAAGTGTTGTGGGTGAAAATGTAACACTATCCGGAACATACTGCAAGGAAAACAAAAAGGTACATGTTGGAGCAGAGCAGTTCTATAATGAGGATGGTTTCGGCGGAGAGGCTCTGCGTTATGTGGATAATACTGCAGAAACACTTGCACAGTGGCAGGATAATACTGCACAGATGGATATTGTAGACGGAAGGGGCAAAGTTACAGTATCTTCTTCTACCACCGAGAATTATGGATATATTGAAAGTATCGTGCGCTTAAATACGGCAGATTTTCCGATTTTCACGGTAGATATTGATTCTTGCAGTGAAGCACAGTGGGCTTTGAAATGTGTTGTAGGTGGGTACGGTGAAGACATCGTTTTGATTTCGGATAATAGTGCTGTAGGAAGAACTGAAATCAATCTTCTTGAGAATGGAATACCGAGAAGTAAGAATCTCTCTGTTACACTGAAGTTCTTTGCAATCGGCAAGGGAGAAGGTAAATATGTATCTGTTAATGGCTTTGAAATGAATACGCAGCCGCTGAACATTGATTTCGCAACGGATGAAGGTTGGTTCCCAAGCAAATCTGATTTGCCTATAACTCTTACAACTGCAGGGAATAAGGGTACATTTACTCTTGGAAGCGGAAGTGCCGGATGGGGAACAATTACTTATTATGCAAATATCAATACGATAGATAATCGTTATCTGGTACTTGATGTGGAATCAACCGACTGCCATATTGAATTGGAAGTAAACGGAGGGGCGCCGAAGTATGTTCTGGGCAAGACAACAGGTGAGTATTATATTGATATGCAGGCAGAGGATTCCTATTTTGAACGGGGCGTAAATGTTAATACGAAGCTATCGATGTCGCTTGTAGGAAATAGCGGTCAGAAAGCGGTTGTATGCCGAATCTATACAGTAGCAGAATATATTGGATGATTTTTCAGATGAAAATTGGTCAAAACCGATATGTATCAAAAGGAATGTCGTTATTTAGAATAATATGATGCTTACAAAGATTTCAGGGAACACAGATTTTGCGAAGGCAAGCGAGAGTTTTGGATACCTCTAAAAAGCATATTCTGAAATTCGGTGTCCGCAATTTGAACAACATGAACTTAGATCCATTTTATATACTGAAAGTACAAAAATGAGAAATAGAGGAATATGTAATGTCAAAAATCAATTTAGTCAATATCAAACAGGGAACAAAATCTACAAAACGGTTTTCATGCGGCAATACACTGCCGCTGGTACAGCGTCCTTTTGGAATGGCAGCTTTTGCACCACAGACTAATGGGGCAAATGAACAGTGGTTTTACTATCCGGAAGACCACTGTATTGAAGGAATTCGTTTAACTCATCAGCCGAGTCCTTGGATTAACGATTATGGAACCTTCCTAATGCTGCCGCAGAATGATGTAATTGCGGATGATTACCGCTGGGCATTCGGAGGATATCGCCCACGGGAAGCTGTTCTTACGCCATCCTTGATAAATATCCATTTTCTGCGTCCTATGTGTCAGTTCAAGATAACGCCAACAGAGCGAGGCGGTAAGGGTCGCTTGAGTTTTAAGACGGACCGTAAGTCCTGCCTGTCACTGTTGCCGGTGATGGGGAATTATGCTTATCGGATAGATGAAGAAAAGAGCGAGATTATCGGTGTGATTGACGGCCACAGCATGGATGATGCAAAGAATTTTAACATGTACTTTGTGCTACGGTTTCCAGATGGTGCTGTGGATTTTACAAGAACCAAATTAAGCGCGGATAACGGCACAAAAAAAGGACATCTTCACATTTATTTTAATGTCAAAGATGTGGAATTTTCTATCGGTACTTCTTATATCTCTGCGGAACTGGCAGTGCTGGCAATCGACCGGGAAATCGGTGAGAAATCTTTCGATGAGGTCTTGAAGGAAAACAATGAAATCTGGGAAGAGCATCTGGAAAGAATCGAAGCAGAATTTGAAGATGAGCGGACGAAAAAGACATTTTATACTTGTCTTTGGCGCACTTTTCTATTCCCTCACAAGTGTTACGAATATGACAGAAATGGAAAAATGATTCATTATACTCCCTTTGACGGAAGTGTTCATGAGGGACCGCGTTATACGGATAACGGATTTTGGGATACCTACCGTACAGTGTATCCTTTATTTACAAAGATTGCGCGAGAAGAGTTTGCAGAGATGTTAGAAGGGTTTGTGAATGATTACCGCGAATGCGGGTGGCTTCCGCGCTGGCCTTCCATTGGAGAAGTGGGCTGCATGCCTTCTACATTGATAGATGCAGTGATTGCAACAGCAGTGGTCAACGGAATTGGCAACAGGAAAACATGGGAGGATGCTTTGGAAGGTATGCTGCATCATGCAAATCACAATGCACCTCATCCACGCTATGGACGAAACGGAGCAGAATCCTATGTGAAGTACGGCTATGTTCCGCGTGATGAGCAGAAGGAAAGCGTGAATCTTACTCTGGATGCAGCTTACGGAGACTGGTGTATCAGCGTAGTAGCTAAGGTCCTGGGTAGAGAGGTGATTGCAGCAGAGTATGCTAAGAGGTCGAAGAATTACGCAAACCTTTTTGATGCCGAAACCGGATTTATGAGAGGAAGAGATACCAAAGGGAACATGACAGATGATTTTGACCCGTATATGTGGGGTGGAGAGTATACAGAAGCCTCTGCATGGCAGAGCACCTTTTTTGTTCCCCATGACCTTGATGGTCTTGCAGAACTCTATGGAGGCAAAGATAAGCTGCTTTCTAAGCTTGATGAACTTTTTGCAGCACCGCCGCTGTACCGGGTGACGGGATATGGATTTGAAATTCATGAGATGACAGAATTGGCTGCGCAGGATTACGGTCAGTGCGCGATTTCAAACCAGCCAAGTTTCCATCTGCCATATATCTATGCGTATTTCGGAGAAGTAGAAAAGGCAAGATACTGGGTGCACAAGATGGCATTGGAAGCAATGTCCTATGAGGATGATGGCTTTCCGGGAGATGAGGATAACGGAACAATGTCAGCGTGGTATATTTTTGCATGCTTGGGAGAATATCCATTATGCCCCGGAAATGCAGAAAATATAAAGATACCGGGAATTGCAAAACACATCAAATTCAGGAGATAAGTACATGACAAAAAATCAAAGGTAATACAGATTATTTCAATTATCCTTTGCTTAAGTTTACTTGCAGGAGTCTCAGCATCTGATATAAATACGGATAGAGAAAGTAATAAAGATACTATGGCTTCTGAATCAGAATGTATGCAGGACGGAAATGGAATCTTGGATAACGACAAAACGAATAGAACGCAGAATTCCGGGACAGCAAAGTACGCTGAGCTTCCCGGAAACTCTGGGAACAACACAGGAAATTCAGCTGAACGGGAAGATATTTAACGCAGAATCTGTTTCAAATTAGTTGAAAAGAGATTACGCAAATATAGAAATACGGTATATTTTATCGTAGATAATGATTAAGGAGGCAAAAAATGAGTAACGGCAATAAAAAAATTTTAGCAGCAGTTATATCCATGTTAATTGTGGCAGTGGCAGGGATTTTATATGTGGTATTTGCACCTAATGCTGTGAATGGCAGCAAGGCAATTAACGTGATAGTTGTTGATGATAAAGGAAAAGAAACGGTATATAAGACCAGGACGGATGCCGAATATCTGCGTGAAGCACTGGAAGAAATGAAGGATCTCAAAATAGAAGGAACAGAGGGAGAGTTCGGTCTTTACGTCAATACGGTAAACGGTGTGAAAGCTGACTATGAGACAGATAAAACGTATTGGTCTTTTTTCCTGGGTGATAAGCAGTGCAATTATTCTATTGATGAACAACCAATTAAAGATGGAGACACCTTCTATATTAAATACATAAACTCGAAATAATGAGATATCTGGAAGCTGTCGCTCAAAACAAAGGTTTTGACCCATAAAATCGAGATTTTAACTCGATTTTATATAAT
>OKSD01002812.1_pt1 | contig 14269 bp, 10 predicted proteins | sample 1601221 | NCBI WGS metagenome assembly OKSD01 (sample SAMEA3541550, study PRJEB24748) | human gut metagenome | biome: human gut; feature: human-associated habitat; material: faeces | place: China | collected 2012
GGGAGGTGTGTGATATGTGTCTTACTGAATTTGATGAAAAGAAATATGAAGATGTTCTCCGCGAGGAAGGCCGGGAGGAAGGACTTGCAGAAGGTCGTAAAAAAGAAGTATTTATGTCCGTACAGGAAGGTGATTATGGAATTGTGCGTGGAGCCCAGAAACTGAATCTTTCTGTAGAAGAATTTGAAAAAGAAATGTCTGCGGCCGGATATCAAATCCCGATAGAGGTGTAAAATTGAATGTATAAGGTAAATTTTCTCAAAGATTTTTGGAACAGCATCGCAGGAAGATGTGTGATATATATCTTACTAAATTTGATGAAAAGAAATATAAGGATGTCCTTCGAGAGAAAGGTCGCTTAGAAGAACGGAAAAGGTGTCAGCATTCGATTTGTTTAACCGAATACTGTCACTTTTTTATATTGCATATTTAAGCTTTCTGTTCTTGACATAACTCAATATCCTGCATTGCAGGTAGTTTCTTATTTTTTGTCACTTACCTGTCTCTTATGCGTTGCTTGCGTGTTACTTGTAGCGCTAATATTACCTCCATTTATTTTCACAAACCCAGTATTTCCAACACTTCCGTGGAAAATACCATGCGTATTTCCGGTTAAGGTAACTTACAAGACTTCTACAAAGAAGAATGCTAAGGCAAAGACCAAGAAACTTACTTACACAATGAAAGTTGCTAAGGTAGGCGTTGCTTTATCTGGAGATTCAGTAGTAGCTATTGGAAGCACAACTAAGTTAACAAATACTAAGAAAAATTCTTCAAGAGCTAAGATTACTTACACATCAAGCGATGATTCTATTGCAACAGTAGCAGCTGACGGTACAGTAACTGGTGTTAAGGCTGGTAAGGCAACAATCACAGCTAAGATTACCGTTGGTAAGGATTCAGCCACAACTACTAAGGATGTAGAAGTTAAGAATTATGTTCTTAAGAGTGTAGCACAGAACAAGACAAATGAGCTTGCTGCAACTATCGATGGTGCTACAAAGAATATTAAGGCTTCTGAGGTAACGATCAAGACTCCTGACAATGTAGTCCTTCCGGTTAAGTCTGTTTCTGTAGACAGCAAAGATGCTACAAAAGTTACTCTTACAACATTCTCAGATATGAATGATGGCAAAGAGTATACAGTTACATTAGATGGAACAACTGTAAACTTTGTTGCTACAGACAACAAGGTTGCGTCCATCAATATTGATAAGCCTACCATTCCAGTAAAAACTGAGACAGAAATTAAGTTAGTTGCAAAGGATGCCAACGGAGTTATCTTAAAAGAGCTTCCTTACGGAACATCTGATGTAAACTATGATTTCTCACTTACAACAGCAAACGGATATGTAAACGGATCTAAACTTTACTTAAATAAAGTTGGTGACACTGCAACAGCCGAGATTACCTATAAGACAAATAAGTATACAGCAGATGGTAAGGCAGATGGAAACATCGGACCAAACAAGCTTACAATCACAGCTACTGATCAGGCTACTGTAAGTTCTTTCAAGGTAAGAATTGGTGATGCAAATAAAAAATTCAGTTCTTTAAAGGACAATGATAAAATTGCTGTAGATGAGACAAGCGCTGTATGGGCATACTTTGAAATTAAAGACACTGATGGAAAAGAAATTTCAAATTACAGTGACTACAAAGTTGAGTCAAGCGATAAGACAACATTAATGCTTGGCAGTGATACAATGCAGACAAATAACAAAGTAAAGCTTATTCCTGCAAAAGAAGGAACGGCTTACATCTTCATTAAGAAAGATGATAAGATTGTCGCTTCTGTACCTGTAACTGTTGTAGCAGCAAGAAAGGTTGTTACTATGACAGCTGATAAGACTGCTGTTACAGTATCCAAGTCAGCAAATGCAAACCAGGAAACTATTACATTAGCAACTAAGGATCAGTATGGAAATGATTTTGCGTTTACTGCTAATGATGGTTCTATTGAAGTTACATGCGAAGGTGCACCGGATGGCGTAGACAAAGCAAATGTTACTGTACCAGGATATGCATCAATGAACGGCAATAAAGTAAAATATACTGTTACTGGATCTAGCTATGTAAAGGGAACTTATACCTTTAAGTTTACTTTCAAGAAAGACGGAAAAGAAGTTTGTGCACAGGTTGTTACTGTTAATGTACAGGAGGCTGGTGTAGCTGGTGATTCTATTTCCTATAGCCTTAATATTTTAAATAGCAACAATGCAACACAGACAGAAGAAGATGCCGTAGTAAATGCAGATAATACTAGCAATCGTATTTTTACTGTTAATGTATCTGAATTACTGAAGGGTGTTGAAAAGAAAAAATTAACTACAAACGACGTCTTGGATGATACAAAGGATACTGAAACAGATAAGACTGCCGGCAAGGTAAGAGGTATTTACTATACTGTTAAAAATGCAAAGGGAGATGTTGTATACAACACAATTCCGGGTTCAGTTACCACAGGTGCTGCATTTAACGATGGAAGTTCAAGAGTTACTGATGACTTAAAAATCAACGTTGTTAAAGCAGATGCTTCTAATGTATACGCAAAACTCGCAGAGGGAACTTATGCAATTACAGCTACTATTGAAGTTGAACCAAAGCATACTACTGCAGGATATACTTATGATTCTACAAAGAATACAAAGACAACAATTACAAAGTCATTTGTTGTTAAGGATACTTCCAATGATGCAATCACTGATATGAAGTTAAAGGATGCAAAAGTTACTTCCGGTGCTTCTATTCAGGCATCTCTTGCTTCTGTAATCCAGTATTCTTATGATGGTGTTAAATATGGTGCAGATGGAGATCAGTCAGCTACTATCATTGCTATTGAAGGATATTCAAATGTAATTGGTGGCAATGGCAAAATTACAGCTGATAATATGACTACAGTTTTACCTTCTGGAAAAACTGCTGATGTAACAAAAGTTACCGTAAGAGTTGCATTCCATGATGCAGATGGAAATACTATCGGATATGTAGATAAGGAAGTCAAGGTGTCACTTTCTATCACAGCTAAATAAGACTTTATTTTAGCCAAACTCTGAGCGAGAAATCGCTCAGAGTTTTTTATTAGGTTATTTTTATGAATATTATTTATAAAGATGCAGATGCAAAATTTCCGCTAATTGAAATTTTCGCAGTGCGTAAATCTATTTTTTTATAACTTTTTTTCAATGTGGATTTAGGAATTATTATTGTACAATCCTTATCTCTATAGCTGGCAACATTTGTCTTGAAATTGTTCTTACTATAAGATACAAAGCTTTTATTCGAAGAATCTTTTACACAAACTTTGAATTTTGATATATTTGTGATTTTCCCATAACTATTATTGACCAATTTAAATTTTAAATGCAAATTGCCTTTTGCATCAAATGATGCTGCATATGCTTTCATTTTCGATGTATTGTAAACAACATCTTCGATTGTAATTTTTTTGGCTTGATACTTGTTTGGTTTTACTGAAACGACACATGACAGCTTTTTGTTATTTGACAACTTTACCGTAATTGTAGTTTTTCCGATGTTTTTTGTGGAAATTTTTCCTGAATTATTTACTGTTGCAACTTTCTTATTGCTAGAACTACAACTTTTAATAGTTCCCCCTTCTGCCTTTATCTGTTTGTTAAAACCTTTTGTAAGATCAAGTTTTGAATAATTTAATTTTGCATTTTCTGAAATTCTGCTAACAGTTAGATCATAATTAACTTCCGTTTCAAAATTCATTTCAAGAATATAATCTCCGGCAGGAAGATGCATTGTATGAGCCAGCGTGATATTGCTGATACAATTGAAGATATTTATGGATTTGAGATTTCACACGAAACCATTTCGAATATCACAGATCAGGTTATAGAAACGGAAAATGAATGGCAAAACAGACCATTAAAGAAATTTTACAGTTTTATCTTTGTTAACTGCCTGTATGTAAACATCCGTAAGGAAATGGAGACAAAGAACTGCGCTGTTTATATTGTGCTCGGATATGATGTAAACGGAATCAAAGACATTCTGGGGATATGGATTGGAGAATCAGAAGGCAAACACTATTGGATACAGATTTTCGATGAAATCAAGGCGCGTGGGGTTGAAGACATTCTTTTTATAAGTATGGATGGGGTGTCCGGTCTTGAGGAAGGGGCAAAGTCTATATTTAAGGATGTTGTTGTGCAAAGATGCATTGTCCATCTGATAAGGAATTCCATTAAATACATTCCCTCAAAAGATTATAAAGCCTATACTGCCCAATTAAAAAAGGTTTATGGGGCATCCAGCTTAAAAGCTGCTGAAGCAGAGTTTGAATGCTTTAAACAGGCATGGAGCCAATATCCCGGGGGCATAGATGTATGGATCCGTAACTGGTCAAATATCGAGCAGTTATTCAATTATGGCAGTGCTGTACGAAAAGTCATGTATACAACAAATGCGATAGAATCCGTAAATTCAAGCTTCCGCAAGGTTACTAAAAAAGGCTCATTTCCAAGCGAAGATGCCGTAATGAAAGCATTATATCTGCGCATTACCGAGCTTTACAGGAAATGGAATGGCAGACCTGTGGCTAATTGGGCACTGGTAAGGAATCAGCTTTCAATGGATGATAAGATGCATACCCGAATATTAAAATACGAGAATTACTAAGGAGATTTCAAATGAGCAGACGGAAATCAGCCCCATATGAAGTAGATGATGAATTTTTTGCACAACTCGATTTTCTGCGGAATGACTATGACCAAGCACTGAAAACTATAGATCAACAGAAAGCTGATATCAGACATCTTTTAGCTTTACTGATAAAAGAAGACATCCCTGTTCCAGAAGATTTAATTGACCGGTATATTCGCAAAACATCTGACTCAAAATCCATAGATGAAGAACTTCCGTTTGATTGAAGCTCGTAAAAATGGTGGTCGATTTATCGACTACCACAAAAAAATCAAAAAATTTACACACTTTACTTGACAAACTCAATATCTTTTGAAAATGAAGTAATTCTATCCTCTTGTCGTTGTAAAAAATTAGTTAATCTATTCTCAATTTTACAGAATTTAATTTCTTTATATTTCTCAAGATTCTCAGTAAATGCTTTGTCATACAATTTTTCTTCTAAATATTTCTCTAAATCATTCCAACTAAATTGTTTATCTTCAGTTTCTCTGTATATTATAGATAATAGTTCTTGGAACATTATCAAGATATTGTTGTGAAAGTAGCATTTTTTTAAATTCGGCATAAGAAGTATTTATTCCTACAGCCAAATTAAACCTGTTACCTAATAAAAAAGATGTATGCATTTTTCTCCTTTTTAAAAATCCAACTTCTATACTATTATAACATAGAAAGTTGGATTAATTTAATAAATTTATGATCACATTTCAAATTCCCCCGATTAAAATCGGGGGAATCAAAAGATGAAATATTATTTTATGAATGTAAAATTTTTATTCACCTACTGTGATAGTTAAGTTTACTGGGACTTCGATGTTTACTTTATACCCCTTATCACCAGTCTTAACTTCAACAACAATCTTAGATACAGTAACCTTTTTACCCTTTGTGGTAAGAGTTTCTGTTGCAAAGTTTTTACTGTCAATCTTCTTATTATCGTTTGTGATACCTTCAACATTTGTAACTGTTAATGTCTCATCAGCATCAGATGCTGCGTAGGAAGTTCCTTCATATACATACTTAAATGCTGCTTCAGCCATTGCCTTGATAGTTCCGCCTGCTACAGTATCTTTAACACGTGAAACCTCACCAGCAGGCTGAGAATCTTCTACAACAAAGCTTGTAGTAAAAGTAGTCTTAACCGGATCATTAGTTCCCTTCTTTGTTGTAATTACAGCTGTAACAGTATATGTTCCTTTTGCAAGATTTTTCTGAGCACTGATTGCGCTGAAAGAAACAGTATTAACAGTTAACTTTCCATTAGTAGCCTGAATAGCAGCGTTAGTTACATTGTTAACCTTAGTAACATCATCAAAAATTGCCTTGCCATCTTTATCAACTACTTTATAAACGATAGATTCTACCGTTGTTGCATCTGCACCAGTTTTTCCATCTGCAATTGTGTCAGCTGGTTTTAATGTAGCATATGGAACACCACCGATTGACTCAGTAACATCTACTGTTACATCATAGTTAGTTCCTGCCGCTTTGTTATGATTATCATCGACAAGAGTATCAACCTTTGCAGTATTTACATTCAGTGCATAGGAAACGCTTCCCTTTCCTGGATCTGCAGGAGTCTGAACATTTACATTTACTGTCTTAGCGCAAACTTCCTTACCATCTTTCATATAAGCAATTTTATATACATAAGATCCCTTTGTAACGTTTGCTACATTAAATGTAACAGCTACATTATTTCCATTCTGTGCGACAGAGAAATATTTACTAGAGGCATTAGCTGTAACATCGTCTGTTTTTACCTTGTCTGCAGATGTGCTCAGGCAAGAAACAGAAACCTTATCGGCATCACCTTTAATATCTGCGCCGTACTGATCCTTAAAGCTTGCAGTAACAGTTCCTGGTTTTGCCAACTGTGTTGAGAGAGCTACAGAAGCCTTATCAACAGACATAGTTGTAACTGCTTTTTCAGCAACTACTGTAATTGCCACAGAACCAACAATTGTGTTATTTTTCTTAATTAACAGGTACGCAGTACCAGCCTTTACAGGAGTTAATACAGCTTCTTTATCTGCGATAGATGCATCATCTACCATTAAAATGCTGTTGTCACTAGACTCTACAGTATAATCTGTGTAGTAACTAATTTCGTTGTTATCAACATCTTTAATCTGGAAGTAAGCTGTATTTGCTGAAGTCTCACCTACAGCGATCTGCTTATTTGCTACAACTTTATCAAACTTTTTACCAGCTTTTGCGATTTTAACATCGTAGCTGTTTACAGAAGCCTGATCTACTGCTGTGATTGTAAGCTTTCCAGATGTAATATTTCCTTCTGGCTTACCATTTGCATCATATTTACCAGTTTTGTAAGTAACCTCTGCAGTAGCAGTGTCACCAATCTTGTTTAAGTACAATTTAGACCCGTTTACATAACCATTACTTGTAGAAAGTGAGAAATCATACTTAGAGGAATCCTGCTTTCCATAAGCCACTTCATCAATAATTACACCATTAACGTCTTTTGATACTAACTTAATTTCTGTTTCTGTTGCATATGGAATAGTAGCCTTATTTACATTAACAGTTTCAATCTTTCCATCTGTTGCAACAACAGTCTGTGTTGTTCCGTCAAGTGTTACTTCATATGTTTTTCCGTCTGTTACATTAGCAAATGTTGTAAGTGTAACCTTTGTTGCATCCTTGCTATCTACGCTTACTGCTTTAACAGGAACGACAACATTTGTCTCAGTATTCTTCATTGTAATGTCAGAAGGTTTAATGTTTTTGGTTGTGCCAACAATTGTAGATTCAAATTCATTTGCCTTTGTCTGCTTTACAGCCTTAAGAACATAGTTCTTAACTTCTACATCCTTAGTAGTTGTAGCTGAATCCTTACCAACGGTAATCTTAGCTGTGATTGTTACCTTACCAGCCTTAACACCAGTTACTGTACCGTCAGCTGCTACTGTTGCGATAGAATCATCGCTTGACGTGTAAGTAATCTTAGCTCTTGAAGAATTTTTCTTAGTATTTGTTAACTTAGTTGTGCTTCCAATAGCTACTACTGAATCTCCAGATAAAGCAACGCCTACCTTAGCAACTTTCAGTGTGTAAGTAAGTTTCTTTGTCTTTGCCTTAGCATTCTTCTTTGTAGAAGTCTTGTAAGTTACCTTAACCGGAAATACGCATGGTATTTTCCACGGAAGTGTTGGAAATACTGGGTTTGTGAAAATAAATGGAGGTAATATTAGCGCTACAAGTAACACACAATTAACACATAAGAGACAGATAAGTGACAAATTGTTTCAGTTGTAATCCTTGTGCCATATGCTATAATATAGGTAGATAAACAAAGGATTTTAACGAAAGGAATCCCGACAGTCAATGACAAAAACAAATGATGACATTCATGTAAATAAAAAATATAAGGACACCGTATTCCGGAAACTGTTTGGCGAGAACAAGGAAAATGCCCTGAGTCTTTATAATGCGGTAAATCATACCTCATATACCGATCCGGATGATTTGGAGTATACAACTCTGAAAGATGTCATTTACATGAAATACAAAAATGATGTTTCATTTCTGATTGACAAAACATTGAGCCTTTACGAACATCAGAGTTCCTATAACCCGAATATGCCGCTCCGGGGATTTTTGTATTATGCGGATCTGTACCGGAAACTGATTCACCGTTCCGAGCGGCTGTACAGCAAGCATCTGTTGAAAATCCCACGCCCCCACTACATTGTATTTTACAATGGAAGTGAAAAGGACATGGCGGAAGAACGAAGGACTCTGCGGTTATCGGATGCCTTTGAAACAGATACCGGAGCTGGTGAATATGAATGGACAGCCACAATGATTAACATAAACAGCGGGAAAAATCAGTCCATCATGGACAGCTGCCACGTACTGTATGAATATGTGGTCTTTGTTGCAAAGATCAAAAGATACCGGGATTCCATGGAATTAAAAGAAGCCATTGATCTTGCCGTCAGGGAATGCATAGAGGAAAATATTCTCAGAGATTTTTTGGAACAGCATCGCAGGGAGGTGTGTGATATGTGTCTTACTGAATTTGATGAAAAGAAATATGAAGATGTCCTCCGCGAGGAAGGCCGGGAGGAAGGACTAGCAGAAGGGATTGAAAAAGGTCTAGCAAAAGGTCGTTCTGAAGAACGGAAAACCTTGCTTGAGATCGTCCAAAAGCTGAAAGAAGGAAAAACTCCGGAACAGTTAGTTGCAGATGGAATGGAAAAAGAATCTGTGGATTCTGCTATCACGTTAAGAAAGCTTCTATAATCTGTAATAACCCATATTCTATATAAAACAAAGAGTTATAAAGAAAAAGGTCTTGCGGAAGAACTAAAAAAGAATATTCCGAGGAACGGAAAACTTTACTTGCGATCACTCAAAAGTGCCAGTATTCGATTTATTGCTGAATGCTGGCACTTTTTGTATTACATATTCCGTTTTGTACTGTTGCTGAAATTTGATATTCTACGTTATAAGTGGTTCCTCATTTTTGTCACTTGCCAGTCTCTTATATGTTGATTACGTGTTACTTGTAGCAATAATTTTGCATCAACTGCTGTTTACAAATCCAGTATTTCCAACACTTCCACGCAAAATACCATCCATATTTCCGGTTAAGGTAACTTACAAGACTTCTACAAAGAAGAATGCTAAGGCAAAGACAAAGAAACTTACTTACACACTGAAAGTTGCTAAGGTAGGCGTTGCTTTATCTGGAGATTCAGTAGTAGCTATTGGAAGCACAACTAAGTTAACAAATACTAAGAAAAATTCTTCAAGAGCTAAGATTACTTACACATCAAGCGATGATTCTATTGCAACAGTAGCAGCTGACGGTACAGTAACTGGTGTTAAGGCTGGTAAGGCAACAATCACAGCTAAGATTACCGTTGGTAAGGATTCAGCTGAAACTACTAAGGATGTAGAAGTAAAGAAATACGTTCTTAAGTCTGTAGCACAGACTAAGGCTGATACTTTTGAGACATCTATCACAGGTGCTACAAAAGAGATCAAAGCTTCTGAGATTACAGTTAAGAATACAGAGAACAATGTTGTCGTTCCTGTTAAGTCTGTATCTGTAGACAGCAAGGATGCAACAAAGGTTACATTCACAACATTTGCTGGATTAACAGATGGAAAGACATATGATGTAACTCTTGACGGAACAACAAAGCAGGTTCCTGTATCCAATGGAAAGGTTGCATCTGTAAATGTTAATACACTCACTGTTCCGGTTGCAACTGAGACAGAAATCAAGTTAGTTTCTAAGGATGCTAACGGTGTTGTTCTTGATGAGTATGCTTATGACCCTAGCTCTTCGAGTTATTCTTCCAAGTATGACTTCTCTCTTACAACAAACAATGGTTATGTAAATGGTTCTAAGTTATACTTAAATAAAATTGGTGATACTGCAACAGCAGAGGTTACTTATAAGTCTGGAAAGTATGATCAGAACGGTAAGCCAGAAGGAAATGTTACATCTGGAAAGGTTACAATCACAGCTGTAGATCAGGCTACTGTTAATACCTTTGGTGTTAAGGTTGCAGACGCAAACGCACAGAGCAAGAAGTTTGACAAGATTGATGCAAATACACAGCTTGCTGTTGACGAGAAAGATATGTATGCATATTTCCAGATTAAGGATGCAGACAATAATGAAGTTTCTAATTACTACAATTATTCTGTAGAGTCCAGCGATAAAAATGTGTTAATGCTTGGAGGATCTACTCTTAATGTTGCAAGCAACAGCAATCATAGAGTACTTGTTACTCCTGTAAAGGCTGGTACCGCTTATATTTTAATTAAGGACAAAGACAATAAGATTGTTGGTTCTGTAGCGATTACTGTTGTGGCAAAGAGAGAAGTTGCAACAATGGATGTTGATAAAACAACTGCAACTCTTTCAAATTCTGCATCTTTAAAACAGGATGTTACTGTAACCGCATCTTTCAAGGATCAGTATGCAAAAGATATTAAAGTTGCTAGTACTTCTCTGAAAGTTACTTGCCTTAGCACAACTGCAAAAAACGTAAAAGCATCTGATATTACAGATAATGGTTATGATACATATTTTAACATTGATCCTGCAACATCATCAAACAAAATCAAAGTTAATTTCTTTGCTTGGGATGATCATATTACTATTCCAGAAGGAACATATCAGTACAAGATTGCATATATGAAAGATGGCAAAGAGGTTTGTGCTAGGGTTATTACTATCGTTATTCAGAAGCCAAATACTAACGGAACAATTTCGTTTGGTATTGACGTAGATAAGAATGAGGTAGATAATCTTGTAGATAAAGATCATAAGGATGATCAGACAATAACCATTGCTGTTAACGAATTAAGAAATGGTGTTGCTAGTGCTCAGTTAAATAAGGATTCAGTTGTGTCTGACAAAGATAACAATGACAAAGTTCGTAAGATTGATTACAAGATTGAAGACAAAGATGGTAAGACTGTATATAATTCAGCTTCTTCAGATTCTAAATTAAATACAGTTTCAGGATGTGCATTTGATTTTGATGTAGATGGAGCTTTAACAGTCACAACAGTTTCTTGTTCAGCAGTAACTGCTAATGTACCGGCAGAGAAGTATTTTGCTCCTGGCACATATAAAGTTACAGCAACAGTAAAGACTGGCAATTCAACTGATGATTCTAAGTGGGTAACTAAGATCTTTACAACTACATTTACAGTTAAAGATTCTCAGCCAGTTGGTAAATTAACAATTGAAAAGGACTCCGTAAAGGATGTTGCTGGAATTAGTACTGTAGAAGATGCTGTTAAAAACGCAGTTAAGCTTGTTTATGCTGACAAGACATATTCTGCAGATACAAATGATAAACCACTTGTAATTGTTTCTGTTGAAGGTATTACAAATGATGGTACGAAGATCACTAAAGATAACTTTAAGAATGCTTCTATTATTACATCTAATACTACAGAAATTACAATCAGTAAGGTTACATTTACGGTTGGTGATGATGAAACAAGTGTTAATGTAGAAGCTTCTCCTTCTAATTCTCAGACAATTACACTGAAATAATTATGATATTTCATAAAAAGAGGTTGCTCCGGCAGCCTCTTTTTTAGTAGAAAGGGAAAATAAAATATGGAAAAACAAATGTCACCGTATCAATCGGTAAGACAATGTATTCGAATTTTTCTAAGTCTCAATGATAGAAAATCAGAGATGGAACATTTCGATTATCAAAGAAATGATGGTTACGAAACAAAAATAGATGCTGGATTTGAAGATTTGGATCTACAAAAAGATGCTGCTAAAATAATGCTTTATATGCAAAATGATATTATTAGTTTTAATAATGGTAGAAAATACCAGATTACTAAAAGAGAATTTCAGCCGTGTGTCCCTGTTATGTTAATTTTACATGTAGAGGAGATAAAAAAGTAGTTGTAAGAGAATAAAAACTTTTGAATATTCTCGCGAAGTTGAAACTTTTGATAAAAAATGTATATCTATAATCTTGATTAATTTATTGTAAATTGAGAGATACACATAATTTGATAAGTAGGAATTTAAGAGGGGAAATGACGGGAGGGTGCGCAAAAAATATAGAAATTATTTGATCTAAGTTATTATAACATCTGTCAAATATTAAATAGTAAAATATAGCTCTCTGCCAATTGGGTGGAGAGCTATATTTTTGTGATAAAAAAAGAGGTTGCCAAAGCAACCTCTTTAATAGACTCAATTACTTGAATGAAATTACATATGGATTAGAAAAAATATCCTTCGTAACGTCAACTTTGTAATCACCTGAATCAACAGTAAATGTGATCTTCTTGATTGTTACAGACTTAACACTGCTAGAAATCGCGGTGTTATCCTTGTCAAGTTTAGCACCTGTATTAGTAATACCCTCTACAGATACAATTGACATATTCTCATCATCTACTCCATAAGTATGATCACCATATACAAGCTTAACTGCAGCTTTTACAAGAGCTTCTGAATCGCTAACACGATCAATTGAATCTTTTTCAAGACTCATATCACCTGTTGGCTGTGTATCCTTAACAGTAAATGTAGTAGTGAATGTCTTTGTAACCCACTTAGTAGAATCGCTTTCTGTCTTCTTACCAGTCTTAACAGTTGCTGTGATCTTGTAAGTACCAGCACCAAAGTTCTTTTCAGCAGTAAATGCGGAAAAAGAAACTGTTTGTACTGTCATTGTATTACGACCCATAGTGATATCACATCCTGTGTTAGCAGACACATCTTTTCCGTCCTTATCTTCTAACTTATATGTAATAGACTTAACCTCTGTTGTATTGTCTTTAAGTTCTGTTCCTCTAGAAAGAGTCTGATTTGCGACACCATTGATCATCTGATTTACACTGGCAGTGATAACATAATCAGCTGGAGTATTATGATCATTATCTACAAGGTTATCAATTTCTGTTTTATTTACGTCTAAAGCAAAAGACTCAGTTCCCTGAGAAGGATCTTTAGGCTCCTGAATGGTGATCGTAATCACTCTAGCGCAAACTTCTTTAGTATCTTTCTCATAAGAGATTTTATACTGATAAGTTCCTGCGTCAACATCTGCATAAAATGTTACTTTGGCTTTGTTACCAGTTTTAGTGATTTCACTAAAATAGTCATTATCTGCTGTAATATCAGAAGGTTTCTTATCTTTTGCAGTTGTGCTAAGGCATGTAACCTTTACAGTACCATCAACAGAACTAAGAGCAATATCTTTTGCATACTGATCCTTAAAGGAAGCAGTTACAGTGGCATTCTTACTCATTGCATTTGAAAGAGTAGCAGCTGTCTTATCAACATCCATAGTTGCTACAGCTCTATCAGCTACAACCGTAATAGCTACAGAGCTTACAATCTTGTTGTCTTTCTTAATTAAGATGTACGCAGTACCAGCTTTTACAGGTGTAACCAATACTCTATGATTTGAATTAGCTGCGTCAGCAAGTGAAGTATCTCCAAGCATTAAGACAGCTTTATCACTTGATTCTAAAGAGTAATCATAATAATTAGATATTTCGTTTCCATCTGCATCTTTGATCTGGAAATACGCATAGGCATTATCACCTACAGCCACCTGTGTATTTGCATCAATCTTGTCAAACTTCTTGTTCTGTGCATTTCTGTCAGCAACTTTAACTGCAAAATTGTTAACAGTAGCCTGATCTACAGCTGTAATTGTAACCTTACCAGATGTAATGTTTCCTTCTGGCTTACCGTCTGTGCCATACTTTCCAGACTTATAAGTAACCTCTGCTGTAGCAGTGTCACCAATCTTATTTAAGTATAACTTAGAACCGTTTACATAACCATTGTTTGTTGTAAGGGAGAAGTCATACTTGGAAGCATCCTGTGATCCATAAGCAGACTCATCAAGAACAACACCATTAGCATCCTTAGAAACTAATTTGATCTCTGTCTCGGTTGCAACCGGAACAGTGAGTTTATTAACGTTTACAGATGCAACTTTACCATCAGATACAACAACCTGCTTTGTTGTTCCGTCAAGTGTTACATCATAAGTCTTTCCATCTGTTAATCCAGCAAATGTTGTGAATGTAACCTTTGTTGCATCCT
>OKSD01002865.1_pt1 | contig 14052 bp, 10 predicted proteins | sample 1601221 | NCBI WGS metagenome assembly OKSD01 (sample SAMEA3541550, study PRJEB24748) | human gut metagenome | biome: human gut; feature: human-associated habitat; material: faeces | place: China | collected 2012
TGAACAAGGTGGACAGCTTCGAGTTCCCCGGCCTGACCGGCATGGAGAAGATGGCCTCCATCATGCAGAAGCTGCGTGACGAGCCCCTCACCGAACTGGCCGGCCACAAGGTGGTCAAGGTCACCGACTACAAGAAGCCCGAAGAGACCGGCCTGCCTGCCGCAAACGTCCTCATCTACTCTCTGGACAACGGCGCTACCGTGGTCGTCCGTCCCTCCGGCACTGAGCCGAAGATCAAGACCTACTTCACCACTCTGGGCAAGGACCTGGCCGAGGCTCAGGCTCAGAAGGATGCTCTGGCAGCTGCCATCGAGCCCATCCTCGCATAACGCAGAAATTTCATAAAAAATTTATGCCCCCGTACAGCGCCAAAAGTGCTGCACGGGGGCATTTTTGATGGGCGCGGGCAGTTGCAGTTTGTGGGTGGATACGCTATAATATTCAATGAATAATAATACGCTCTGTGCAGTGCGGCGCAGGGCAGGAATAAAATGGGGCAGGTGTAAGAAATTGGAATGTCGTGTGACGGCAGTCCTGGTGGCGGCTGGTTCTTCCACCCGGATGGGATTTGATAAACTGAGCTTCGATTTGGGCGGTGAGACCGTCCTGGAGCGGAGCGTCCGGGCCTTTGACGAGTGTCCGGAGGTGGACGAGCTGGTGATCGTGACCGGCGCGTCCGGTGAGAATGCCCAGCGGGCCGCTGCCCGCTGCAAAAAGCCGGTGCGGCTGGTGAAGGGCGGCTCGACCCGCGCCGAGAGCGCCCGCAGCGGCGTGGCTGCTGCCCACGGCAGACTGGTGGCCGTCCACGACGCGGCCCGGCCCTTCGTGAGCCAGAGCGTTATCGCCGACACGATAGCGGCCGCTGCCCGCTGCGGTGCCGCCGCCCCGGCGGTGCCGGTGAAGGACACCATCAAGCAGGCGAAGGGCGGCGACGGCAAGACTGTGCCGGAAGGCTGCATGGTGGAGAACACCCCCGACCGCAGCACCCTTTATGCGGTGCAGACGCCCCAGTGCTTCGACCGGACCGCCTATCTGGCGGCGCTGGATGAACTGGACGAGGCCAGCGCCCGCCTCGTCACCGACGACTGCAGCCTGTTCGAGCTGACGGGCCGTCCGGTGGAGCTGGTACAGGGCGACTACGCAAACATCAAGATAACCACCCGGGAGGACCTGCCCCGGGCAGAGAACGGAGGAAAGAAAATGCGCATTGGTCATGGTTACGACGTCCACCGTCTGGTGGAGGGCCGCAAGCTCATCCTGGGCGGCGTGGAAGTGCCGTATGAGAAGGGCCTGCTGGGCCACTCGGACGCCGACGTGCTGGCCCACGCGGTCATGGACGCCGTGCTGGGCGCAGCGGCGCTGGGAGACATCGGCCAGCACTTCCCCGATACGGCGGAAGAGTACGCCGGTGCCGACAGCCTCATGCTGGCCCGCCGTGTGGCAGAAATCATGACCGAGCACGGCTGGCGCATCGAGAACATCGACGCCACCATCCTCTGCCAGCGCCCGAAGCTGGCCCCCCACATCCCGGCCATGCGGGCAAAGCTGGCCGAGGCTTTCGGGATGCCGGTGGACGCCGTGAGCGTCAAAGCCACCACCGAGGAGCATCTGGGCTTTACCGGCGAGGGGCTGGGCATCGCGGCCCACGCCGTCGCCCTCATCGAAGCAGTGTGAACGGGAGAATGTGACCCATGACTCTGAACTCTATCGTAGCAAACTTCCAGACCTTCAAGCTGGTAGACCTGCTGGACATCCTCATCATCGCGTTCCTCATCTACCAGCTGCTGGGCTTCGTCAACCGCACCCGCGCCGGCCAGCTGGCTAAGGGCGCACTCATCGTCATGGCGGTCTATCTGGTGGCAAACATCCTGAATATGCGCACCGTCACCTGGCTGCTCAACTCGCTGCTGCAAGTCGGTCTGCTGACGCTGGTGGTGCTGTTCCAGCCCGAGATACGGCGTGCGCTGGAGCGGATGGGCCAGACCGACCAGTGGGCCTATCGCTTCTTCAATAAAAACCGCTACAACGACACCAGCCTCAAGGGCGCGTGGCGCAGCGCCATCATCGCCATCTGCGACGCGGCAGAGCGCTTTTCGGAGACCAAGACCGGCGCGCTCATCGTGCTGGAACGGAACACCAACCTTTCTGAGATCGTCCGCACCGGCACGCCCGTGAACAGCGCAGTCAACCTCGAGGTGCTGGGTACCATCTTCTACGAGGGTACCCCCCTCCACGACGGCGCAGCCATCATCGAGAATGGCCGCATCAAGGCCGCAGGCTGCGTGCTGCCCCTTTCCAACAACCTGGATCTGGGCAAGGACATGGGTACCCGCCACCGCGCCTGCCTTGGCATCGCCGAGAACTCCGACGCCATCGCCATCGTGGTCAGCGAGGAGACGGGCATCATCTCGATGGCGAAAAACGGTGTACTCATGCGCCACTTTGACCGTCAGACCCTTTACACCCGGCTGGTGGATGAGATGATACCCAAGGAGACCGCCAGCGAGAAGAGCGCTGCCGAGGGCTGGAAGGCCCGGGGCAAGCGCCTGCTGAACTGGGTGAACAACAAGGAGGAGGATGAGCAGCAATGAGCACTGAGCAGAACAACGGCAAGCCTGCCGTACCCCCCAAGCGCAATCTGCTGAACGACCGCCGCATCCGGCTCCTGCTTTCTTTGCTGGGTGCAGTCATCGCGTGGATGGCTGTCACCATCGTCGTGCAGCCCGGCACCACCACCACCATCTATAATGTTCCGGTGGACTTTACCTATGATTCGGCTGCCTACACTTCCCGGGGCCTGAGCATCGTCAATGCAGAGGAAAAAACGGTCAACCTGAAACTTTCCGGCGACGGCTACACCATCGGCAGCCTGTCGTCCAACGACTTTGTCGTCTACCCCGACTGGTCCAGCGTCCGCGACAGCGGCGAAAAGAGCCTGCGCCTTCAGGTGCGGAGCCAGAGCACCCTGCTCACCGGTGTGTCCGTCTCCATCGACGGCGACAACACCGTGGACGTGGTGTTCGATGTGGTGGAAGAAAAGACCCTGCCCATTCAGGTGACGACGAATTACCTGAAGATAGCAGACGGCTATATCCTCTACGGCACCGACATCTCGAAGGAGACGGTGACTCTCTCCGGACCCAGCACCGAGCTGAGCAAGGTAGAGACCTGCACTGCCGAGGTGACCTACAACGGCGAGCTGACCAGCCCCGTTACTCTGGACACCAGCCTGCGTTTTTACACCCGCAGCGGCGGAGAGGTGAAATTTGAGTATACTACTCTGGAAACGGACAGCGTCGAGGTCACGCTGCAGGTGTATAAGCTGGCCACCCTGCCGGTGGAAGTCAGCTTTATCAACGCGCCCCGCGACTTTGACCCCTCGGTGCTGGTCTACTCCCTGAGCAAAAAGACCCTCAATGTGGCCGGCCCGGAGTCCCAGATCGACCGTCTGTCCACCCTGTCGGTGGGTACCATCGACCTTTCCACCTTTGCACTGGATAAGGTGTACGAAATGCCCATCGAGCTGCCCAGCGGCATCCGTCTGCTGGACAACATCTCCAGCATCACGGTCAGCTTCGACAGCTCCCGTCTGGAAACCAAGACCATGAACCTGCCCGCCAGCTGTGTGCAGGTCATCAACCTGCCCTCCACCTACACTCTGACCGTGGAGACGGAGCGGCTGATGAATGTCACCCTCTGCGGCCCGGCCGGTTCGCTGGAAGCACTGAATCCGGAACAGGTGGTCATTGAGATCGACGCCGACGACTTCTATGTCGCCATCGGCCAGCAGAACATCGCCTGCCGCCTCTATGTGCCGGCCAACGACAAAATTTTTGCGCTGGGCAGCTATGTGGTGCAGTGCAAGATAGAAAGTAACTGAGTATATGATCCTGATCCATGATATTCGCCTGCCCCTCTCCGCCGGGGAGCCGCAGGCCTACGAAAAAGCCCTCCGCCTCGCCCGCATCCCCCGGGGAAAGGTGAGCCATCTGGGCATCGCCCGGCTCTCGGTGGACGCCCGCCACGGCCAGCCTAAGCTGGTGTACACCGTGGCCATGACCCTGAAAGAGGAGGGGGAAGAGGCCGCCTATGCGGGTGCTTCCCGCAGCGTTACCGTCCGGGGCAAGACCGATCTCTCGGTGCAGAACGGCACTCTGCCGCTGACGCACCGGCCTGTGGTCTGCGGCCTCGGCCCGGCGGGCCTCTTTGCGGCGCTGCTGCTGGCCCGTCAGGGCTACCGGCCCATCGTGCTGGAACGCGGCCCTGCGCTGGACGAGCGTGTCAAGACTGTGGAGCATTTCTCCGCCACCGGTGAGCTGGACGAAAACGCCAACATCCAGTTCGGCGAGGGCGGCGCCGGAACCTTCTCGGACGGTAAGCTCACCACCCGCATCGGCGACGAGCTCTGCGGCTTCGTGACCGAAGTGTTCCTCGAGCACGGCGCGCCGAAGGAAATTGCCTGGCAGCAGAAGCCCCATGTCGGCACCGACCTGCTGCGGGGCGTCATCACTTCGATCCGAAAAGAGATCGAGTCGCTGGGCGGCGAAGTCCACTTCAACACAGCCCTCACCGGCTTCGAGCGGCGGGACGGCCAGCTCGTCGGTATCCAGACCACGGACGGTGCGTTCCCCTGTGAGGCGCTGGTGTTCGCGGTGGGCCACTCGGCCCGCGACACCTTCGGGATGCTGATGGACAGCGGCCTCGTGCTGGAGTGTAAGCCCTTCAGCGTCGGCTTCCGGGCAGAGCATCTCCAATCGGAGATCGAAAAGAGCCTCTACCACGAGGCGGCGGGCCATCCGGCCCTGCCGCGCGGCGAATATCAGCTTTCGCAGCACGTTGAAAAACGGTGCGTTTATACGTTCTGTATGTGTCCGGGCGGCCAGGTGGTGGCTTCGGCCAGCGAAAAGGGACGCGTCGTTACCAACGGCATGAGCTATCACGCCCGCAGCGGCAGGAATGCCAACGCGGCCGTGGTGGTCAGTGTGGGCGGCGAAGACTTCGGCAACGACCCCCGGAAGGCCATCGCCTTCCAGCGGGAGCTGGAAGCCCGGGCTTATGCGGCAGGCCGTCCCGGCGGGGAGTATGCTGCCCCGGCGGAGAACATCCAGAGCTTTTTGGAGGGCAGGGGCCGGCTGAACATTGGCCGCGTCCAGCCCACCTATGACCGGGGCGTCGTCGCTGCGGACCTCGGCGCGTTGCTGCCGACCGAACTGGCCGACACCCTGCGGGCCGGTCTGCGGGCTTACGAGCGGAAAATTGCGGGTTACACCGCCCCCGAGGCCATTCTGACCGGCCTTGAGACCCGTACCAGCAGCCCGGTGCGGCTGAAACGGGAAGAAAATTTTGAATGCGCCCAGCTGGCAGGATTGTATCCCTGCGGCGAGGGTGCCGGATATGCGGGCGGCATCATGAGTGCCGCCGTCGATGGCCTGCGGGTGGCCCGCGCCATCATCAGCCGGTACAGCCCGGCAGAAGGGTGAGAAGTTGAATGACTGATCGTGAAAACGATTTTAACCGCACGGCGCAGGACGGCAAGGGCCGTCAGGTACAGCAGGAGCTGGAACGCCAGCTCCGCGAGCTGGGCGACACCATGTCCGACTCCTTCCGCCACGGCTTTGAGGGCCGGGGCGAGGAGATCGGCGACCGTGTGTGGGATGTGGGCCGCGCCGCGGTGAACGCCGCCGGTTATGGCATCTCGGAGGCAGGCCGGGCCTTTCAGGCCGGGAAGCAGAAGTATCAGAAGCGGGCCGAGGAGGCCCGGAACGCAGCCCCGAGCGGGGAGAGCGCCAGCGGGATGACCGACTGGGCGCGCAATTTCTTTGCAAAGAAGCCGGAACCGACGGCCATCGAGAATATCCGCACCAGCGCGAAAAAGCGCCACAGCGCAGGCGTCGCCATGCTGGCGACCGGCATCACCTTCGCCGTCATCTTCGGCATCACGGCCATCGCCTGCTTTGGCACGGCGGGGGCGTTCACGTCCGGCGGCGTGATGGTGGGCGATGAGCTGGCGCTGGGAGCAGCCGCCGCCGAAACCGCGGATACGTTCCTCAGTGCCATCGGCGATCTCGCACTGGGTGCTATCGCGGCGACGGGGTGGTGCTCTGCCGCTGTGACCGCTGTGTTCGGCTGGCTGACTGCAGCGGGCGCGTCCCGTATGAAGGCCGCCAAGACCCTGGAGCTCTACGCCGATACCGCCGAGGGCTTCGACTGGCACAAGGGCCTGTCCCTCTCCATGCTGGCCGACCTGACGCATAAAAAGAAGACCAAGGCTCTCAAGACGCTGCGGAAATTCATCCACAAGGGCTGGCTCAGTGCCTGGCTGGACGAGAAAAACGACAAGCTCTACCTGACGGCAGAGGACTACCGCGCTGCACAGGAAAATCAGCCCCAGCCCGAACCGGAAAAAGCGCCGGAACAGGCCGGAGAAGTCCCCCTGAACCTCGAGACGACCCGCCGCTTTGCGCAGGTGCTCGAGAAGGAGCAGGAACTCATGGAGGATGAGCGGGCTGTGGAGGAGCTGCAGCATATGCAGAAGACCACCGAGTCCATCTGTGCCTGGCTGGAAGCCCACCCAGAGAGCCTGCCCAAGGCCCGCCGCTTTGCGGAATACTATATCCCTACCACCCTCAAGCTCCTGCATACCTACAACGACGTGCAGAGCCAGCAGGGCGAGAACGCGGAGGCCATCCGCCGGGATATTGCGGGCATCCTGCACACCCTGAATCAGGCTTATGATAACCTCTACGATAAGCTTTTGTCGGACGTGGCACTGGACGTTTCCAGCGAGATCGCTGCGCTGCAGGGGATGCTGGCGAACGATGGTCTGGCCGGGGAGGGATTGCGATGACCTACCGGGCCTGGAACACCAAGACCGTTGACCGCGCCGCCCTGAAAGAGCTGACAGCGGCCATCGCCCAGCAGAACACTGAAGAGCTGGAATACCAGAACATGGACGAAGAGTGGAGCGAGGAAAAGTACCGCTCTGTCCTCGCGGCCCAGCAGAAAGAAGCCGGCCTGCTGGCCGGCATCCTCGCTGCCCGGGGCATCACCGACCCCGCCGAGGCGCTGACCCTTCTGGCGGGCGAAGAAGAGCTGAGCGACCCCATGCTCCTGACCGATATGGACAAAGCCTGTGAGCGCATCCTGCGGGCCATCGACGAAGGGGAGACGATCGTCGTCTTCGGCGACTACGACGTGGACGGTGTGACCGCCACGGCCCTGCTCTATCAGCACCTGAAAGGGATGGGTGCCGCCGTCAAGTGTATGCTGCCCAGCCGGGAGGGCGACGGCTACGGCCTCTCGAAGAACGCTATCCAGTCGATTTACGATAAGGGCTGCCGCCTCATTGTCACGGTGGACAACGGCATCTCTGCCGTAGAGGAAGCCGCATTCGCGGCCAGCCTCGGCATCGACCTCATCATCACAGACCACCATCTGCCCCACGACACCCTGCCCCAGGCAGTGGCCATCGTGGACCCCCGCCGTGCCGACGACCACAGCCCCTTCAAGGGCCTGTGCGGCGCGGGCGTGGCCTTCAAGCTCTGCGCCGCGCTGGATGGCTGCCCGCCGGAAGAGATGCTGGAATACTGCGGCGACCTCGCCGCTGTTGGCACCGTGGCCGACGTCATGCCCCTGACAGGGGAGAACCGCACCATCGTCAAAGCCGGTCTGCGCCAGCTGCAAAATACGGACAGACCCGGCTTCTGCGCCCTTTTGGAAGAAGTGGGCCTTGCAGGCAGGCCGGTGACGGCAGAGAACATCAGCTACGCCATCGCGCCCCGCCTTAATGCGGCGGGCCGGATGGACAGCGCCGTGACCGCTTTGCAGCTGGTGCTCTGTGAAGACGAAGACCGGGCGGTCGAACTGGCTCATAAGCTGAGTGACATCAACATCCAGCGGCAGGAGACGGAGATGGAGATCGTCAAAGCCGCGCAGGAGCTGCTGGACGCTGAGCCGGAACGCCTCGAAGACCGGGTCATCCTGCTCTGGGGCAGAGACTGGCACCCCGGCGTTATCGGCATCGTGGCCTCCCGCCTTGTGGAAAAGACCGGACGCCCGGTCATCGTGGTGTCGGTAGATGAGCACGGCGAGGGCAAGGGCAGCGGCCGCAGCGTGCAGGGCTTCAATCTGCACGAGTGCATCGCCTCCTGCGCCGACATCCTGCTCCGCTTCGGCGGCCACGCCATGGCAGCGGGCCTCTCGGTGCGGGAAGAGGATCTGCAGACGCTCCGCCAGCGGCTCAACGACTGGGCGGCCCGGGAGTGTCCCGTGCTGCGCACCCCGCCGCTGGAATGCGATCTGTCCGTCCACCTCGACCGTCTGACGGTGGAGAGCGTCCGCTGCCTCGACCAGCTGGCACCCTACGGTGCCGACAACCCCAGCCCGGTCTTCGTGCTGGAAATGGCTGTCGTGGAGGGCGTCTACGCCGTCTCGGAGGGCAAGCACTGCCGCCTGCGTCTGCGGCAGGGCAATTCCAGCATCTACGCCGTCTGGTTCGGGATGCACCCGGAACAGGTGCCTTACTCGACGGGCGACGTCGTGGACGCAGCCATCAGTCTTTCGGTCTACGATTCGCCCCGGGGCGCACAGCTGTCGGGCCGCATCATCGAGCTGCACCCGGCGGGCCTCGGCAACACAGCTGCAGAGCAGGCCGCGCTGGTGCAGGCGCTGCGCCGGGGTACGCCCCTGACGCCGGAGCAGAAGGAGAGCATCGCCCCGGAGCGCAGCCATATCATCACCGTTTATCGGGAGCTGCAGGCGCGGCGCTGGCACGCCGAAGACCTGCAGCCCCTGTTTGCAAAACTCGGCGAGGAGAACACCGGTCGGACGCTGGTGGCCGTCGCCGCGCTGGAACAGGTCGGCCTCATCACCGCGGCTGACCGGGGCGGGGCAAAGTTCTGGGAACTCGTGCCTGCCACCGGCAAGAAGAACCTTGCCGATGCGCCCATCCTGAAATGTCTGGAGGAACGATAAAGATGCCTGAGGGAAAGAAACCTGTCGTCCCCGCGCCCGCAGCATCGGCTGCGGCGAAAGAGGACAGCTATTCTGCAAAGACCCATCTCCATCAGCCTATGCCGGTGACGGAGATGGCTACCGTGGCCGCAACGGCTCTGCCGGCCAACGCCCCTGAGGGGACCCTTCCCTCGGAGGTGCGGCCCGAGATCGTGACCTGGGAGAAGCTGGTGGAGGCCATCAAGGCCAGCGGCAAGGCCTACAACATGGCCATGATCGAAAAAGCCTACAATATGGCCAACGACGCCCACAAGGGGGTCTGCCGCCGCAGCGGTGAGCCCTATATCTGCCACCCGCTGGCCGTGGCCCGCCTCGTGCTGGACCTCGGCATGGACAGCGAGAGCATCGCCGCCGCCCTGCTCCACGACGTGGTGGAGGACACCCCCACCACACTGACCGACCTGACCGCCGCTTTCGGCGAAGAGGTGGCTGCGCTGGTGGACGGCGTCACCAAGCTGACCAAGATCCAATTTTCCAATATCGAAGAGCTGCAGGCTGAGAACCTGCGCAAGATGCTGCTGGCCATGAGCCGTGACGTCCGCGTCATGATCATCAAGCTCTGTGACCGCCTGCACAATATGCGCACCGGCGACGCATGGCCGGAGCAGAAGCGCCGCGACAAGGCCCGTGAGACCATGGAGGTCTACGCCCCCATCGCCAACCGTCTGGGCATCCTGAACGTCAAGGAGGAGCTGGAAGACCGCAGCCTCCACTACCTCGACCCCGTGGGCTACGAGGAGATCAACAAGATGCTCAGCGAGCGCGCGGGCGACGAGTTTCTGGCCAGCGTGTCGGGCGTCATCAAGAGCCGCCTCGAGGAGAGCGGCATTGAGGGCGCGACCATCAAGCGGAGAGTCAAGAGCATCTACGGCATCTACCGCAAGACCATCATGCAGAACAAGTCCTTCGATGAAATTTACGACATCTACGCGGTGCGCATCATCCTGGACACCCTGGCTGAGTGCTACAGCACCCTGGGCCTCATCCACGATATGTACCACCCGCTGCCCAACCGCTTCAAGGACTATATCTCCACCCCCAAGCCCAACGGCTACCAGAGCCTCCACACCACCGTCATCGGCCACGAGGGCATCCCCTTTGAGGTGCAGATACGCACCCGCACCATGGACGAGCAGGCCGAGTACGGCGTTGCTGCCCACTGGAAGTATAAAGAGGGCCTCGAGGGCCACGATAAACTGGATGAGCGGCTGGCATGGGTCAGCCAGCTGCTGGAAAACCAGCGCGTCAGCGAGGATTCTGGCAACCTGCTCCACGATTTGAAGAGCGACCTGCTGCCGGAGGAGGTCTTTGCCTTCACCCCGAAGGGCGACGTCATCAACCTGCCTGCGGGCGCCAACTGCATCGACTTTGCCTACGCCATCCACTCTGCCGTCGGCAACCGGATGGTGGGCTGTAAGGTCAACAACCGCATCGTCCCCATCGACCACGTTGTGGCGACGGGCGAGATCATTGAAGTCATCCTCGGCCCGGCGGACAAAGGCCCCAGCCGCGACTGGCTCAAGATCGTGCGCACCAGCGAAGCGAAGAGCAAGATCCGAAACTGGTTCAAAAAGATGCGCCGCGAGGAAAATATCACGCAGGGACGTGATGCGCTGGCCCGTGAGCTGCGCAGGGAAATGATCATCATTCCGGACGACCAGCTGGACGATTTTATCAACAGCTGTTCCCGCCGCCTGCGCCAGAACAATGCCGAGGAGCTTTATGCCGCCATCGGCTACGGCGGCATGACCATTGCCAACTGCCTGCCCAAGCTCAAGGAGGAGTGGCAGAAGCTGAAAACTTCGGAGGAAAAGGCCGGGGAAGACCTGCCTAAGGTGGATCTGAGCCGTGTGCACGCTACCGACGGCGTGGTGGTGGAAGGCTTCGATAACACCCCCATCAAGTTTGCCAAGTGCTGCAGCCCGCTGCCGGGCGACCCCATCGTGGGCTTTATCACCCGCGGCTTTGGCGTTTCCATCCACAAGCAGAGCTGCGTGAACGCCATTTCCAGCATGAAGGATCCCACCAACGCCCCCCGCTGGGTCAAGGCGTACTGGGCCGACAGCGTCAAGGACAGCTATAAGGCCGGCATTGAGATCATCGCGCTGAACCGCAACGAGCTGCTGCAGGATGTGCTGGCTGCGCTGGCGGATATCCGGGTGCCCATCTATGCGGTGAACGCCCGTCAGGTGGAAAACAACTGCGCCATGGTCAGCCTGACCATCGGCATCAACAATACCGAGCACCTCAACCGTGTGGTCGCAAGACTTTCCAAGGTGAAGGACGTGCTCAAGGTGACAAGGAGCTAAAACATGCGTGCAGTCATTCAGGCGGTGTCTTCCGCCAGTGTGCGGGTAAACGGCGGTGAGCCGCGGGCCATCGGGCCGGGCCTTATGATCCTGCTGGGTGTCAGGGATACCGACAGTCTGGACATCGTGCCCAAGCTTGCCGATAAATGTGCGGGCCTGCGCATCTTCCCGGACGCAGAGGGCAAGCTGAATCTCAGCGCAAAGGACCTTGGCTATTCGGCTCTGGTGGTGAGCCAGTTCACCCTTTACGGCGACACAAAAAAAGGCTACCGGCCCAGCTTTATCAAGGCCGCAAAGCCGCCGCTCTCCGTGGATGCTTACGAGCTGTTCCTTGCAGAGATGAACAAACAGGGCCTGAAGGATGTTCAGCACGGCGAGTTTGGCGCGGACATGCAGGTGGCTCTTGTGAACGAAGGACCCTGCACCATTATCATCGATACCGACGAGTGGAAGAAAAAGGAGTGACCGCCATGCAGGCTTTTCATATTCCGGGCGCTGCGCCGCTGTATACCAATACCTTCCTGCTCATTTCCGACGCAGGCCATGCCGTGGTCATTGATCCGGCGGCAGATGCGCAGACCTACGATAAAATTTTAAAGGAAAACAATGCGCAGCTCACCACCATCCTGTGCACCCACGGCCACTACGACCATGTGGGCAGCGCCGAAGCCTTGCGCACCGAGTGGAACGCAAAGCTCTACTGTGAGGCTGCCGACCTTGCAGGCGACCGCATGTATCCGCTGAGCGCAGCGGACTGCGGCTACGCAGAAGGGGAGACTGTCTCGGTAGACGAGCTGCAGTTCACGGTCTGGCACACGCCCGGCCATACGCCCGGCGGCGTGGTGCTGCTGTGCGGCGAGTATCTCTTCTGCGGCGACACCCTGTTTGCAGGCAGCATCGGCCGTACCGATCTGGAGGGCGGCAGCAGTGCACAGATGGCCGAGAGCCTGCGTAAGCTGGCAAAGCTGCCCATCCCGCGCGGCACGCAGGTGCTGCCCGGCCACGGCGAGTTCTCCACCTTTGGCGATGAACTGGACAATAACTACTATATCCGCAGCGCTCTGCGCGGCAACAATGATTTATTTTAAAGAGTGAACAACATGAAGATTTATATTACCGGCCTGCCTTCCGGCTACGAAGTGGAGCATCTGGTGCGTTTGTTTTACCCCATGGCACCGCTCACCCTCACCCCGCCGGAGAACGCCGAGGACTGCGTCTGGGCAGAAAAAACGCCGGACGGCCTGTATGCACTGGTGCGTCAGGACGGCAGAAGTGCTGAACGACACGCACCGCTGCCCGCGCCTGTGGAACAGGGCGGCGAGACCCCGGAATTCAGCCTTGCCAGCCTGACCTATGATCTGCTGCGGGATTGGACCGGCATCCGCCCGCCATGGGGCAAAATGACCGGTGTGCGCCCGGTGCGGCTCATCCACGACAAGCGCGCCGCAGGCTGGACGGAAGCGGAGATCGACCACTTTTTCCTTGACCGGTTCGACTGCTCCCAGCAGAAATACCAGATGGCCAAGGCCATTGCCGACCTGCAGGAGCCGATTTTGAAAGTGGGCAATGAACCCGGGACCTACAGCCTGTACATCGGCATCCCGTTCTGCCCGTCCCGGTGCAGCTACTGCAGCTTTGTCAGCTGCAATCTGGACCGCGACCGCAAGATGGTGCAGCCTTATGTGGACTGCCTGTGCAAAGAGGTGGAAGAGATCCGCATTCAGGCTGACAAGGCGGGGCTTACCCTTTGCAGCATCTACATCGGCGGCGGCACGCCCACCAGCCTGTCTGCCGACCAGCTGCGCCAGCTGATGGGCACGGTCCGGGCGAATTTTGACCTCTCGAAGGTCGTGGAATATACGGTGGAGGCAGGCCGTCCGGACTGCACGGATGCCGAAAAGCTGGCGGTCATCAAGGAATACGGCGCTACCCGCATCTCCATCAACCCGCAGACCTTCTCGGACGAGGTGCTGGCGGGCATTGGGCGCAAGCACTCGGCGCAGGACATTCTGGACTGCTATGCCGAAGCGCGCAAGGCCGGTCATGATGATATCAACATGGACCTGATCGCCGGTCTGCCCGGCGACACGGTGGAAAGTTTTGAGCGCAGCCTGCGGCAGGCCATCGCGCTGGACCCGGAGAACATCACCGTGCACACCCTCACCCTCAAGCGCGCTTCCCGCATCGTCATTGAGGGCCAGAAGGAGAACGACTACGCCGATGTAGCCGCCATGCTGGAAAAGTGCCATCTGCTGGCCGAGGCGGGTTATCGGCCCTACTACCTCTACCGCCAGAAGAATACCTTGCAGAACCTGGAAAACGTGGGCTGGTGCAAGCCGGGCCACGAGGGATATTACAACATCTATATCATGGAGGAAGTCCAGACCATCCTCTCCGCCGGTGCAGGCGGCAGCACCAAGCTGGTGGCCGACGGCGGCAAACGGATGCAGCGCATTTTCAATTTTAAGTATCCGAACGAATATATCCAGCGTTTTGCGGAGGTGCTGGAACGCAAAAAAGGAGTGGCTGATTTTTATGATCACGATTTGGGTACCCAAACGTCTGGTTGAGATCGATCTGTACAATGTGGCAGCCCGCAGCCCGCAGGCACTTGCCGACCTGAGTGAGCAGAGCTATGCCCAAAGGGTAGATTACGCCGCCCAGAAAGTGCAGCTTTCCGGCGCAAAGATCGTCATGCTCACCGGCCCGTCGGCCAGCGGCAAGACCACCA
>OKSD01002880.1_pt1 | contig 13981 bp, 10 predicted proteins | sample 1601221 | NCBI WGS metagenome assembly OKSD01 (sample SAMEA3541550, study PRJEB24748) | human gut metagenome | biome: human gut; feature: human-associated habitat; material: faeces | place: China | collected 2012
ACTACGCATTCAATCAAAGATACTGTTTCAGCAGTAAAAGAAAAATAGTAAGCGGTACGGCTTTACTATTTTAGACAATTCCAGTTTGTCGATTTGACATCATAAACACAACCACCCGACCGTAAAAAGCCGGGTGGCTTTTGTTATCAGAAAGTTTTCCGGACTTGTCGCCACTTGCATAGTATTGTGTGTGGTTGCAAGGAGGCGATGAAATGAAAAACATAATCAAAGAACTATGGAACGGAGAAATCAACCCGCAGGACACACTGGTCGACAACAATCCGCACTACAAAAAACTGCAACAAGTGCAAGCCCGCAACAAAACAGAGCTGCTTGAAAGCCTATCTGAGGATCAGAAAGAAAAGCTCGAAAAATACTGCGACACCACGCTTGAAATGAACTCAATATCCGAGCGAGAAGCCTTTGCTTCGGGATTCAGAATCGTCCTGCGGTTGGCGTGCGCCGCGCTTGCGGACAAAATAAATGAATAACGCCATACAGCCCCTTGATTTGAAAAGGATCAAGGGGCTTTTTCTATCCCCTGAAGGAGGTGATTGCCATGTGCAACTGAAACAAACCGGGATCTATAAATTCAGAAAGAAAGGAAAATCATGAACTTTTTTGAGAGCCAACTGAGGCGGCTGTTCGGGGACACGGAGGATGCCCGATTCATCGGACGATGCTGCTTCATTCCCGCAGATGACGGAAATCTCGTCAAAGCGGAATTTGTCACGCAGGGCGTCCATGAGGAATATGTCGCACTGCAGATGTCGGTCATCAACCGTGCGGATGGCGTCATTGATAAAACTCTCCTCCGCTTCGGGGATTACTTCTCCCGGAATTCACGCGGTCAGACTCCCTATATCCGGTGCGACAGCGGAAAGCACGAATGGTACGGTCAGCCTCCGCAGACAAAAGACTGGAACGCCTTGCGCGATGCAGCCTCCGATTATGTCCTCACCTTCTCTGAGGATTTCGGAATGGGAGGTATGTGATGTAAAATCATTTGAAAATAAAATATCTGGATATGTTCGCCGGTACCGGTGGGTTCCGCACGGGACTCACAAATGCCGGCGATTTTTTTATGCCGGTCGGCTGGTGCGAAAAAGACAAACACGCGCAAAAAGCCTATCGGTTACTATACGGAACGGAAGGAGAATACTTTTGCGATGATGCAAGAATCATCAACCCCGCAGACCTGCCCGACTTCGACCTTATCTGCGGCGGCTTCCCTTGTCAGCCGTTTTCTGTCGCAGGGCAACGACTTGGATTTGCTGACGAAAGAGGCACGCTCTTTCATGAAATCTGCCGATTGGCTGAAGCCCGGCACCCTAAATATCTTTTGCTTGAGAACGTGCCGGGGCTACTCACTCACGAAGGGGGGCAAACTTTCCTCGCTATCCTCACCTCGCTTGGGCAACTGGGGTATTCTCTTGAATGGTGTGTTGTTAACAGCGCAAACTTCGGTGTCCCCCAGGATCGGAAGCGAGTGTACATTGTCGGATATCTTGATAGCAGACTGTCCGGCAAAATATATCCTGTCCGAGAAAGCACATATTCAAATCTTAAGCAGCTTATTCCCGGACGCCAAGGTCAGCGTGTATATTCCCCCGATGGAGCCGCCGTATGTTTAATGAGTCAGGGAGGTGGACAAGGGGCAAAGACCGGGCTGTATCTTATCGATATGAACGAAAACCCGAAGCTCACGCCTCTCGCCCGATGTATCACCGCAAGACAGGATTCGGGTATAAGCAATCGCAAAGGCGAGCATTCCGGCGTTCTCATCACTGGCGCAAGAGCCATCCTGACACCGGAAAGACTCAAAGTCAGGCAATGCGGCAGACGGTTCAAAGGTCCCGATGAGCCGATGTATGCGCTGACGACACAGGATGTACACGGCGTTATTCTTCTGAACGGCATCATCCGACGGCTGATGCCGATAGAATGCTTCCGCTTGCAGGGCTTTGCCGACAATCAGTTTCAGACTCTTGCCGACAACGGGATCAGCGACTCTCAGCTCTACAAAATGGCGGGCAACTCGGTTACCACCAATGTCGTAACGGCGATTGCACAAAAGCTCGCTTGGGAAATCAATCAATTACCAAATGAAACGGAGGAAACAACATGAGATTATTCAGTACCGAGGCGGTCAGCAAGTACCACCCGGACAAGTATGCCGATCAGATCAGCGATGCCATTCTGACCGAGTGCTTAAAGCAGGACAGACAGAGCCACTGCGGGATTGAAACCATGGTCAAAGGTAATACCGTCGTTCTCGGCGGTGAGATCACCTCGAAAGCGGACATCAACTACGATCAGATCGTCCGCCGTGTGGCAAAGAAGCTCGGCTATCGGGCAGATAAGATCATCAATCTGATCAGTGAGCAATCGCCCGAGATCAACCGTGCGGTTCTCTCGGACGAGGACATCGGTGCCGGAGATCAGGGCATCATGTTCGGCTACGCCACAAGAGAAACCGCAAGCCGCCTCCCCTATGCCTTTGATGTGGCAAACCGCATCATTGCCGCCCTGGAGGACGATGCGGACAACAATCCCGACACCATTCTGAAGGGTGATGCCAAAACGCAGGTCACCATTGACCTTGACACCGGAGAGATCGTCACGGTGGTGGTCAGTGTCTGCCACAAGGAAGGATGCGATCTTGATGAAGTTCAGCACTATGTCCTTGCGCTCGTCGGCGATGAATGTGTCTGTGACGATTGGATCATCAACCCTGCGGGAACATGGACGGTAGGCGGTGCGGAAGCCGATTGCGGGCTGACCGGTCGAAAGATCGTCTGCGACCAGTACGGCGGATTCTGCCGTGTCGGAGGCGGCGCGTTTTCGGGAAAGGACCCGAGCAAGGTTGACCGTTCGGCATCGTATACGGCACATAAAATCGCCTGTGACCTGCTTGAAAAATTCGACCTTGAATGGTGCGAGATTCAGATCGGCTATGCCATCGGTATGAGTCAGCCTGTCTCACTCTCCATCCGCAACGATGCCGACATGGAGCTGTTTGATTATGTGGCAAACACATACGATCTCACACCCGCAGGGATCATCCGCGAGCTGGATCTGCTTCATGCCGACTACGAAACGATTGCCGAGGGTTGCCACTTCTACAACAAGTACAACCGCACCGGCAGATGGAAGTGATGCGGATGTGGTGGCTCTTTCTGCTCGGGCTGATGCTCGGCGGCACGGTCGGCATGGTCGTCATGTGTCTTTTTCAGATTAAAAAATAACGAAACTATGGGGCTGTTATGCAAAAAGGCATTACAGCCCCCTTTTGTGTACAGCCTCGGAAATGAGGAAACATGAACAGCTTTATGTCATGGGTTGGCGGCAAGAAGGCGCTTCGGGATGCCATTGTCGCCCGACTTGACGAGCGATGCGACCGGTATGTCGAGGTGTTCGGCGGTGGCGGATGGGTACTGTTTCATAAGCGCCCGAGCAAATTTGAGGTTTACAACGATTTCAACGGAACGCTTGTGAACCTTTACCGCTGTGTGCGCGACCACCCCGACGGGCTTTGCGAGGAATTGCGGTATTCGCTTAATTCCCGCAGGGACTTTGACTATATCCGTGATCTGCTCCACAGCGATACCAAAATACCGGATATCAAACGCGCCGCATTCTTTTATCAGGTTATTCGGGAGAGTTACGCTTCGGGGCTGGACTCCTTCGGAGGTCAGCCCCACAACATCTGGAACAACTTTCCCATCATCCACAAAGCGTCGGAACGACTGCAGACGGTTGTCATCGAAAACAAGGACTTTGAAAAGCTCATTGCCCAATATGACCGCCCGAACACGATCTTCTATCTTGACCCGCCTTATTTTGAAACGGAAGATTATTACGAAGAAGTGGGCTTCACCAAAGCGGATCATGTCAGACTGCGGGATGCACTCATGCAGATTCAGGGCAGGTTTTTGCTTTCCTACAACGACTGTCCGGAAATCCGTGAGCTGTATTCGCGGGACGGCATCATGATCGAGAGCACCACAAGACTCTCGAATATCGCGCAGCGTTACGACGCGGGAAAACAGTATCCCGAACTGTTTATCTCCAATTATGACACATATGAAGAAGGATGGAACGCCAAGCAGCTCACGCTGTTCGACGATGACTCCATCAGCGAAAAAATACTGAAAGAAAGGAAAATTGTATGGAAAGGAAACTGAATATCAAAGTGCTTCTGCCGGAGGAGGTCATCGAAAAGTATGATATCGATGAGGACACCGGTGTACTGTCCTACTTCGAGGACGCCGCCATCCACATTCTGATCGAGGATGAGGACGAGATGCCGGAAGAAATGCACGATACCGTCTGCGATACTCCCTGCGAGCAGTGCCGCCACTATTGCAAACGGCACGGCATCTACACGCGGGACTGACGGGGGTGGTCTATGCCGAATCATGTGATCAATATTCTCTCTTTTGAGGGCGACAAAACAAAAATCCGCCAGATGCTTGAGGACATCAAGGACGATGAATGCGGTCTGCACTCGGTGGATTTCAATAAGATTATTCCAATGCCGCCGGGTCTTGACCTGGAAGCAGGTAGCTGCACACAGGCGGGGCTTGACGCATACAGGGACTTCTACCACAGGTTCGTCACTATGGACCTATTTTTTTATTTTATTTCAACTTCATTTTACAACGCGCGTTTATATAATAATTCTACTTTTCAGCGGGATTATGAAAAAGCCGACGTAAAAAGAACCGTATATAAAAGCACTTAATTGCTGTTAAATATATGAAGCGGTTACCATTGATATCCAACGGCAGCAGCATAGGTGCTCGTTTTCCTCGCTGCATCCGAACGGCAGCCGCTTTTCCTCCAATTCCGGTATATCGGCAAGCTCGCCGTTTAAATACATTTGCAATCGCTCGGCAGTTGTTTTAAGGCGCTGAATCATTCCGCCTATGCGCAGCTCCTGAACCTCAAATCCGAACGGTTTATTCTCATGCATCCATTGCCGCATTAGGCAGTGGTGAAATTCCTCTGTGCGCCGAATCAGCTCCGGAATAATATTAAGGGCTGCGTTCTTCAAAAATTCCTTATTGCCGTTATCATAAGCCGCTTTAAGATTTTTGCCCAGCTCCGCCTTCAGCTCCAAAGCGCCGTATAATGCCGCAGCTGTTTTAAAAAGGTAACGGTACGGTCCCTCCTTCGCTGCAATTACTTCTGCTTTCTTATTGAGTATGCCATAGCCTGCAGCGGTATTTTCGGGAATATGCCGGTCAAAAAGACCGAGCAATGCATCCTGAAACAGCAGGTATTTATTCGGATTAGTCAATCCGTTGTTCTGGCTTTCCGTTAAATCGGGACAATCCAAAATTGCAAAATCCCCATAGCAGGCGCCCGAGCAGGTTTTCAGGCGTTCGGCAAGGCGCTCCTCGCTTATATCATCACAAAAGCCAAGCTCTGCCTGTAATTGCATACCGGGCAAAATTGAGAACAACGCCGCGTCAGCGCCGCCATCCCCCCATACCGTGGCAAAAATGCTTTTAATGCCGTTTTGTTTACACGCCTTCAAGGAAATACGGGTTCGGCGCATACTCGGTGCAATTGACGGCAAAAAGGACATCCATTTCCAAATGCCGTTTGCAAAAACGGTATTTTTATTTATTTTTAGGTGGTTTTTCATTAAGCAGTCGTACTGCTCAGGCTCCTCACGGAGGTATTCCCAGTAAATCGGCGTAACATTTTTTGGTAACCGGTCGGCAATTTCCTGCGGAACAGGTTCTCTGCCGCGATAATTCCCACCGTTTACCAGCTTGAATATCATATCGCTCCAGAACATAGGCTCCAGCCCATATTTTTCGCAAATTTCAGCTACCCTGTCAAGATGCCGCAAAAACAGCTCGGTTTTGCTGCTGTTGCCGTACACATAGTAATAATTTCCTCTGCCTATCATTTCGGCTTCGTCCATGCCTATGTGAATCTTTTTGGAGCGGAAGGATTTTCGGCAGCTTTCAATCATACGTTCAATCAGCTCATAGGTTCTGTCCTTATCTACGCAGAGAATATCATCGGTGTCCTTATAATAATCGTATACCTGCCATTTTAAAACCATACCCATATGCCCCAGGGTTTGAATACACGGAATCATTTCAATGCCGTACCCGTAAGCGTATTCATCCAATTCCCGCAGCTCATTTACAGAATAACGCCCGCGCATATAACCGAAATACGGCTGTCCCTCTACCTCATATGTATCCTCAGTATAAAGCATAAGAGTATTCATACCGGCTTTAGCCATATACCGTATCAGTTCTTTAACTCTTTCCGGCTTTAAAACCGCATTTCGGGAGCAATCCACCATCATTCCGTTGCTTTCAAAGCGGGCGGTTTCTTTAATGCAAAAGCTTGTGGAATTTTGCTCTGCAATCAGACCAATAGCACGGAATAAATAAGACCGCTTGGAATAGGTAACGGTAATACCGTTTTCATCCCCCACGGCTTCTATACCGTTACAGCCTTCATCAAATACCGCTTTAAACCGCACTCCGTTTTCCGAGCGCTCAAAGCCCAGCTCATCTGCAATAACGGAGACCTGTTTCTCCGATAAATCCGAGCTGCATAGTGTGATTTTCATAATTTTGCCTCATTTCACAAGAAATTGGAATATTCTTCCACTTCCCAAATTGCTTTCGAGAAAAACGAAAGCAATTTGGGAAGTGCAGACGGTAAAAAAACCGTCTGCACAATATTCGGTTTAAAAGACGATTTCGTCAACCGTCAGTGTTTTATGAATAAATTTATAGACCTCATCATATGCGGAGCGCAAATACGCATCATCAGAGCCGCACAAACGTGACAAATTATCGCCGCTGCCCTGTATCCACCATGAAATGAATCTGTTATTCATATAACCGTATTCAATGCCGCCATTGATATACTCCTTTAAGCCACAGATACTGGTGCGTTCGGTTGCAGAGCACAGCTCCATTTGAATACTTGCTCCCATTTCGGCAGCCTTCGCGGCAATCTTATTTATTTCCGCTGAATCCTGCTTTGCGTTCGGCAGAGCTTCGGCACCGGGGAAATAGTTTATCTGATAGGTTGCCTCATCAAATCCGCAATCCTTCCAGTTCGGTGAATCTGTTCTGTTTGACCCGTATGCACCGTTATACGGAGCCATATATGTAATAAGATTTTTGCTCCGTATATAGTTAGTAATTTCCGAAAGAATTATTTTTAAATCGGCAGCCTCATCCTGCGGCAGTCCCTCTGAAATATAGTAAAAGCCGCGCAATTGCAAATTGGAATACTTCTGTGAATCAAATGCTGAAATCATTTCGTCAACCAGCCATTTAACTGCGGCAGTGCGGTCGGCATTTTCGGTAAAATCAAGCGTTTTACCGTTTACCGAGCCCCAGCTTTCAAAATAGCTTTGCGTATAGAATAAGGGCAGATATACCCCAACCTTATAATCGGCGCGCTTTAATTCATACTTAACTCTGCCCGCCGCAAGCTCCAGCGCGTTGACATTGCAGTTATCCGCAAACAGATTGTTATAAATAAAATTATTCCAGTCCTTCCTGCTGTGGGTCTTGGGAACTTCTGAATTATAGCTGTACATCCAGCTTGTAGAAGTGCCGAAGGTTACACTGTCAAACAATGTATCGGTTATTACTCCCTGTTTATTCTGATAGGCTAATGAGGAATAAAATAAGCCTTCGGACGATTGACCCGGCAGAGAAGCGATATGTATTGTATTTATGGGATCCGCCGTATTATCAGAAGCCAGGAGCTTTTTCATAGCAATCAGGTCTTTAATATTGCAAACGCCGTCTCCGTCTATATCAACCTCAATTCCGCCCTTTACACCTAAAATTGCCTTTCTCAGCAATACTAAATTATTTGCGGAAAGCGTGCCGTTACGGATAATTTCCACCGTATAAATAACATTTTCGCCGTTGGTATTGACAGCCTTTATTTCAATCGGTCCCAATTTTGTAATATCGGTGCGTATTTCCTCTACAGCTGCACCCTCTACGGGGACGGCGGTAAGCTCTAAATCGGCAAGCTCATAAGGAACTGTCACCGTGTATGAATACTTATCCGCGTAAAATTCCGTATCAAGCTCATATATTCCCGCCGTAACGGATGATAAGGTTCTGCTGAATTCAGCGTCAATGTAAATTTCATCGGTACCGTCAGATACAGCAAGTACACCCTTTGATAAAGCAGCGGTTGACTCCCCTGCAAACCAATGGTACTCAAGCGATTCCGCAAGTAAGGCCGCGTCATACGAGCCTGTAACCGCACCCTTGGCAGTTGAGATAATCTGCGCCTCATCGGTGCAATTTGCGGCAGATAGAGCAGAAGCCATTAGGGAGGCGGCGCGCAGTAAATTCATACTGTCGGCATAATAGTGAATATTGCGTGTTCCCGCGCTGAAGGAGTGACCCAAAAATGTATCTGAGCCCTCACCTGTTGCGGGACTGTTCATGCCGTCATTCAAATTGATTTTCGGCAGCAGAGCCTCGCGTATTGCGGTGTTCTTTAAAGACCAGAAGCCATAGTTGACCGTTTTCTCTGCCTCATTGTACCAGTTTGCAATACCGTTGACCTTTGTTGGGAAAATCACATTTTCAAGCACCGTGTCATTTTCAAAGAAGCCGTTTGGCAGCAGAGTGCTGCCTGCGTTATAGCCGCTTGCATTTATGTGATTCGGAAATTTAAAATATTTCAGGCTGTCACATTCCGAAAGAGCGGAGGTGCCGTTATTCCCCAGAGAAAATCCCCACTGGTTGTGCGTCTGGTCGCCCATCTGAAACGCTATGAGACCGTCCCAATCATAAAAAGCTTTATTTTTAAGCTGTGCTAACCCGTTGTAAACGATAACCTTAACACGGTCTGCATTAAGCCTGCTGTCCTCGTCGGTAAGCTCGGTCATGCCGCCGCTGCAGCCGCTCGGGAAAATCAGCTTATCAACCGGCTTTTTAATTGCCGTAACATTGCCCGAGGTATCATAGTCAAAGTAATCCGCGTATGCACTGTCGCCGACTATTGCATAATCGGAAATATATATTCTCTGCTTGGTGTGTGCAAAGGTAGTATTAAAGCTCAGCCTCTCCCCGTTCACGGTAAATACAGCCGAAACCGAACCGTCGCTTCCAGGTATTGAAAGAGGTGCGCCCGATACAAAATCGTTATCGGTAACGCCGGGTATTGCATGACGAATGTAGAAATCCTCATCGGCAAGCTCCGCGGCGGGAAGCACAGCCTTTACAGCCTGCAAAAGCCCTGCCTTTGTCACTTCGTTTTGTTTGGTCTGAACATATGTGTCGGCTGCCGCAAGCACATTATCCGCCAGCTTTGATTTTCTTGTTACCGTAATAGTATAATCGGCATACTTTTCTTCGGTTGTTTTAACCCTTACCGTAATAAGGTTTTCGCCGAGCTGCAAATCCGTGTTGCCCGAAACGGATATAACCTGCGCGCCGTCGACAGCTGCTGCATTTACATCCACAGCGGTAAGCATATTTGAAACCGAGGCTGTGTATTCGTTTACATCAGGTGAAAATGACGGTGTTAAAGCATAACCTATATCCAAGCCTATAAGCGCCTTGGATTTTGATAAATCAAAGGAGAAGGTATCCGTTCCGTTTGAAATTTCCAAGCCGCCCGTTACGGCATAATCGCTTTCGGTTACCGTGCTTGTATAGGTAAGGCTTTCGGCAAACGCAGCGGCATCATGTGAGCCGCAAATAGCCGCCTTTGCAATTTCCTCGATATTTTCGCCTGTAAGTGCAGCCGTACCGAAGGAAGCCGCAACCAGCGCGGCGGCGCGCGCAAACGTCATATTCTCAGAATAATTTATAACCTGCCCGCCGAGCTCGGTATGGCGGCAAGCCGCACCGTAAAACGCATAGCCCTGCTGTGCTGAGTTATGCGCCGCCCATGATGGCAGGAATACATCCCTCAGTGCGGTATATGCAAACGCTTTGTTGGCAAATGGCTTTTTTTCGTTTGCGCTGTTTTCATAAAAAATAACGTTTTCCAGCTTTTTGCAGTTTTCAAACATACTGCCCGAAATTGTATATTGCTGCGCGAAAAGCTTGCGCGGCAGCTTTACATATTTCAAATTCGGGCACTCGCTGAATATGCCGGGAATTGATGAATCGGGGTAAAGAAGAGCTCCGCTTTCATTTTTTGAAGCATTATCAAACAGCATGCGCGGATGCGCATTTTCACCGAATTCCACGGCAATAAGACTTTGCCACCCGCTGTAGGAATACTCCTTTAAGCGTGTACAGGTCTGCCAGCCATCCCCCGAGTCATCCGTATCTATAAATACCGCTTTTACATTGTTGACCGAGGTTTTATCCGAAAGCTTTGTCATAGCGCCGTGCCAGCCCTTCGGGAAAACGATTTTATCAGCGGTGCCGCTGTAGCCTATAACATTCTTTCCGCTGTATGTAAAGCCCTCGCTTGTGCCCGCAACAGCCACCTCGTTAATGTGAACGGTTTCTTCGGTATGCGCAAAGCTCTTTACAAAGCTTATGCGGCTGCCGTTCAATTGAAACACCGCGGAAACAGCGCCGTCGCTGCCGGGAATGGATATGGGATAGCCCGAAACGGTGTCGTCATCCCTTACACCGGGAACGGCATGCTTCATAAAATAATCGCTGTCGGCTATTGTAACGCCCGCTGCAGCTTCCTTAACCGCCGCCAGCAATCCCGCTTTTGTAGCATCGTTCAGCTTATATTCCACATAAGCCTCGGCTGCACCTAATATGGCTGCCGCCGTGTCCTGCGAGATTTCCTCAGCATTTGCATAGGTAGGGAGTGCTGCCATGCCTGACAGCAACAAAAATAAGGATAATGCCGTGCAGATAATTTTCTTTGAGAATTTTTTCATAGCCTTTCCTCCTGTTCTTTTTGCCCGGATATAATGTTTTTTAAAGAAATCCCCCCTTTGTATGAAAGCTTATAACCGATTATACTTTCCTCTTTTTCCTTTTGATAAGCAGCAGCGCCGTTACACCGCCGGCAATAAGCAAAACACCTGCCGATGCAACAATTACGGAAATAATTATAAATGAATTATCGGTTACATCCTGAACCAATATGTAGGTTGACATTTCAGAGGTATAAAAGCCCAGATTATCGCCGTATTTTTTGGCTTTCATATCAATCAGTCTTCCGTTTTCGCCCACATAGTAAATGTGGCATTTAGCAGCATCAAAGCCCTTTGGCAGCGGAACGGAAACACCTATTTTTCCGTTCATACGAACGGTTTCATCACTTGAAATGCTTAATGAGAACGCCACATACGCAAATCCGTCCAGCTTATCACGCAAGGTCTTGCTCAATTTGTTTTTACCAAGCTTGTGAATTTGCAGCTTAACCTTTACAGGTCCCTTTTCGGCGGGAATTACTGTTTCCTCCTCGTCGTCAAGGTCGTCAAAATCCACCGTGGGCTGCGTATCGGGTGTTTCTTCTTCGCTATCGCTTTTACTGTCCTCATTATCTATAAGCTCCAAGCGCGAGCTTGTCGGGTCGCCCTTTAAGGTGGAGTTCTTCGGCACAGGCGGCGGAGTGTACGCATCACGGTCAAATACCACATCGCCCGAAATGCCGTTCCTTGTAAGCGTTGCGACGCCCGTAATTTTGCCGTTATTGACGCTGAACGGAGTTTTCCAGCTGAGCGTTACATCCTCAGAGGAATAAAAAGCGTTTTTAATAACCGTTTCGGCGTCCGAGGCTGATGCGTCATCGTAAAGCACATTGTTTTGTGCCGCAAACTGCGCCCTTGCAACAATTTCGGAAATACTCATATCCAGGTTGAAGTGATAATGCGTCCACTTCTGTTGTTTACCTTTAAAAACAGTATTTTCCAGTGCTTCAGGCGCACGAACCTCCACTATTGCTCCCAAAACCTGCTGAGAGGTTCCGCCGATAGACCCGGGTGATTCAACATTCAGGCTGCTGCCGAAATATGTTAAAACCAAATTATTGTTGTAGAATTGGTATCCGTTCATAATTTCAGTCAATTCCTTTACCATTTCAGGTGTTTGAGCATCAGGCTCATTCCAGATGCCCGCCTTAAACCCGGGGTAGCAAATAGAAGCGTCGGAAACCGATGTCATACCGACGGGAAGATTGAAATTTCTGACTCCGCTTGACCAGAACGCCTTTACCGCAATGCTTTGCATTGTGGGCGGCAGATAAATTTCAGGCAGGGTCATTGCAAACATAAAGGCACCGTAGCCTATTCCCTCCAATTGCTCGGGGGTGTGCAAAAACTGCAAATAATAGCAGCGGCTGAAAACGGAGCTGGGAATTTCGGTAATACCGTTGCCGAGATAGCACGCCTCCAATCGCGTCATTCCGTAGCACAGGCTTGCCGGAAGCTCAACCACGGAACCCGGCACAATAAGCACCTGAACGTCCCCTGGGTGCTCGCCGTTATACCATCCGGAATCTATATAAGAAATACCCTCCGGCATAACAATTTTCTTGGCGTCCCCGCTGTAATACTCAAGGGTCGTTCCATCATCCGAAATGCTGAAATCCTTGGGGTTAGATACCTCGCCCGATGCAAAGGTATAGTTTTTCATATACGGCTTTATGGGAGAGGTGACGGTAATTAGCTTGGAGGTTTCCCCGTTTGATACCTCAATAACCGATGAAATATAACCGTCCCTGCCGGGAACCAATACCTCTGTGCCCTCTTTAGCACCGGGAATTGAATTGTATTTGTAAAAATCCTTTACCTTGAAGGTGAGGTCGGGGTCGAGACTGTAGCCCGAAAGATAGAGTGAATAATCAGCCGTATCGGTATAATTATCTCCCGAAAACAGACCCGCATAATTTCTGATTCGGTTTTCAAGAGCATCGTCAATCGGCGTTATCGGTCTGCGTGTAACGTTTATTTTGTAAACCACAGTCACTCCGCCCGCAGTTTTAACCGCAATGGAAATAAGCTTAGGCGTATTTTCGACAAAATTTTCATTTCCGGTAATAGAAACCAGTGTGGCGCCCTCCGCCAAAACAGTGCTTATTTGCAGCTTTGTTACGCTGTTGGCAACAGAAAGCTCATAATCCGTCACATCCGGAGCAAACGCCGGAGTTAAATCAAAGCCGACATCCAGCTGTCTTAAAGCCTTGCTTGCATTGAAATAAAGCGGGAATGAATCCGTGCCGTTTGAAATTCTCAAAACGCCTGTTTTTGCAATATCGGTATCCTCCCATTCCTCCTCAACACCGCAGGTAAGCGTCTTAGTAAAGACTGCCGCGTCCTCGCTCCCCTTTATTGCCGCAAGCGCCGCATTTACCGCAGCCGCTGATGAAGCCGAAGCATCCAATTCGTTTACTGCTGCCGCCGCTAAAGCCGCCGCGCGGGCAAGGGTCATTTTGTCCTTATTAAAATGAATGTTTGCCGTTCCGTTTTTAAAGGAGGAGCCACCGAAGGTGTTTGTCAGATAATTGGCGTTCGGCGTGCTTATACCGTCAACGGCTATCGTTTGCGTAATTACAAACTCACGAACCGCTGTGCTGTAAAACGACTTTTCGCCATATCCCACAGCACCGTTTGACAATTGCCCGAGACCGTTATATTTAGTTGGCAGCACAACCGTTTCAAGCTTTGTGCAGTTGTAAAGAAATGCCGTTGGGAAAACCGCGTTCCAATAGTTTCCGCTGTTTATCCATGCGGGGAACTTGAAATACTTTAAATTGCCGCAATCGGCAAATGTTGAAGCGGCGCGGCCCTGGGTAAGCAGGAAGCCGTAATTGGAGTTGATTTGGTTGCCCATCTGCACAGCAACCAGACCCTCCCATTTTGAAAAGCCGCCCGGCAGCAGACCCGATTTACCGTTATATATTAAAACCTTAATATTATTAATACAATGAATAAACGTATCATAATTATATTTGCGCTATTTTCAGTAGTGCATATTGGTAATTCACAAAATGTTCCCAATAATTTTGTAGTTGATTTAAAAAATATGCCAAC
>OKSD01002895.1_pt1 | contig 13922 bp, 16 predicted proteins | sample 1601221 | NCBI WGS metagenome assembly OKSD01 (sample SAMEA3541550, study PRJEB24748) | human gut metagenome | biome: human gut; feature: human-associated habitat; material: faeces | place: China | collected 2012
TCTCCTGCACCTCCCTCAGATCGGCACCGCCGTCCAGCATGTGCGTGGCCGCCGAATGGCGCAACGCATGGGGGCTGATGTCCGGTACGCCGGCCTCTCGGGCCGCTCTGTGTACGATGTCACGGGCTATGCGTTGGTCGATACGGCCGCCTCGTGCGCCGAGGAACAGGGCGTTGGTAGCACGGGACTTGGCTGCATCCGTTGCCGTACGGGCCAGTACAGGCCGCCCTTGTTCAAGCCAAGTCTCCAGCGCACGCTGGGCGGGCAGTCCGAACGGCACCACGCGTTGCTTGTTGCCTTTGCCGGTGACTTTGATGGTGCGATTGGAGAAGTCGACGTCAACGATATCCATCGACACCAGTTCGGCGACACGGATGCCGGTGGCATACAGTAGTTCGAGAATCGCGGCGTTGCGCTGCGATTCGGCGACGACTCGGGCGCTGTCGCGCTTGCTAAAGTAAAAGTAATAAAAGAAGAAAAAGTATGTATTGTATAATGCTCGTTGCGGTTTACGGTGTCGGCTGACTTATCAGCTGTCTTGCCGACTGCCTTGCCGCTGCCACTGCCGGACGCGGCTGCCGCTCCCCCATCGCCCTTGTACTGGTTTGTTGCAACGGCCTGTTCGGCGACATCCAATAACTGCTCAGCTTGAGATTCGGTGAGCACCGCGGGCAGCGTGCTGGGAATCGAGGGAGTCATCAGTGTGGCGGCCGGGTCGGTGTTGGTCACCCCATGCTCATAGGCCCACGCGAAGAACCCGCGCACGGCCACGGTTTTGCGGGCCATGCTGCTGCGGGCGTGATCGCGCGATTCCACCGCCATCCAGCTACGCAGATCATCCAGCGTGATCTCGTTCAGATCGGACACGCCGCGCAGCTCGAACAGGTGCAGACATGCCGTGAGATCCGCGCGATACGCTTTGAGCGTATTCGCTGACAGGCCGCGGTTGGACTTCAGATAGGAGACGAAGGAGTCGATATCGCCGTCGAACTGCGTAGATGACACTCTCGTTCTCCTCCGAATTCTTTATGGCCTTGGGTTACGGCCGGGGTGGCGTGTTGCGCCGCTCCGGCACGGGTTTCAATGTGGCAATCTGTTCCTGATGGATGGTCACGTTCTGGGCCGGGCGCGAACCATTGGCGGCGGCGTCACGCACCATCTCCAACGTGTATCCGTCCCAGGAAACCACGTGACCCACATAGTCGCGGAACTTCATACGGTGGTCGACCGGGTCAATGCCGTCGGTGATGCGCACCACCACGCGGGCACCGGCCGGAATCTGCCTTGGTAACGTCATACGTCATCATCCCCCTTAACCATTCGCCGCATCAACTTCGATGCGTTTCCCGAAAAACGGTACAGACTACCTTACTCCTTTGAGCCTTTCGAACAGCGGAGCCACACGGTCTTCTCACGAAAACAAGCGGGAACTTCATCCCCCCTCGCGCGGCCTTCTTCGTGACAGGCGGCGAGGGGAACCTGCGCACGGGCCTACATGGCGGTACGCAGTTACATGGCGGGGCGCAGTTGGATGATGGCCTGACGTGGATGGACGAAGCCGGTGATGGCTTCTCCTCGGCGTGCGGAGAACAGCAGGGTCTGCTGCCAGCCGGCTTCGGGGACGGCGAGCTCGCGTTCCGGGAATCCGGCGACATGCAGATGCTTGAACAGCAGATAAGTGGCTCCCAAAGCAAAGTCCTTGGTACCGTCTTGTGCAGCGGTGATGCCGGCATGTGTCACGGCGGCCTTGTACCGGCGGAAGGGGTCGCCTTCGGCGAAGAATCCCATCACATCCTGCTCGCCGGCGGCACCAGCGTGCAGTTGGTCGGCCATATCGGTCAGACGTGCCGCCATGCGGCGCAGCAGCGCTTCGACGTTCAGCGAGTCTTCCTCGACCATCGCGCGCGTGCGGTCCGGGTCGGTCAGGGACACGCGGGTCATGTCCCTCCAGCAGCCGGCGGCCAGCGCGGCGGCGATGTTGCGGTCCGGGTTGGCGATCAGTTCGTTGATCAGCGCGGTGGACACCACATGCGGCATGTGGGAGATCATCGCCGCGGCCTTGTCATGCGTTTCGTCGTCCACGACGATGACGCGGTTGCCGACGTCCTTGGTGATCATCGCGGCGACGTCGAGGAAGCGGCGGTAGTCCGTGGACTCGTCCACGGTGATGGCCCATAGGGCACCGTCGTACAGATGCGGGTCGGCGGCCTGCCAGCCGGACAGTTCGTTGCCGGCCATCGGATGGGCGCCGACGTAGCACTTCCCCAGCCCGGCAGCCTTGACCTGATCGCGGACCATGCCCTTGACCGAGCCCACGTCGGTGAGCGTGGTGTTCGGATGGTCGCCCATGAGCGGGGCCAGGGCGGCGAGGATTGCGGGCATCGCCTTGAGCGGATTGCACAGCACGACCACATCCGGCTCGGCATCCATGAGTTCGGACCTTTTTCGATTTGAAAAAGTCAGACGTTGCTTAAAAACGATTTGAGTTTTTCAGACTTCGGATTCAAAAGTATCTCACGGGGATCGCCCCGTTCCGTCAGTATGCCGTTGCACAAAAACAGCACTTCGTCGGCAAGTCTTAACGCCTGATTGACCGAATGAGTTGCAAAGATAACGGTTGGCGAAAACTCGGCGCAATAATTATCGAGCATATTTTCGGCGACCGCCGTTGCGGCAACGTCCATTGCGGATGTAGGCTCGTCAAGAAGAAGGATTTCGTGCTTGTCGGCAAAGACGCGGCACAAAGCCATTCTTTGGGTTTCGCCGCCGGAAAGTTTCAAAGCGTTTTTGTTTTTCAGTTCCCACAAGCCCATATCCCGAATGAGATCGTTGCATCTGTTTTTGTAATACAGGCGCGTATCCCGGCATTTAAGGCGGGGAAGGTCGGGGCAGGCGACATATACGTTCCGTTTCAGCGACATATCGAAAGCGTAACTTGTCTGGGACATATAACAGATTGTGTTGCCGCCGCTGGCGAAGTCCGTTTCAAAAATCGCGTTTTTGTCGGGTTTTATCAAGCCGCCGATAATTTTGAGCATGGTGGTTTTTCCCGATCCGTTGGAACCGATGACCGCGTAGCGTTTTCCTTTTTCGAAAATCAGTCCGCCGACGTCTAATACGACTTTCCCGTCGTATGTTTTTTTGCAAGACAGATTAAGCATGTTTTCTTCGTTTCAATCCGAATTGTAATAACGCGGCGACGCAATTTACGCACAGGGATATCATCAGAAGAATGAATCCGAGCGCGATCGCCATCGAAAAATCACCCGTGTTGTAATTCAGGGCGATTGCAGTGGTCATAACTCTGGTTTTGTAAAGAATGTTTCCGCCGACAATCTGCACTGCGCCGACTTCCGATATCGCGCGCGCAAAAGCAAACAAATATACCGCAATAAGCTGATACTTGCTTTCGCCGATAATCAAAAAAACTCTCTTGAAAGGATTAGCGCCCATACCTTTTAGCGAGGGGAGAGCGTTTTTGACTATGGGCGAAATTGCCGTTTCGGTCATTCCCGCAACGATTGGCGTAATCAATACTACCTGCGCGATTATCATAAGCTTTACGGAATAAATAAGCCTCAGATTGCCGAAAGGTCCCGTGCCGGAAAATAAAACGTAAACGATAATACCCACGACAACGGGCGGTAATCCCATGAGCGTGCGCATAAACGTTACGACGATTCTTTTCCCGGGGAAATCGTTGAACGCGACAAGAAGCCCGATAAGCGTCCCGAAAAGGAACGCTATTATCGAACTTGAAAACGCCATTTGAAGCGTAGTGTTTATTATGTTGTCAAGCAACGGGTCGTTGTCCTGCATCAACCGCATTGCCTGTTCCCACACATTATTCAACTATTATCCCTTGTAGATAATGCTTTCGGGGATATCGTTAATATCGTTGGAACCGTCTTTCTTCAACGTTCCACTGGGCCACAAAGTAACTTCTTTGTTGTGGGTGCCGCTCTTATCGCCGCGGGATACAAAGAGATGTTTGCCATCGGCAATACTCTTGAATGCATCTTTAACGGTTGCGGCGGTTGCAGCTTTTGCGGGATCGGTTTTGGGCCCGACAAGTACAAAGTAGTTGTACATGAAGGAAATTCTTTCTGCCTTAAAGCCGTCGACAATGCGTGCGAAACCGGCTTTTACAAATTCGTCTTCTGCTTTTTTGGAGTGAACGAGAATTACGTCGGCGTTGCCGTATTTAGCAGCATTGATTGCGGCGCCCGTGCCTGCCGAAGAGATTTCCCATTTGTAAGTCGGGTTATCCTTTTTGAATTCTTCGTGGAGATATTGCATGAGACCGCTGTCATTTACCGACGTGGTGGTCGAAATGCGAATGGCTGTCCTTTCGTCGTCTGCACTTGCGGTACCTTCCGCAGGAGTCTCAGCCTTGTATTCTTTCTCGTCGATGAGAGTGAAAAGGCTTGCACCATATTTTGCTTTACCGTATTCGGCAATTAAGCCCCTTGCTTTCTCGCTGGTCATCCAGTTGATGAAGACATTGGCGGCTTCCGTGTTTATTACAACGCCGGATTTGGGTTGACCGGTAACGGAATCAACGAACGGAGCGTCGGGTTTGACAGCAATCATCGAGTAGGTGTTTTTAAGGTCGTTGTCAGACTCTTTAAGAATTTCGAGATTGGGAATCTTATCCCCGTCGGGGTTGTTTTTGTACGAAAGGAACGTTGCTTTGTCGGTAAGGACGTAAGCGTTTTTCTCGTTCGCGATATTCAGACATGCGCCCATGCCTTGTCCCGCGGAAATGTACCAACCGGGCTCTTTACCCTTATCCTTGTTGCAGGCAACGAGTGCCAGGGACGTGAAAGCGATTACCAGCACCAGAAGCAGTGCAAGCAGTTTTTTGTTTTGTTTCATTAAGTTTTCCTCCTTTCCTCAATGGGAGGCACGTCCGTTTTCAGACGTACCCTATCGTTTCGTACTCCATGGCGGGCGCTGTAGGCGTACGAAATCGGATCAATTTTATTGTTACATAAGATTCCGGGCTTGTCAACAGTAATTTTTTATATAATTTTTGAACAAAATTGGCGAAAATGTAAGGATTTTGCGTAAAAAATTGGCGAAAAAAGATATAGACAACTGTTCGAGAATGTGGTAACATATATTTATAGCATACATACACATAACATTACGCAAATGTTGTTTCGACACAAGAGGGAGGAAAATTATGTATCGAATCGATAAGGGCAAATGCGCGGATTGTGGATATTGCAACTATGTGTGTCCGTTTCAAAGTTTAATTCACAACATCGAAGAAAAAGCATGGGAAATCGACCGCGAAAAGTGTAAGGAATGCGGTCAGTGTTACGACGCGTGCATCACGAAAGCCGTTTTGTGCGACGACGACCAGAAAAGGGTGGAAACAATTTTCATCAACGACAACTGCATAGGTTGTTCTTTGTGCAAGCGTGCGTGTCCTGCGGACGCGATTTCCGGCGTCATCAAACAAAAATTCAACATCGACGAAAAATTGTGCATCAAGTGCGGCTTTTGCCTGACGAAATGTAAAAAAGAAGCGATAACGGCAACTTATCGCAACGTACACGGGGGTGAATTATGAGCACGAAATACTGCGGTTATTGCGGGAAAGTTTTGAAAGTCAACCTGACCGACCGAAGCGTTTCGGAGTATCCTTTTTCGGATAAGGACAGGGAAAAATATCTGGGCGGCAAAATAATGGCTGCCAAAATCATCGCAGATCATATCAAAGGGAAAATCGACCCGCTGTCGGAAGAAAACGTCATCGTCGTGACGACGGGACCGCTGAACGCGCTCGGCGCGCCGTGCTCGTCAAGGTTCAACACGTCTACGATTTCGCCGCTTACGGGGTATTATACGTCGTCAAACTGCGGCGGTAACTTCGGCATGTCGCTGAAACGCGCCGGCTACGACGCCCTTATTATCACGGGGAAAAGCGAAGAAAAAGTTTATCTTAAAGTCACGGCGGGTGGCGTCGAATTCAAGGACGCGACTCCGTATTGGGGTATGAAAACCGGCGAGGCGCAGGAGCAAATCCCCGACAAAGGGGAAAAGTTCGTCATCGGTCCCGCGGGTGAAAACCTTGTGAGATACGCCTGCGTCGTCAGCAACGAAAGGGCGGCGGGCAGAGGCGGCGTCGGCGCGGTCTTCGGCTCCAAAAACCTGAAAGGTATCGTTGCGGACGGTCACGTTACGCCGAAAATCTTCAACGAAGAAAAATATAAAACCAACAACGAAAAGTGGACGAAACGTCTGCGTATACATCCCACCACGGGCGTTCAGTTGCCCGAACTCGGCACGGCGGGACTCGTTTCCACAATGAACGCCAAAAACCTGCTTGCGACCAACAACTACCGCAGCGGAAAATACGATAAGTTTGAGGACGTTTGCGGCGAAACGCTGAAAGAAGATTACCTTGTCAGAAACAGCGGCTGCGTAACTTGTCCGATACGGTGCGCGCGCGTCGTTAAAGTCGAAGGCAAAGAAGTCAAAGGGCCGGAAGTCGAAACACTGGGGCTTTTCGGTCCGAACATACTCAACAACAACATGCAAAGCATACTCGACCTGAACTATGAGATGGACGAACTCGGCATGGATACCATTTCCTGCGGAAATACCATTTCGTTTGCGATGGAGCTGAATGAAAAAGGCATGTGGAAAAACGAACTCGAATTCGGCAAAATCGACAACGTCGGGAAGGTTATCGAAGATATCGCGTATCGCCGCGGCATCGGCGACGACCTTGCGGAAGGCAGTATGCGCCTTGCCGAAAAGTACGGCGGACACGAATTCGCAATGAACGCGAAGGGTATGGAACTTGCCGCGTACGAACCGCGCGGGGCTGTCGGACAGGGGCTCGGATACGCCGTTGCGAACAGGGGCGGCTGCCACCTTAACGGCGGTTACCTTGTCGTTCTGGAAGGGCTGGGACTTTCCGTCAATCCTTATACCACGCACGGAAAAGGAGTGTTGTGCGCCATGTTCCAGGATCTTATGGAAGCGTGCAGCGCAGGCGGAAACTGTCTGTTCACGACCTATGCGTTTTTCCCGACTTTCCTTATGAGCAAGCCCAACAGCATAGTTACGCGCATCGTCAATAAGGTGATGACCGAACTCGGTCTCGTAATCAAACTTTTGTTGCGCGTGCCGACTGCGATCGCGATGCATATGCCGTTTGAAATGCTGCCGCATACAAAAGCGATTTATTACGCGACGGGTATGAAAATGAACTTCGGAAAGTTCCTCAGAATCGGCGAAAGAGGATATAACCTTGAAAGACTTATCGACATAAAACTCGGCGTAAGCGAAAAGGACGACGATTTGCCCGAAAGACTTAAAAACGAATTGCAGATCGCAACGAATCCGAAAAGCAAAGTGCCTCTTGACAAACTTCGCGCGAAATATTACAAGGCGCGTTTCTGGGACGAACACGGTCGCCCGACCAAAAAACTTATCAAAAGGCTTGGATTGGAGGACGTATTATGATTGAAGTAAAGTTTTTCGGTACGGCAAGAGTTAAATTTCAGGTAAGATCCATCGAGGTCGAGGCAAACGACGTGAAAGAACTCATAAGCGTCGTTGCGGAAAGATTCTGCATCCGCGAAAAAGAAGTAAAACAGTTTCTGATTTACGTCAACGACGTGAATATCGCGTCGCTGAAAATGTACAAAACAAAATTGAACGACGGCGATAAGGTAATGTTTTTGTCGCCCGCATCGGGGGGATAATGCAAGGACTCGGCGGCAGAGTATTGGTCATAGGCTGCGGAGGACTCGGCGGCTACGTTGCCGAGGAGTTGGCGCGGCTTAACGTCGATTATCTTATCCTTGTCGACGGCGACTATTATACCGAAAGCAATATGAACAGACAAATCGGCGCGCTGTTTTCCACGCTCGGCAAGAACAAAGCCGAAGTGATGCTTTCCCGTGTGAGAGATATCAGCAAAACCCACGTGAAAAGCGTGCCCAACGACTTCACGAGATACAACGCTTATCTTATCGACGAGGTCGATATCGTCGTGGACTGCGTGGACAATATCGAAACGCGGCTGCTTATAGAAGAAGAGTGCGAGAAACGCAAAAAAGTTCTGATTCACGGCGCGGTCGACGGGATTATGGGACAATGTATGATCTGCTATCCCGGCGAAAGAAGGCTGTCGAAAATGTACAGAAAATCCAAGGACGTTCCGCACAAGACTTATTCCTTCGTCGTGGCGCTGGTTGCCTCGATTCAGGTCGCGCTTGTTTATTCCGTGCTGAAACACGAGGACGAAGATACGAAAGGAAAATTGTTTATGCTGGATCTTGGCGTAATGGAAACAAGGGTGGTGAAACTATGATGAAAACGGTTGCGGTGCTTGTCGCGAGCGACAGCTGTTTCAATGGCGAAAGAGAAGATAAAAGCGGCAAAGCGATTGTCGAAATTATGAAAGCGGCAAATTACAAAATCGAAAGTTATGACGTCGTTTCCGATGATTTAACTGCAATTTCCGCAAAATTGAACGAATACATCAATCGTGAAATCAACCTTGTTCTGACAACAGGCGGCACGGGCTTTTCGCCACGCGACAATATGCCCGAAGCCACAAAAGCCGTGATCGACAGGGAAGCGCCCGGGATTGCGGAAGCCATAAGATTTTCGTCGTTTGCAATCACGAAAAAGGCGATGTTGTCACGCGCCGTGTCGGGCATTAAGGATAAAACTCTTATCATAAATCTGCCGGGTTCCGAGAAAGCGGTCAGGGAAAGTATCGACGTGATATTGTCGCCTGTCGAACACGGGCTCGATATTCTTTTGGGACTTGCACATAACTGCGGCGAAAACGTAAAATGAAGTTTTTTAAGGTTCTGGACACCAAAGAAGCAAAAAAAATCGTAAAAGATAATATTGAAGCGGCGGCGTTGAAAGTAACGTCGCGAAAAACGTCGGACGCGGTCGGATATACCGTTTCCGACGACGTTTTCAGTACCGAAAAATATCCGCCGTACAACCGCTCCACCGTGGACGGATATGCGGTTTTTTCGGGCGACGTCGCATGTGCGGGTTCGTCCGTTCCGTCGGTAATGAAAATAACGGGACGTTTGCGTATCGGCGAAAAGCCCGGCGTTTGTGTGAAAAGCGGCGACTGCGTTGCGATACCCACGGGCGGCGTTGTACCCGACGGCGCGAACGCGGTCGTAATGATCGAGGACGTTGAAGTACTGAACGACGAAATCGCGGTGTATCGTCCCGTGAAGCCGTGGGAAAACGTCATTCGTTGCGGCGAAGAACTTGACAAAGGCTCAATCGTGATGAACAGGGGCAGTGTAATTACGCCCGTTGCGGCGGGGGCTCTTGCGGGGCTCGGAATATGGCGCGTCGACGTTTTCGACGGCATTAAAATTTCGGTAATTTCGACGGGTGACGAACTCGTTGACGTATCGAGCGACGCGTCGGACGGAAAAATCCGCGACGTCAACACGACTCTTTTGTCCGCTGCAATCAAAAAAGACGGCTTTGACCTTGTCTTTACCGCACGCACGAAAGACGACGAAAACGAAATCAGAAACGCAGTAAGCACCGCCGTTTCAAAAAGCGACGTTGTGTTGATAAGCGGCGGCAGTTCCGTCGGCGCGAAAGACTTTACCGAAAGGGTGCTTTCCGACGGCGAAATCCTTATGCACGGGCTTGCAATGAAACCCGGGAAACCGACCATTCTTGCAAAAATCGACAAAACCCTTGTCGTGGGATTGCCCGGGAATCCGTACGCCGCATATATGGTTTACAACGAAATAATTTCAAGCGTCGTGAAAGAAATCAGGGGACAAAAGGAGAAAACGCTGGATTGCTTTTCGGCGTGCAATTTTCCGTCCGTACCGGGACGTACGACGCTGCAACTCGTGAACGTCGCTTTTGACGGGACAAGGTACGTCGCGACGCCCGTGTTTTTGAAGTCCGCAAACCTCATCACCGCGATGAGCGCGAACGGTTACGTCAGAATCTCAAAGGACGAGGAGGGCATTTATAAGGACGCCCCGCTCAAAGTCATACCGCTTGAATTATGAGAAACGTTTATATCGAAAATAAAAGTCTGGACGAAACGCTGGAAACGTATTTGTCCTTTGTGAAACCTATCGGGGAAGAGGAAATAAAAACCATCGACGCTGCGGGCAGGATAACGGCGGAAGCCGTGTTCGCAAAAGTGTGCGATCCGTGCTATAACGCGTCGGCAATGGACGGAATCGCGGTGTGCTCCGAAGACACCGTGGAAGCGAGCGAACTCAACCCCGTAACCCTTAAAAAGGACGAGTTCGAATACGTCAACACGGGCGGCGTGATAAAACCGTCGTACGACAGCGTGATTATGATTGAAAACGTCGTCGCGGACGGCGAAAACGTGATAATCAACGCCTCGTCGCATCCGTGGCAGCATATACGCGCCGTCGGCGAAACCGTCGTTGCGAACGAGATGGTCATTCCGTCAAAAAGGAAAATCCGCGCCATAGATATCGGCGCGATTCTCGCGTCGGGAAACGAAACCGTTACCGTCAGAAAAAAACCGAAAGTCGCGATTATCCCCACCGGCGACGAAATGGTGGAACACGTGAAAGACGTGCGCGTCGGCAAACTTATCGAAAGCAACAGCCGCGTTTTTTGCGCGCTGATTGACGAATACGGCGGAATACCCGACAGATTCGACGTCGTGCGCGACGATGAAACCCTGATTGAAAACGCATTGAAAAACGCCGTAAAAAACCACGACGTCGTGCTTATCAACGCGGGTTCTTCGGCAGGCACGAAAGATTTTACGAAAAAAATTATCGGGCATCTCGGCACGGTTGTCGCGCACGGGCTTGCAATAAAACCCGGGAAGCCGACGGTGCTTGGTATAATCGACGATAAACCCGTCATCGGCGTGCCGGGATATCCCGTTTCCGCATACACGGTGATGGATAAGGTCGTGAAACCCGTGATTGAAAAAATGACCTGCACTCCGCCGACGAAAAGGCAATACGTCACGGCAACGCTCACAAAGCGCGTCGTATCGTCGCTGAAAAGCCGCGAGTTTTTGCGCGTCGCGCTTGGGTTCATCGACGGTAAATACTTCGCAACGCCCCTTGAAAGGGGAGCCGCCGCGATTATGAGTATGGTCAAAGCCGACGGCATCGTCGATATCGACAGAAACGTCGAAGGTATCGATTCCGGCGAAGAAGTCAGGGTTGAACTTTTAAGCGACCTTGACAGCATAAAAAGAAAACTCGTGATTATCGGCAGCCACGACGTGGCAATCGATATTATCGGCGATACGATCCCCGTCGTGTCGGCGCACGTCGGAAGTATGGGCGGGATTTTCGCAATGAAAAACGACGCGTGCCATATTGCGCCTATTCATCTTCTTGACGCAGAAACGGGGGAATACAACGTCCCGTTCGTCAAAAAATACTTCGGCGAGGGAACGATGGCGATAATCAAAGGGCTGGGGCGCACGCAAGGACTTATGGTTCGTCGCGGCGACGATAGAATTAAATCCGTTGACGACCTTAAATGCGGCAGATTTTCCTTTGCAAACCGACAAAGCGGCGCGGGCACGCGACTCCTGTTTGATTATCTTCTGAAAAAAAACGGAATAAGCAAGGACGAGGTCAACGGCTACGAAAAAGAATTCGTCACGCATCTTGCGGTTGCGTGCGCGGTGCAGAACGGCGTGTTTGACTGCGGTCTCGGCGTGGAGTCGGCGGCAAACGCAATGGGGCTTGACTTTATCCCCGTCGGGCAGGAAAGTTACGACTTCCTTGTGAAAAAATCAATGCTTCAAAACGACGAAATCAAAAACTTTATAAGCGTTTTGAAAAGCGACGAGTTCAGGGAAAAAACGGCTGCGCTCGGCGGCTATACGTTCGACAAGACAGGGGAAATTATTTTGGTATGAAAGACGCGTTTTCACGGACAATCGATTATATGCGTGTATCGCTGACCGACAGATGCAACTATCGGTGCGTGTACTGCATGGACGAATGCGGCGTCGAAAAAAAGTCGCACGACGACATTCTGTCTTTTGAAGACGTAATGACGATAATCAGGGCGTTTCATAACCTTGGCGGAAAGAAGGTGCGCTTCACCGGGGGCGAGCCGCTTCTTCGAAAAAACGCCGCGGATTTTATTTGTTCGGTAAAAAAAGAATTGCCCGACCTTTGCATCGGATTGACGACAAACGGCGTTTATCTTCCGAAATATATTGATAAACTGTCGGATTGCATTGACGGGCTTAACGTGAGTATCGATTCGCTCAGCGACGAAATTTACAATAAAATCACGCGGGGTGGCAATCTCGAATGTTCGATGCAAGGAATTTCGGCGGCGAAAAACAACGGCATTAAAAATATCAAAGTCAACGCCGTTTTAATGAAGGGCGTGAACGACGACGTGAGCGCGTTTTCGGAATTTGCAAAAAAACACAATGTAAAAGTCAGGTTCATCGAAATGATGCCGATAATGAACGAGCATGCGTTTCATAAGTATTTTCTGCCGGCGGAAATATTCGTGCAAGAAAACGATATGAAGTTTCTTCGCCGCGAAAACAAGGTTGACGTTTATATGACGAAAGACGGCGTCGAAATCGGCGTAATCGCCGCGCTCCAAAGCAAGTTCTGTTCGTCGTGCAATCGCATAAGACTGACCGCCGACGGCAAGATTTTACCGTGCCTGCATCACGACGTTTTTGTCGACGTAAAGCCGTATCTTGCCGACGGGAACGTCGAAGATGCAATCCTGAAAGCGGTGGAAATCAAACCGCGGGAACACCTTATCGAAATGGGTGTGCTTCAAAAAATCAATATGTACGGAATCGGAGGGTAATATGGAACTGAGTCACGTTGACGAAAACGGCGCGAAAATGGTTGACGTCGGGGAGAAATCGGCGACAAAACGCACTGCCGTCGCGCGCGGGGAAATCAAAACGAAGCCCGAAACGATAATTCTTCTGACAAACAAAGAAACGCCGAAGGGCGACGTCCTGAACACGGCGAGAGTTGCGGGGATTATGGCGGCAAAAAACACGTCGTCGCTTATCCCGATGTGCCATAACGTCCCCCTGGACAACGTAAAAATCGAGTTTGAAATCGGGCGCGACAAAGTGGTCGTCACGGCAACCGCCGTCGCAACGTACAAAACCGGCGTCGAGATGGAAGCGCTTGTCGCGGTGAGCGTCGCAAGCCTTACGATATACGATATGCTGAAAGCCGTCGATAAAAGTATGGTGATCGGCGAGATTTGCCTTTTGAAAAAAGAAGGCGGAAAAAGCGGAATTTACGAGAGGGTGTAATATGGCAAAAGTTGTTGCGGTAAACATAAGCGAGAAAAAAGGAACAATCAAACACGCAGTCGAAGAGGTCGAAATGAAGGAAGATTTCGGCATCGTCGGGGATTCTCACGCCGAACAAGGCAGCATCCGACAGATAAGTCTTCTTGGCATCGAAAGCATTAACAAAATGAAAGAATACGGCATCGGGCTTTGCGTCGGAAAATTTGCCGAAAACGTGACGACGGAAGGGATTTGTTTGTACGAATTGCCCGTCGGAACAAAGTTAAAAATCGGCGAAACGCTCCACGAAGTGACGCAAATCGGCAAAAAATGCCACGCCGGCGACGGGTGCGAAATCGCGAAACTCACAGGAAAGTGCATTATGCCGAAAGAAGGAATATTTACGCGCGTGCTGAAAGGCGGCATCGTGCGCGCAGGCGACGAAATCGTCATTGAAAAATAAGCGATATTAAAACTTATAAAAAAGAAAACAAGCGGTTTATGCCGCTTGTTTTTTTCGTTAAATATGGTTTTTTGCAAATTATCGGGAAATCGTGACCATTTTTATCGTGTTGGTGTTGCCCGATTTTTCGCCCGCCGTACGCAGAAGTCCAACTTTTTTGTTAGTATGTCCGATTTTTAT
>OKSD01002903.1_pt1 | contig 13898 bp, 10 predicted proteins | sample 1601221 | NCBI WGS metagenome assembly OKSD01 (sample SAMEA3541550, study PRJEB24748) | human gut metagenome | biome: human gut; feature: human-associated habitat; material: faeces | place: China | collected 2012
TTCAAGAAGTCGGCATACGCAGGGTCTGCTTCTACTGTGAAGGCTGATAAAATGACATTTTGTAAACCACATATTCCGTTCCGCCGACATCCCCGTTTTCGGAATACTTTTCGTAAAAGGTCTCGCCTGTATCCTTGTTCTTTTCGTAACGCATTTTATCCGATTTTTCAAAGCAAAGCGGGTAATTATCCTCTAATGTATCCTTAAATTCGCCGACTTCGGCGTTTGCGGTAATACACGGTACGGCAAATACCGAAATTACACACATAATAACCGTAAACAACTTTAACAGAGCTTTCATAAAGAAATTCCTTTCCGAATCAGATTTTTCTATATTTATATTATACACGATTTTTAATTTTTTTAAATGGTTTTATTTTTAGTATATTTGTGTCATAATTTATTTATATTAGTCTAAAAACACCATTTTTTTATCATATTGCAGTTTTTTAGTATATTCATTGACCTAATAATGTTGTCTGTTTTTGCTTTTTTAAGCAAAAACAGGCTGCCGCTGTTGTAAAGGGCGGCAGCCTGTTCGGATATTTATTATGCTGTTTTTAAGAGCTTTTTACGCATATTGATAAGATCGTTTCCGTCAAGCTTACCGTCATGATTAAAGTCGCATGCCGGTATTTTATTATCAGCCGCTTCCGCAGCGGTCTTTTTCAAATATACAAAATCCAATATATTTATTACGCCGTCACCGTTGGCATCGCCGGTGGTGTATACATCGTTGAAAACATAGACTTTATCGATTATAGCCGTATAATTGGTGTAATTTTTACCGTTGGGGTCAAGGGTTATTATAACCGCATCGGTATTGAAAGGCAGATTATTACAAAGCAGCTTATAGCGGTAAACGCTGTACGCTCCGTTATCATTTACAATGTTGCATTTTGTAAAATCAAACGCAAGCGGTGTGAGGGTATCGCCCGAAACGGCGGTTAAGGATACGCTGTCCTTTATATCCTTGAAAAATGCGTCCATAATAAGCATTTCCATATAAACCGAGGTGATTTCCTTCCCGCTTTGCGCCGCGTAGCGTATAACCCCTGCGGCGTCATTAGCATCCTTGGTAACTCCGTGATATGTGTTTGCGCCGAAGGTTTCGCTGCGGGTCTTTACATTGCTGCTTTCATACGTTTTTTCAAGAGTGTCAAGCTCATCAATCATAACCTTTGCGGAAACAAGCTCGGCGCTTATCTCGTCAAGTCTTAAAGTATAGCCCACCCCGCCTGCGGCAAAATTATCTGCGGCATGGGGTGCCAATGAAATGCGAAGTGCGGTTGTTTTATCGGGCAGTGCGGAGGCGTTCGAAATCAAAGCCCTCGAATAGGTTTCCTTACCTGCTACCGTTTCACGACTGTTTATTGTAAGCGGCACTTCGGTAAATAAGTCCGAGCCATCTGTCAATGCCTCAAGCTTTATAAGGTAATCACAGGAATAGTTCTGCACAAACGCGTCCATTAAATAAAGAGCGGCGTTAAATTTTGTTATATATTTATCCGCAAAATCATAACGTAAAACACCGGTTTTACTTCCGTCCGTTCTTTGCGCTGCAAATATATATTTTTCACCGAATATATCGTAGGTCTTTTCCATATTATCCGAGGAGAAGGTTACTCCCTCGGTCTCGTTAAACAGGGTCGGGTGCTCGCCGTTTGAAGTGGTGTAGCTGTATGTCTCGGTGTAGCCCGAGAAAACCTCGTCAAACGCCTCGGTCGTAAAGCTTGCCGTTAAGGGTTCACTTTCCAGTCCGAACGACTCCGCCGCCTTAACCGAAACCGTATATTCGGTATTAACCGAAAGTCCCGAAACCGTAAAGCTTTGCTGCGGCTTCATATTGTTTATGTCAATATAATAATCGGTTATATACGTCTCGCTGAAATCGCAGTTGCCCGTTTTATTATTTGTTAAGGTTACATTATAGCTGTGAACATAGTCGCTGTGAGCAGCCGACGGAAAAGCTATCCCGGCAGAATCGGCACTGACATTGCTGACGGTTATTCCCGCATTTTCGGGAAATACCGGGGCGGTTCTGTCGTTTATCCGCGCGTCGGTATATACAAAGCTTTCTGTACTAAGCGGAAGGCTTAATACCCAAGGCGCTTTTGCGTCCTTTACCGTTTTCGGGGATACGCCGTTATTTATACGTTTACGGTTTACGGTTATTTTCCCCGCGCTTTCGTCCACATTCACAAGAAGACTGCCCTGTGCCTGATAAGCGTCGCTCGGGTTTACATCCGGCTCTAACGAAACGTACTGCATTGAGGTGCAGTCTATACAGGTAAATTCTCCCTGCCAAATGCAGCGTTCGTTTTCGCAGGGTCTGTGTGAATGACCGCTGAAATATACCACCTGCGGATAATTTTTAAGCAGCTCCTTTAAAAGCTTTGTATTGCCCGCGCCGTGACCGCTGCCGTAGGTGGTTTCAAATATCGGCTGATGACAGCCCACAAATATAGGTGCGTCGGGGTCTTCCGCCGCTGCCGCGTCAAGCTGGGCTTTAAGCCATGAAACGGTGGTTTCGGTATATCTTCCGTCAATTGCAGCGCTTTCGCTGTTAATGCCTATAAAATGATAACCGTTCACTTTAACATTGAAATTAAGCGTATCGTATCCGTAAGCGGTCATATACCTCTGCTGCGCGTCCGCCACAGTTTCCCGCTTATAATAGGCATTTTCAAATTCGTGGTTGCCCATAATCACAAGCCGCTTCGGTGCCGATTCCGCATCGGTAAATACAGAATCCCATGCGGTTGTGAATTTGGCAAACTGGGTTTCCTTGGCACTGTTCGCCACATCACCCAAAACAAGTATCGCGTCAACATTCTGTTCCTTGTAGTAATTCAGCATGGTATAAATATTACTGTCTATTCCGGTAGTACCGTCATGAAAATGAAGGTCGCTCATGACCCCGAATTTTACGCCGCCGCTGCCCTCTGCGGAGACAGGCACAAAAACAAGCGATGTGAAAATAACAGATAGTGCAAAGAAACAACTCAGAAACCCGGTAAAAGCTTTTTTCATAAACCATAACCCTTTCGTATTTTATTTCGCACAGCCAGATATACAGTGTTGCATAATCTGTATTATCTTTCGATTATATTTTACAATATTTTGTGGATTATAACAATGTCTGAATTTTGCGGGTTATGTGTCTTAATTTATCTTTATCGTGTTTTATAAAACATCATCCTGAAAAATTTTATCATTTCCTTTGCGGTAATTATGCCGAACATTGACGCCTGTGCGCCGAAAACAAGATTGTTTTAGATATACTTCCCGAAAGATACAAACCGTATTTAACAACATATTTCGGTAAATATCCAAAGGAAGAGCGGGAAAAGGTGAGATATTTTGCTTCGGATATACGGCAGATTTATTATGATACCGCATGTATATGGGCACGTGAAGCAGAAAACGACTTGCACGACATATTGGCATAATGGCAGAAAGAGCAGGACGTGTCAAGCTGCAGCGTAAAATTATTCGTCTCATCCCCCTGTATCTTTTTTAATAAATTCCATCATAAAAGCAATACCCCTCCGGCTCTTGCGAAGCAGCAGATAACAGTATTCCACAATCAATTCGCAAAAAACTGGATATAATGTGTTGATTCATACATACAGCAGCAAAATGTAGCATTTACTGTTGACATGGGACACAATATATTGTATTATTATACCTGTCTAAAGCAAAGGTGGTATGATACAAATGACACATAAAAATTGGGAAGGCTTTACCGGCGGCGCATGGCAGGAGGAAATCGATGTTCGCGATTTTATTCAAAAGAATTATTGCGAATATAAGGGCGACGACAGCTTTTTAAGCACTGCAACAAAGCGTACAAAGGAGCTTATGAAACGGGTAAATACCCTTTTCGAGGTTGAAAAGCAGTTCGGCGGCGTGCTTGATGTCGATACCGAAACAATATCTACCGTTACCGCTTACGCCCCGGGATATATCGAAAAGGACAGCGAAATAATCGTAGGCATGCAGACCAACCGCCCGCTCAAGAGGGGCGTTAATCCCTTCGGCGGCATTCGTATGGCGCGCGGCGCCTGCGAAGCGTACGGCTATAAATTAAGCGATGAAATAGAAAAGAAATTCAAATACCGTACAACGCATAACGACGGTGTTTTCAAGGCATATACCGATGAAATGCGCAAGGCGCGCCACTCGCATCTTATAACGGGTCTGCCCGACGCCTACGGCAGAGGCAGGATCATCGGCGATTACCGCCGCGTTGCGCTTTACGGAATTGACAGACTGATTGAGGAAAAGAAAAAGGACAAGGCGGCTCTTTCGGGCGTTAATTTTGATGAGGAGCATATCCGTTTATCCGAAGAGCTTTCAAATCAGATATCGGCGCTTTCCGATATTAAAAAAATGGCGGAAAGCTACGGCTTTGATATAAGCGCGCCCGCAGGCAATACTCGCGAAGCCGTTCAGTGGACTTATTTTGCCTATCTTGCCGCAATAAAGGAGCAGAACGGCGCGGCAATGTCGCTCGGAAGGGTCAGCACTTTTCTCGATATTTTTATTGAGCGTGACCTGAAAAGCAATCAGCTGACAGAGCGCCAGGCGCAGGAGCTTATAGACGACTTTGTAATGAAGCTTCGCATTGCGCGGCATTTGCGCACACCCGAATACAATGAGCTTTTCGGCGGTGACCCCATGTGGATAACCGAAAGCGTCGGCGGCATGGGCGAGGACGGCAGAACCCTCGTTACCAAGAACAGCTTCCGCATGCTCAACACACTGTATACGCTCGGCTCCTCCCCCGAGCCCAACCTTACCGTGCTTTGGTCGCAAAAGCTGCCCGAGGGCTTCAAGCGCTTCTGCGCCAAGGTCTCGTGCGATACCGATTCAATACAGTACGAAAACGATGACATTATGCGCCCGATCTACGGTGACGATTATGCAATCGCCTGCTGCGTTTCCGCCATGAAGATCGGCAAGCAAATGCAGTTCTTCGGCGCGCGCTGCAATCTCGCAAAGCTTCTGCTGTTATCGCTCAACGGCGGTTATGACACCTCAAGCGGAATCAATGTCGGCCCGCAGATGAAGCCGTTTGAGGACGAGCTGCTTTCATTCGATAAGGTTTACGAAAGGTTTAACGAATACGCCGCATGGCTTTTAAACCTTTATGTCAACACCATGAACGTCATTCATTATATGCATGACAAATATGCCTATGAAAAGGCGCAAATGGCCTTGCACGATACCGCCGTGCACCGCTTTATGGCGTTCGGTATTGCCGGGCTCTCGGTCATAACCGACTCATTTTCGGCAATCAAATACGCCCGCGTTACGCCGATAAGGGACGAAAACGGCTATATAACCGATTTTAAGACCGAGGGTGATTTCCCGAAATTCGGCAACGATGACGACCGTGTTGATATGATTGCGAAGGAGCTTACGCATTCGGTCATAACCGAGCTTCGCAAAACGCCCACCTACCGCAATGCGGAGCATACGCTTTCGGTGCTTACCATCACTTCAAATGTTATGTACGGCAAGCATACCGGCGCTACTCCCGACGGCAGAAAAGCGGGCACTCCGTTCGCACCGGGCGCAAACCCGATGCACAACCGCGAGGAAAACGGTGCTTTGGCGTCGCTTAATTCGGTAGCAAAGCTCTCCTATGACGATTGCCGCGACGGTATTTCCAATACATTTTCAATAACCCCCGAGGCTCTCGGCAGAACCGGCGAAGAACGCGTTAAGAATCTGGTAGCGGTATTGGACGGCTATTTTGCCAAAAAGGCGCACCATATCAATGTTAATGTATTGAACAGGCAAACCCTTATTGAAGCGTATAACGACCCCTCGGCATACCCCAACCTCACGATACGCGTTTCGGGCTATGCGGTAAACTTCCACAAGCTTTCCCGCGAGCAGCAGCGTGAGGTAATAAGCCGCACCTTCCACGAGGCTATGTAATAATGGCGGAGGTAATCGGAAGAATCAGCTCCTTTCAAAGCATGGGCACGCTTGACGGTCCCGGTGTTCGCTTTGTCGTGTTCACACAGGGCTGTCCCCTTCGCTGCGCCTGCTGCCATAATCCCGAAACATGGAGTGTTAACGGCGGCGAAATCTACACGGCGGAGCAGGTGGTCGAACGCGCGATTAAATATAAGGAGTATTTCGGCGAAACGGGCGGAATAACCGTTTCAGGCGGAGAGCCGCTTTTGCAGCCCGAATTTACGGCAGAAATATTTAAGCTGTGCCATGCATACGAAATAAACACATGCCTTGATACAAGCGGGTGCATAAGCAATGCCGACAGCGTATTGGATTTCACCGATTACTGTCTGCTTGATATTAAATATACCGCCGATGAGCAATATAAAAAATATGTCGGCTGCGGACTTTCGCAGCCGATGGAGTTTTTAAAGCAGCTTAATAAAAAAAATATCCCCACACGGATAAGGCAGGTAATAATCAAAGGTCTGAACGACAGTGAGGAAAGCATAAAAAAGCTCAAGGCCCTCGTTTCGCCTTATGACTGCGTTAAGGAAATCGAGCTTTTGCCGTTCAGAAGTCTTTGCGTTTCCAAATATGACAGCATGAATTTAACCTTCCCTTTAAGGAATACCCCCGAAACGACTCAGGCGGAAATTGATTCACTGAAGCGTTTTTTATAAAACTACGGTAATTGACAAAAAGCCCCTCCGCAGCATACTGTACGGTATGCTGCGGAGGGGCGGACTATATTAATGCCTGCCGAACAATTCAAAAGTACCCTAACCGAGCATGTTGGTGTAAACTTTTGAATTGTTCAGGTGCAAGGTTTTTGCGCAATTTTGCGAAAAAACCTTGCACTTTAAAAAGAATCACATTTTGATTCTTTTTAAAATCAGGCGACAATCAATGGATACTGACGGTCAAAACAAAGGTTTTGACCCATAAAATCGAGATTTTAACTCGATTTTATATAATTGCATTTGCTAATGCAATTATTCAGTAGACATTATATTAAACGGTTGTTTTGATCGTAAACAAAGGTATTGGCTCCGTTGCTTACCCTTTCTGCAATTGTTTTGCTTGTGAAAGAATTATCATATCTTATTGTCGATAATATTTTTTAACAATATGATAGTTTACAAACATATTTAATGCTATAGTTAAAAATATAAAAAACAAAACAAATAATCCTCCGATCAACATTTTATATAGAACTGATTTATCAATTTTTTTTAAAAAGGAACTACAAATTAACAATAAAAAAATTGATATACTAACAATTCTAATATTGAAAGATTGATTATATTCTTTTGTTTTTCCTGTTATATAACGCTTCCATTTAATGGCTCTTAAAAACGAAAAAAACAAAGTGAACGCAAGACCGAAGGATAATCCACAAATGTAAAACCACGAAAACCCCAATCTTTTCGAATAAATATTAAAAAAAGATAAGAATAACCAAATAAATGATATCGCTAAAGTAACAGTGCCTTGAAAAACAAAATATTGTTCATAGGAAGTCCTTTGCTTGCTCTTTCGCAACCATAATGCAAAAATTAAAACAGAAACCACAAAAGGAAAACAAAACATTAATAAAAAAGTGTTTTGCGTTTTATAGCTTTCCAGCAATGTAGTTATTATTACAAAAAAGAGCGTAAAGGCAGAATATAAAATCATCAAGGTTTTGTTATCCGAATATAGGTTGCTTTTATTTTGTAAACCACAAAATTGTTCAATGATTTTTCTCACAATAGTTACCGTTTCTTTCCAAGACACAAAATGCAATAAAAAATCATCAAAACGGTGATTATTATATCGCATCTGTTTCTCGCCTTTGGTAACAAAGGCGAAAAACAGGCGTCTTTTAATAAATACTACTGTAATATATTATTATCGCGTAAAATCTTTAGAAAAGAGTCTTTAATTAAGTATCCTTCTCCTTCATCTGCAAATCTAATATAATACAATCCGTTCTTTTCAAAAATATCTGGATAGTTTTTAAGTGCGGGATGTGCGGCAGGATGCCAGGCAAAGCCGGCTGTTTTTTCTGCTGAAAAATCAAAATATTCAACCGATTCATCCGAAAAAACATCGGCGAACACCGTCTTAATATCGGTATTGTCTATTTCAAATATCTCCTGCTCATAATCATACCCGTCCCTCAGCCAGACAGTGATGCCGCGACTGCAAAAAATAAAATCCGGAGAGTCTGTATTATCGGAATAAAACATAGATATACCTAATGGAGGGATATACCAAACCCATCCGATTTCAGACAGTTTTTCGTAATCACAGATCCATGTGCTGTGCTCAGTACAAATATATTTTGTATTGTTATACATTATATCATCGGTATCCTCGTATTGCGTGACCTTATTATATTTACAGGAGGTTAAGGATAATAACGATATTACGATGGCTGCAGATATAAAAAATTTTATTAAACCTATTCTTCTTCGCATTTTATACTCCTAAATATTTAACGGTAGGTATACCTTGTTAAATAGTCTGAAAGAAAATTTTCGGTTTGCTTTTTGTGTACCGCGCAGTTAAAAATAGAACTGCACGGCACACATTTTAATAAATGCCGCTGTAATTATTATCGCATAAGGTTTTAAAGAGCGTCATATTTGTCGGGAATTCTTTGAGTCGGTTCATTATCAACTAAATGTTGAATAAAGTCGGCGGCAGTTAAATACATATAAGGGATCAAATATAAATCCACACCGAAGCCAAAGGAAATAAATGAATCTAAAATTGGAGTATATGCATTTAATGCGTATGTAAGCGACCCTGTAAATGCCGCTTTTATTGCCAAATAGATTAACGCGATTAAGAAAGCCCACGGCAAAAATGAGAATGCTAATGCAATGCCTTTAAAAATATTTTTATGCATAATTTTAAAAGAGGCTTTAACTGTTTCGGTTACAGAATATTCTTTTAAAGCAAAATAATAATTGCAGGCAAAAAACATATAAGTTACGACCATTGCGATAAGCGATAATATGATTAGGTGCGTACCTTTAACTTTAAAAAGATTAAAAGCGGTAAGTTTTGAAGAATTAAGCTTCAAAAAAGCTGCAAATAAACAGGGAATAAAGTTTATTAATACTATTTTACCTACATTAGAGAAATTAAAAAACTTTTTTAATTCTCTTTCAACCTTTTTATCGTCGTTGTTTTTTATGATAATTATAGCTTTAAAGATTAAAACGCGTGAAACAGGTATACTTACAAATTCAAAAAACAAAAATGCAAGCAATATAATAAGCCTGAAAAAATCGGTTAAATCCGACCATAGCAACTTGGAAGCCAAGAAATTTATAATAATATCAGCCGCAAAGCTTGAAAACATTAACGGCAATGAAACCGTTATCAGTGTTTTGTAATTGCGTGCATAGGCTTCCCTTGATTTTGCCTTTATTTGTTTAAACATTCAGACACCTCATCGATTAGGTATAATTTCATTAGACCAAGGGGTACCGTATCCTATGTAGGAGGTAGTCCATTCTCCGGTGAAATAATCAGCTTTATGATGCCACGCATATGCCCCTAAAAATAAAGACACTCTTTCGTTATTACCTTTGCCGGAAATAGCATTAGAAATGTATCGACTGAATTCATCCAAAATAACATTTGACAATTCTTTTGAAGCCCATTCGTCAGCTATTCTATATAGCTCGGATATTGCATCACCGCCTTGTGCACCATTAACACTCAAACAAAAGCGTATAACAGGCAATATTCTGTTCCATCATATGAATAGTCCAAACTTTTTACATCGTCTTCAAGCACAGTTTCATTGCTTTTTTTCACCATACACCATACTAAATCTTTTTCATCAGAATTATTAAAGATTGTTGTAGAAAAAGATTTCCATTCATTAAACACCGGTGGTGTTTGGGTTACACTATCATAATCGATATTATATCTTTGGTAACTTGAAACAGCATATTTTTTTCCGGTCAAAGTGCTTTTTGTTTTAAAATTGTAAAAAGTAAATGCATTTTCTAATCTTATTATCGCAATACTACCAGAACCATTTTTAATTAAAGCAATTTTATCTCCACCTTTTCGGACTGTCGTTTCGTGTGCAACAACATTTTCAATTGAACTATAATATCCATCAAATCATTGAGGATATTCCGCAAAGTTCAAAGCATTTTTTAAAAAAATCGTTTGATTTTACAGTACCTGTTCCCTGAATTTTGACAATTGCTTTAGGTTGTTTAAATGTTTGGTATCATAATAGAATTTTACATATAAAGCAATAGCCAAAAGAATACAAAACAAAAGTTACCACGGAATATCAATAAGTAAATATTTAATGTTCATAAGTCCTCGCTTTCACAAGCAGATTGGCATTTAACCAATCTGCTTGTACTATTTGCGCAATTATGCTGCCCCTTGAGAGAGTTGCCCCATTAACCGTAACCGTTACACTGCCATAAGTGATTGCGGTTCAATATTGTCGCAATCACTTACGTAGGTAGGCTTTTAAACACTTAAAATATTTTCCTCAAATATAAAAGAGGAAACATTTTCAGGTGTTGTAAGAATCACATATTTCTTTTAAAAAAACAGTTGAAACCACGAACGCATAAGGATACACATAAAACCCTAAACCAAACCAAAAGCAGTTTAGTACATTAGATAATGAATATGATACCAATGGAATTGTGTATTCACCTAAAACGGTATACACCGTTTGAGACATGTAATTACCGCTTAAAGCGGATGCTATAATCGGTAATATAAAATATATTATGCAATCAAGGGCGATCCATGGTAAAAATATAATTGATAGCTTTATTACACTGAGTATTTTTTTCCACTTCATGGCTTTAAAAGAAAACGCAATTGTATCTTTTACACTGGATTGCTTCATCGCAAAATAATAGTTGCACGCCATAAATTTATATGAAACTAAAAGCGAAATCAACTTAAATATAATTGAAAATTCTCCTGCTGCAAGCCTAAAATTGAATACGTTTAAAAAGTCAATACTACTGCTGTATGCAAATAGATTAACAACGGTCGGAATAAAATTTATAAGAAAGATTTTCTTAATATTTTCAAAATTCAAAAAATTATTTATTCCCGATCTGATATTATATCCTTTTTCATCTTGAATGGCAACAACCACCTTAAAAAGCACTGCCGAAACAAGTGGAATCAGCACTATTTTAACTATAAAATAAATAAACAGCAATAAGCCTTTAAACAAAGTATTTATTTTATTCTATACATTTTCATATCCTGCATATTCGATTATTGCAACAGTTACAGCATTAAGCATCATTAACAAAAAGGCGGGCAAAGCCAAAATATTATAATATCGTTTAATAAGCGACTTTGATTTAAAATATATCTCTTTCAACATATCAATCTAATACCTCTATTTTAATATTTGTTACATTTCCGTTAATATCTGTGATAGCTGCCGTACTGCCTCGGTAATCGAAGTGATAGGTTTTAAAGCTTCCGCTTGTTTCCTCACCTATAAGTCCGATACCGTACACATACTTTGTTATAATGATAATTGAATGTCGAAAACTTTTCGAGTTTTCGACAAGCCGATAAAATCGGCTATACAAAATTGCTCTGCGATTTTGTATCAATTTCATTGCAATGAATATAGACAAATTTTCAAAGAAAATTTGATGCCAAATCTTTAATTTGGCGTAGAAATGACGCAAACTTGTGTTATTTCTACATTCGATAGTCATTATAACACCGTCTGTTGTTTTAACCAATAACTGACTTAATCTGCCGTTTGTATTATACGCATAGGTTGTTTCGCTTTCACCGCAAAGGTTACGGACGCGAACATCCTCAACACTATAGGTGTAGCTGTTTTGACCGGCGGAAATAAGCCTGTTTGCCGAATCGTAAGCAAATGACAGTTCATTACCGTTCAGATAAGCCGAAATTACATTACCCTCCGCAGCATACCGTACGGTATGCTGCGGAGGGTCGGACTATATACACCTTAATAAATCGTCTTTAAATAGTTAATGCTGGTTTCGGCGCACTTAAGCGGAGTTTTACCCATACTGGGCTGATCCTGCTCAACCACTACCCATTTAGCGTTAACATCCTTGCATGCTTCGAGAATTGCCGGGAAATTCTGAAGACCCGAGCCTACCGGACGGAACTCGAAGGTGCCCGAGGCTTCCTTTTTGCTGCTTTCGTCATTGCCGATAAGCGCGTACATATTGCCGCCCTTAGTACCTGCAAAATCCTTTAAGTGGACGATTTCAATTCTGCCGTTGTACTTGCGTACAAAGTCAGCGGGATTTTCGCCGCCCACATTAACCCAGCAGGTATCAAGCTGTGTTGACAAAAGCTCGGGAGAGATTGCCTTATAAAGCAAATCAATCTTATACTCGCCGTCAAACTTTTCAAACTCGAAATCATGGTTGTGGTAGCAAAGCTTCATACCGTGCTTATTTGCAAGCTCGCCGAACTTTTTAACATTCTCATAAAACTCGGCGTTTTTCTCGCCGCCTGCAAGATATTCCGCATTTATCCACGGAATAACGATATACTTGCAGCCTATTTCGGCGTAGGTTTTAAAGGTTTCGTCGCCCTTTTTAAGCTCATCATAGGGAACGTGTGCGGAAATGGGGGTGAGACCTGCGTCCTCGCACATTTTCTTTACTTCCTCGGCAGTGTGACCGAAAAGGCCTGCAAATTCAACTCCGTCATACCCGAAGGACTTAACCTTTTTAAGGGTGCCGGCAAAATCTGCCTCCATATCGTCCCTTACCGAATAAAGCTGTAACGCAATAGGAAAATTATACATAACAATTACTCCTTAATAAACTGAAAGTCAACCGAAATACGGCAAAATGCCGCATTTCGGTTTATTTTAATTAAACTTCCGGAATCTCAATTTCTACTTCGTGACCGCAGTCGCTTGAACGCTGAATACCGTCAAGTATAGCCTGGTTGTAGATGATCTGGCTGGTCGGAACAGGAGCCTCGCCGCCGGTGATGACAGCATTGAGGAAAGAGCGGATCTTGCGGTCAAACAGATCGGTCGTTGCGGGCAGCAGCGGTACAACGGTCTCAACAGGCTCACCTGCAACATCATGATAAATGGTCATAGGCTTATTGAAGGAGCCGTTCCAGCAATCGGTTGACGGAATACGGAGAGAGCCCTTTGTACCCATAATGATGGTGTCTCCGGGAGTGTCAAGATGCATATACCACGCAATACGGAAGTCGAGGATTATGCCGCCCTCAAGACGGATATAAGCGGACGCGAAATCGTCAACGCTGAACTTCTTGGCGCACTCGGGCTTGCCGACCTGCGAATAAGCCTCGGGAGTGGTGCCGAAATAATCGGTAGCGGTACCGGTAACGGTTAAAGGCTTCGGATTGCCGAGAGCGTTCATAACAAGGTCGATTGAGTAGCAGCCGATATCGCCGAGAGCGCCGAGACCTGCCTTATCGTTCTCGATAAAGGTCTCCGACCAGCTTACCGGAATACCGTGTCTGCGGCCGCCGCCGGTCTGAACATAGTAAACTCTGCCGAGCTCGCCCGACTGAACTATCTTCTTGATCATCTGCATATTAGCGTCAAAACGGGGCTGGAAGCCTACGGAAACAATTTTGCCGCTCTTCTTTTCCGCCTCGCGGATAGCGATAGCCTCATCAAGAGTAACCGTCATCGGTTTTTCAAGAAGCACCGGAAGACCGTGCTCAAGCGCGTAAATGGTGCACTCCGCATGGGTACGGTTGTAGGTGCAGACAGATACGGCGTCAAGGTTCATGGTGTCAATCATTTCCTTGTAATCGGTGAAGGCTTTAGCCTCTACGCCGTTATCCTTGAAAAACTTTTCAGCCTTTCCGGGGATAAGATCGGCGCCGGCTACTACCTCAACATCGGGCTGCTTTTTGTAGCTTGCAATGTG
>OKSD01002909.1_pt1 | contig 13877 bp, 14 predicted proteins | sample 1601221 | NCBI WGS metagenome assembly OKSD01 (sample SAMEA3541550, study PRJEB24748) | human gut metagenome | biome: human gut; feature: human-associated habitat; material: faeces | place: China | collected 2012
GTGGGTGTGGGCAAAGCCCACAAATACTTTCCGTTTATGCAATCTAACGATAGCCAAACAGCTTGCTGTTTGGCGGCTTGAACAAAACGGCGTTAGCCTTTAAATGCGAAAGCAAAAAGAAAAGACATTCACTATATAATAAAAATAGTTAATGATTTCTTTTCTAAAAGGCTACCGCCTGTTTTTTCAAATTTTGTTTTACGCACACTGACAGCAGGCTGTCAGTGTGCATAATAATTTGTTATATCGGAAGATTTTTATAACCGCTGCGCTTACTTTCTTTTGCCTTGGACACCTTGACGGACTCGGCATAGGAACTATACTTGCAGCCTTTACAATGGGCAAGGCTGTTGGTATAATAGGTACATATATAGATAAATTCTTTTATTTTGAAACCTTTAAAACGCTTAAAAAGCCAAGAGGAGAGGTACAATGCACGAAATAACACTTATTGTAAAATATTTTATAAAAGACGATATGTTAAACGAGTTTTTAGCGGTGCTGAAAAACAACGGATTTCCCGAAGTTGTGCAGAGCGAAAACGGCTGTATTGAATACAATTACTTTGTGTCGGCTTTCGGCAAGGAAAATGTAGTTGTGCTTATCGAAAAGTGGGAGTCCGAAAAATTGCAGAAAGCGCACCTTGACACACCGCATATGCAAAATATGAAAACTTTTAAAGACAGCTTTGTAGAAAAAACAACTGTTGAAATTTTTGAGTGAGGGATAAAATGAAAAGAAAAAGAATAATTGTCTCTGTACTTGCAGCGGTAATGGCTTTAACAGCACTTGTCGGCTGTCAAAATTCGGGCGAAAGCTCAAAAGCCGAAACAAGTGCAGGAGAGCAGAACACGCAAGCTAACGAGAGCACAGCGCCTGTTGACCCGTATGCCGACATTGATCTGAAGATTTCAAGAATGACAGTCGAGGAAAAGGTAGGTCAGCTGCTTTATGTGAATTGCCGTGGCAACGATATGACCGAGGCGATAAACGATTACCACATTGGCGGCGTTTTGCTGTTCGGAGTTGACTTTGACGGCAAAACAAAGGACGAGGTAAAGGCAGACATAAAAGCCATGCAGGCAACGGCAAAAATTCCGCTTATTATCGGTACAGACGAAGAGGGCGGAACTGTGGTGCGTGCGAGCGATAACCCGAATTTAAGGGAAAGCGCATATCTTTCACCGAGCGAAACCTTTGCAAACGGCGGCTGGAGCGCTGTTGAAGATGACGCATACGATAAAGCGGAGTTTTTGCTTTCGCTTGGTGTAAATGTAAATATGGCGCCTGTCTGCGACATCACTTCCGACCCCGATTCATTTATGTATTACAGGTCGTTTTCAAGTGACGCCGCAAGCACAAGCAGATTTGTGGATACGGTTGTAAAAGCAAGCAAAGAGAAAAAACTCGGTACTGTGCTAAAGCATTTCCCCGGCTATGGCGACAACGGCGATACGCACTATTCGTCTGCAACTGACAGCAGACTGTATTCTGAATTGCAGAACAACGATTTTCTGCCGTTTCAGGCAGGTATAGCCGCAGGCGCAGACAGTATTCTCGTGTCGCACATAACAGTAAATTCGATTGACAGCGGAAATCCCGCCTCGCTCTCTGAGCCTGTGCATGAGGTTATAAGAGATACGCTTAAATTTGACGGAGTTGTTATGACAGATGACCTCGATATGTTTGCCGTTGATGCCCTTGACATTTACGAGCCACTCTCGGTTGCCGCTTTTAAGGCAGGCAATGACTTCCTCTGCTGTGGTGATATTGAAACCGAATACAATGCCTTGCTGACTGCTGTGCAGAACGGCGAAATAACAACCGACAGACTTGACGAATCGGTAAAGAGAATTTTAATTTGGAAAAGAAATCTTGATATTTTATAATACTTGCCCGACTGTGATTTTGCAGTCGGGCATTGCTTTTGTGCAAAGTTAGCTTTAAAAACTCTGAATAAAAAGTTTATACCATAGCTATAATAATTGCCGTTGGTGCGAAAATGAATATTCACGCTGAATATTCATAAAAATATACATTTTATGCAAAAATAAATTCAAAAAATGAATATTCATTATTTCTGTATATATGCATTTTTATACATATATTGAAGATTTATGTCAGTTGTAAAGTGGATTTTGCAGTAAAATTTGTACGCAGACAGCGGAAAAAGGTGCATTTTTTACAATTTTGCACAGTATTGAATATTTATTCAAAAAACACTTGATTTTTTTGGCAGAAAGCGTATAATGTAAGAGTAATATAAATCATTTCTATGGAGGAAATTAAAATGGCTGACAATAAAATTAAAAAAGTTGTTCTCGCTTATTCAGGCGGACTTGACACTTCTATTATTATTCCTTGGTTAAAAGAAAACTATGACAACTGCGAGGTTATCGCTGTTTCGGGTGATGTAGGACAGGGCACAGAGCTTGACGGTCTTGAGGAAAAGGCTATCAAAACAGGCGCATCTAAACTTTATATTGAAGACCTTAACAAGGAGTTTGTTGACGATTACATCATTCCTACCGTTAAGGCAGGCGCTGTTTACGAGGGCAAGTACCTCCTCGGCACATCTTTCGCTCGTCCTATCATTGCTAAAAGACTTGTAGAGATTGCTAAGGCTGAGGGCGCTGACGCTATCTGCCACGGCTGCACAGGTAAGGGCAACGATCAGGTTCGTTTTGAGCTTGCTATTAAGGCTTATGCTCCTGATATGAAGATTATCGCTCCTTGGAGAACATGGGAGTTCAAGAGCCGTGAAGACGAAATTGAATATGCTGAAAAGCACAACATTCCGCTCAAGATTAACCGTGAAACAAACTATTCTAAGGATAAAAACCTCTGGCACTTGAGCCACGAAGGTCTTGACCTTGAAGATCCTGCAAACGAGCCAATGTATAACAAGGAAGGTTTCCTTGAGCTTGGCGTTTCTCCCGAGCAGGCTCCCGACAAGGCGGAGTATGTTACAATTTCATTTGAAAAGGGTGTTCCCACAAAGCTTAACGGCGAAGAAATCGACTCTGTTGAGCTTATCAAGGAGCTTAACAAAATCGGCGGCAGAAACGGCGTAGGTATTACAGATATCGTTGAGAACCGTCTTGTTGGTATGAAGGCTCGTGGCGTTTATGAAACTCCGGGCGGCACAATCCTCTACGCTGCACACAACAAGCTTGAGGAAATCTGCCTTGACAAGGATACACTCCACTACAAAAAGAACCTTTCAAACACATTTGCAGAGCTCGTTTATGACGGCAAATGGTACACACCTCTCCGTGAGGCTCTCTCGGCATTCGTTGACAGCACACAGGAGTATGTAACAGGTGATGTTAAGTTAAAGCTCTACAAGGGCAACATTATTGACGCAGGCGTTACAAGCCCATATTCACTCTATGATGAGGAAATCGCAACCTTTGATGAGGATCAGGTTTATGATCAGAACGACAGCGCAGGTTTTATCAACCTCTTTGGTCTTCCAATCAAGGTTCGTGCTAAAAAGGGTCTTATTAAATAATTTGACTTAATTAAGATAATTATTCCGGTTCGGGGGCAGGGAAATTCTCTGTCCCTGACAGTTGTTTATACGGATATTTTTAAAAAGCAATATAAAATACTGTTATTGCACAAATTAACAACCATTCATTAACTTGAGGTGATTATATGCAGCTTTGGAAGGGCAGATTTAAAAAAGAACTTTCAAAAACCACTAACGATTTTAACAGCTCAATCTCATTTGACAGCCGTATGTATAAAGAGGATATCGAGGGCAGTATTGCTCACGCAACAATGCTCGGCAAGTGCGGTATTATCAAAGAAGAAGAGGCTGAGGACATAGTGCAGGGACTCAAGGGAATCCTTGCGGATATAGAAAACGGCACACTCCATATTGATATGGAGGCAGAGGACATTCACACCTTTATTGAGGGCGAGCTTACCAAGAGAATCGGCGACAACGGCAAACGACTTCACACTTCAAGAAGTCGTAACGATCAGGTTGCCGTAGACATTAAGCTTTACCTTAAAAAGGAAGTTGTAAATGTTAAAAAGCTCGTTGTTGACCTTATCAAGGTTATTGCCGACAAGGCGGAAAAGTACAGCGAAACCGTTATGCCCGGCTACACTCATTTACAGAGAGCACAGCCAATCACCTTTGGTCACCACCTTTTAGCCTATGGCGAAATGCTTTTAAGAGATGTGTCAAGACTTGAGGACTGCTTAAAGAGAATGGACGAAATGCCGCTCGGTTCTTGCGCTTTAGCCGGCACAACTTATCCTATTGACAGAACAATTACTGCCGAGCTGCTCGGTTTTGAAAGAATTACAAACAACTCGCTTGACGGCGTGTCCGACAGAGATTACTGCATTGAGTTTGCGTCTGTTCTTTCTATTATTATGGTGCACCTCTCAAGATTTTCGGAAGAAATCATTATGTGGTGCAGCTGGGAATTTAAGTTCATTGAGCTTGACGACGCTTTTTCAACAGGTTCTTCAATTATGCCGCAGAAAAAGAATCCTGACATCGCAGAGCTTGTTCGTGGCAAGAGCGGCAGAGTTTTTGGCGACAATATGACATTGCTCACAATTATGAAAGGCATTGCCCTTGCATACAATAAAGATATGCAGGAGGACAAAGAGGCAATTTTTGACGCTGTCGATACAGTTAAAATGTGCCTTACAGCCTTTACTCCAATGCTTGATACAATGAGAGTTATTCCGCAGAATATGCGTAAAGCGGCAGCAGGCGGATTTATTAACGCAACCGACTGCGCAGACTGGCTCACAAAGAACGGAGTACCGTTCAGAGATGCATACAAGGCAACAGGCGAACTCGTTGCAAGATGCATTGAGCTTGGTACAGACCTTGAAAACCTCCCGATTGAGGAGTACAAAAAGGTTTGTGATGTATTTAACGATGATGTTTACAGAGCAATTTCACTTGAAACTTGTACAAACGAAAGAAAAGCATTCGGCGGCCCTGCCTCTGAAAATGTAAAGGCACAGGCAAAGCGTGTGGCTGAAATTGCTAAGAATTTATAATGCGTAATCGGCTTACCCTATAACGGGAAAGACTTTAGAAAATCAGCATACAAAGGATTGATTAAAATGATAAAAGCAGGTATTGTAGGCGCAACAGGCTATGCCGGCGCCGAGCTTGTAAGACTTCTGACAAGTCACCCCGAGGCTGAAATTTCAGCTATCAGCTCGGTTTCCTTTGAGGGACAAAAATTAAGCGATGTTTATCCGTCATATACATTTTTAAACGATATGGTGTGCGAGGATCAGAACGCAGTTGTTGAGAAGAGCGATGTTATTTTTGCGGCACTTCCCCACGGTCTTTCACAGGAACTTGCCGAAAAGTGCATAAGCGCAGGCAAGGCTTTCATTGACCTCGGCGCAGACTTCCGTCTTGAGAGCGAAGAAGAATATACAGAGTGGTACGGCGGCACTTTCCTTGACAAAAAGCTCCACGAGCAGGCTGTTTACGGACTTCCTGAATTTTTCAGAGATAAAATCAAGGGCAAAAAGTTAATTGCAAACCCCGGCTGCTACACTACCTGTTCTCCGCTTGCCATTGCTCCGGCAGTTGCAAACGGACTTGTAAGCACAAAGGGTATTATTTGTGACTGCAAGAGCGGTGTTACGGGCGCAGGCAGAAAACCTACTCAGGGCAACCATTTCCCTGAGCTTAACGAGGGTTTCCACGCTTATAAGGTTGCCTGCCACCGCCACACTCCCGAAATTGAGCAGACACTCTCAAAACTTTCGGGCGAAGATGTAACAATCACATTTGTACCGCACCTTTTGCCTGTAAACAGAGGTATTCTTGCCACTGTTTATGCAGACATTAACGAGGGCGTGACATTTGAGCAGATCAGAAAGGCTTACGAGGATTACTATAAAGACGAGTTTTTTGTAAGACTTCTTGATGACGGCAAGTGTGCCGACATTCACAATGTGCGTTACTCAAACTTCTGTGATGTTTCAATTCATCACGATAAAAGAGCAAATAAGCTTGTGGCTTGCGCAGCTATTGACAATATGGTTAAGGGTGCAGCAGGTCAGGCAATTCAGAATATGAACATTATCTTTGGACTTGACGAAAAAACAGGTCTTGTTATTGTTCCACCTGCTTTTTAATCGGTAAAAGCAAATAAAAAACGGAGGCTTTATTATGGGAAATTACAGATTTATCGAAGGCACAGTTACTTCTCCTATGGGTTTTACAGCAGCCGGTATTTGTGCGTCAATCAAGCCGTCAAACAAAACAAAGCGTGACCTTGCGCTGATTTATTGCGACACTCCCTGTACGGCGGCGGCTGTTTATACCAAAAACCTTGTTAAAAGCTCAGCTATTGAGGTAACAAAAAAGCACCTCGAAGACGGCATTGCACAGGCTGTTATCGTAAATTCAGGCAATGCAAACACCTGCAATGCAAACGGATATGACATTGCAAATCATATGTGCCTTATCGCAGGCGAAACTCTCGGTGTAAAAGCGGAAGATGTTATCGTTGCATCAACAGGCGTTATCGGTCAGCCTCTGCCTATTCAGCCTATTTTAAAGGCTTGCGTTTATATGAAAGGTCACCTTACAAAAGAGGGCGGCACAGACGCAGCCGAGGCTATTATGACAACCGATACGGTAAAAAAAGAAATGGCTATGCAGATGGAGCTTGACGGCAAGACCGTTACAATCGGCGGCATTGCAAAGGGCAGCGGTATGATTCATATTAATATGGGCACAATGCTTTCTTTTGTAACAACCGATGCGGCTGTTTCTTCGGATATGCTGCGTGAGGCTCTGCGTGAGGCTGTTGAGGACAGTTACAATATGGTAAGCGTTGACGGCGATACATCTACAAACGATACCCTTGCTATTATGGCATCGGGCAAAGCCGGCAACAGAATGATTACCAACAAAAACGAAGATTACTATACATTCTTAAGCGGACTTACCGCAGCTTTCAGAGCACTTGCAAAGAAACTTGCGGGTGACGGCGAGGGCGCAACAAAACTTCTTGTTTGCAAGGTTGAGGGTGCTAAGAGCAAGCCCAACGCTGTTAAAGTTGCAAAGAGCATTATTGGTTCAAGCCTTGTAAAGGCGGCAATGTTCGGCTCAGATGCAAACTGGGGCAGAGTATTGTGTGCAATCGGTTACAGCGGAGCTGATGTTGATGTTAAAAAGGTAGATGTATCTTTTGAGTCGGCTAAGGGCAGTATCCTTGTTTGCAAAGACGGTGCAGGGGTTGAGTTCTCGGAAGAAAAGGCAAAGGAAATTCTGCTTGAAAAGGAAATCAACATTCTTGTATCATTAAATGACGGTTTTGGCTATGCCGAGGCTTACGGTTGTGACCTTACTTACGATTATGTAAAGATTAACGGAGATTACAGAACCTAATTGGTAATTGTATTTTTTAAATTACAGTTTATCTCACAAGTAAGTTAAATAATTAAAAATTTAGGTCAAGCCTTTTTAAAGGCTTGCGGGTTTGGGCAGCACCCATAATATCTTCCGATATTACAATTTATCGGGCGCAAACAGCGTCGCTGTTTGCGTGCTAAAACTTAAGTTTGAAAAAACAGGCGACAGCCATTAAAAAAGACCTATATTTTATTAACGAAACAACTAATTCCTTTTATTATTGCTATCGCTTTTAAAGGCTAACGCCGTTTTGTTCAAGCCGCCAAACAGCACGCTGTTTGGCTATCAAAAAGTATTTGTGGGCTTTGCCCACACCCACAACCTTTGAAAAGGTTGACCAAACTTTTATAATTAATTGGCAAAGTAATTTGCCAAACCATAATTTATCTGAAAAACGGGCATTAAATTTATATCAGGGGAAATGAAAAATGGATATTAATAAAAGAGCAAAAGTCTTAATACAAGCTATGCCGTATATTCGTAAATTCAGCGGTGAAACAATTGTTGTAAAATACGGCGGCAACGCAATGGTAAACGATAAACTTAAAAGCGCAGTTATGAGCGATATAGCACTTATGCGACTTGTAGGCGTTAATGTTGTGCTTGTTCATGGCGGCGGCCCTGAAATAAATGCTATGCTTAAGGCAGTCGGTAAAGAAAGCAAGTTTGAAAACGGTATGCGTGTTACCGACGAAGAAACTATTGACATTGTGCAGATGGTGCTTGCAGGCAAGGTAAACAAAAACCTTGTTCAGCTTATGGAAAAACACGGCGGCAAGGCAATCGGTCTTTGCGGTCTTGACGGCAATATGCTTATGGCGGAAAAACTTGTTACAAGTGCAGACCTCGGCTATGTAGGCGAGATTAAAGAAGTAAATCCCGAACCTTTGCAGAATGTTATCAACAACGGTTATATTCCGATTGTGGCTACCGTTGCAAGCGGTTACGACGGAAATGTTTATAATGTAAACGCTGATATTGCCGCCGCTCACATTGCGGCAAAAATCGGCGCTAAAAAGCTCATTCTTATGACAGATATAAGAGGTCTTTTGAGAGATGTAAACGACGAAGACTCGCTCATATCTGTTGTAAATGTCAGCGAAGTTCCTATGCTCAAGCGTGAGGGCATTATCAAGGGCGGTATGATTCCTAAGATTGACTGCTGCGTTGAGGCTGTAAGGAGCGGCGTAAGCAGAGCACATATTATTGACGGCAGAATTGAGCACTCTATCCTCATTGAAATGTTCAGTGATGAGGGTATCGGCACAATGTTCTATTAATAGATTTGCAAATATTTTGCCTACGGGCAGTTGATAAGGAAAAACAGATATGATAATCAGAGAAATGACAATAGCAGATTACGAGGAGGTCTTTGCCCTTTGGCAGATTACCTCTAAAAGAGCCTTGTCCAAGGCTGACGAAAAAGCAAAAATTGAGTCTTATCTTACAAGAAGCGAGGGTATGAGCAAGGTTGCCGTTATTGACGGTAAAATTGTAGGTACTGTACTTGCAAGTCATGATGGCAGACGAGGATTTATTCACCATATGGCGGTTCTGCCCGATTACCGAAGAAACCGAATCGGTCACGAACTTGCAAAAAGCGCTATTAAAGCGATTAAAGACCAAGGGATTGATAAAACTCATATCTTCTGCTATCAGAACAACACCACAGGTCAGAGCTTCTGGCAGGATTTCGGTTTTAAAAAGCGTGAGGATATATTTGTTTTTTCCTTTAATAACGAAGATGTAGATAACACTTAAGGGAGTGGGAAAATGAATACAAAGGAAAAGGATTCGCAGTACATAATGCACACTTACGGCAGATATAATGTAGCTTTAAAAAGCGGTAAGGGTGCTGTTGCGTATGATGAGGACGGCAAAAAATATGTAGATGTTGCATCGGGTATCGGCGTAAACAGTCTTGGCTGGTGCGAGGACGGCTGGGTAAAGGCAGTCAGCGAGCAGGCTAACACAATTCAGCATATGTCAAACTATTTTTATTGTCCGCAGGCAAGCAATCTTGCCGAAAAGCTCTGCACACTTACAGGCTTTTCAAAGGTTTGCTTTGGCAACAGCGGCGCTGAGGCTAACGAGTGCGCAATTAAGGTTGCGAGAAAATACAGCTTTGATAAATACGGTGCTGAGCGCAACGAAATTATTACACTCAACAATTCTTTCCATGGCAGAACAGTAACCACTCTTTCCGCAACGGGACAAGATGTGTTTCACAACTACTTTTTCCCGTTTACTCAGGGATTTTCTTATGTAGACGCAAACGATATGAACGCACTTGAAAATGCCGTAACCGACAAAACCTGTGCGGTTATGCTTGAGCTTATTCAGGGCGAGGGCGGTGTAAATATTCTTGACAAAGATTATGTGCAGAGCCTTGTTAAATTCTGCAACGAAAAGGATATTTTGGTTATCGTTGACGAGGTGCAGACAGGCGCAGGCAGAACGGGCAAGCTGTTTGCTTTCCAGAATTACGATGTTAAGCCTGATATTTTTACCGTTGCAAAGGGAATAGGCGGCGGTTTGCCAATCGGACTTTGCGTTTGCGGCGAAAAACTAAAAGATGTAATGTCACCTTCGACTCACGGCACAACATTCGGTGCAAACCCTGTTGTTTGCGCAGGTGCAAACTATGTGCTTGATAAAATTTCAAAGCCGGAGTTTCTCTCCGAGGTTGAGTCAAAGGGTAAATATATAGAAGAAAAAGTCCTCAAAATGGACGGCGTAAAGGCTGTTCGCAGAATGGGACTTATGATTGGCATTGAGCTTAAAGACGGCGACGCACACGACATTGCGGCAAAATGCGTTGAAAACGGACTTATTATCATTACCGCAAAGTCACTTTTAAGAATGTTGCCGCCGCTTAACATTACAAAAAAAGAAATCGACCTTGCGCTTGATATTCTTGCAAAAACATTAAAGGAGAATTAAAATGAAGCATTTACTTAAACTTGAGGACTGGTCAACAGATGAAATCATCAATACACTTAACCTTGCTGACCAGCTTAAATATGAGCAGAAACACGGCATTGAGCACAAAATTCTTGCCGGCAAAACACTTGGTATGATTTTTGAGAAGTCAAGCACAAGAACAAGAGTTTCTTTTGAGGTTGGTATGACACAGCTCGGCGGTTATCCGCTCTTCCTTTCATCCAATGATTTACAGATCGGCAGAGGCGAGCCTGTTCAGGATACAGCAAGAGTTCTTTCCCGTTTTCTTGACGGTATTATGATCAGAACATTTAAGCAGGAAGAGGTTGAGGCTCTCGCCGAGTACGGCTCTATTCCGATTATCAACGGTCTTACAGACTACTGCCACCCATGTCAGGTGCTCGCAGACCTTATGACAATTCGTGAGTTTAAGGGTAAACTTGAGGGACTTAAAATGTGCTTTATCGGTGACGGAAACAATATGATGAACTCTCTCATTGTCGGCGCACTCAGCACAGGTATGTCTTTCTCTGCAGCTTGCCCAAAGGGATATATGCCGCCTGAACACATTATTGAATTCGGTAAAAAGTACGGCAACGGCAAATTTGAAATTGTAGAAGACCCGATGGAGGCTGCAAAGAACGCTGATGTTGTTTATACAGATGTTTGGGCATCTATGGGACAGGAAGAGGAGAAGAAGATTCGTGAACAGGCATTTGCCGGCTATCAGGTAAACAAAGAGCTTATGTCTGTTACAAATCCGGAGTGTATGGTTCTTCACTGCTTACCTGCTCACCGTGGCGAAGAAATCACTGCCGATGTATTTGAAGAGCATGCCAATGAAATCTTTGAAGAGGCTGAAAACAGACTTCATGCACAAAAAGCGGTTCTTGTTGAATGTATGTCAGATAAAAAAGTTCGTGAATAATCACAAAAATATAAATGTAAATAAAAATGTTTGTGAGCGTTTAGTATAAAAAACTAAAAATCGACATAATTTTAGAGCTAAGTATTTACAAAAAAGAATTATTGTGGTACAATATTTTATAAAGTAGATAATTGGGCAAAATTTCATATATATAATTTTGTTCAAAGATTTGCTAAATACTTTAGAGAGGCGGTATAAATAATGAAAAAGTTATCTGCAATCCTTGCATCAGCAACAGTTATTGCTATGGCTACTGTGCCGGCTTTTGCCGCTGGTATCAACAGTGCAGAACAGGCTGTACTTGACAAGCTTTCAGAAGTAAACACAAGCTACAACGGTGGTTTTGTTTCTAATGCTGATGAGATGCTCAACCAGGCTGAAAACTACTTCAACACTATTGACATGACAGACGCAGAATCTAAGGAGATTATTGCGGACATCAATGATGCTGTAGATTACCTTAAGTCACAGGGTGCTTCAACTGTTAAGGATCTTAACAAAGCTCAGAAGCAGGAGCTCTTCACTTATGGTCAGAAGGCTGCTAATGTAATCGGTGTTACAGTTTCTTACGACAAGGCAACTAAGACTGTTTCAGCTACTGACAAGAACGGCAACGCAATTGTTAGCACAAAGGTTACAACTGACAGTAAGGGTAACACAACAACTACAAGCAATGCTATTGCTACAACAGGCGCTAATGTAAACACATTCGCTGTTGCTACAGTTGCAGGCGCAGCAGTTGCTCTCGCAGCAGGTGCTACAGTTGTTCTTTCTGTTAAAAAAAGAGAAAGAGCTTGATTGTAAATGTCTGATATGAAAAATACCAGACACAGGCATAAAAAAATTGGTGGGAAGGGTTTTTTAATTCTTCCCTCTATATTTTTTGTGGTAATTTATCTTTTAGGCTACCTTGTACTTATGCCGTCATCTTCTTTAATTTCGGCAGCAGGTCTTATGTTTTCGGACTCTGCAAGAGATTATTCCACAGAATATAACAATATATTTGTGCCGGTGTCAGAAAACAAAAATGAAACCGATTCAAATAAAAAACTGCTTATAAGTGAAATCCAATACCCAAAGACAGGTGAGCAGTTCGGCGAACTTATCATAGAGGATTGCTCTATTGACAATAACCTTTTCTTCGGCGACGGAAATGTTGCGCTGCGAAACGGCGTAGGCATATATAACGGCAGTTTTATACCGGGTTACGGAAAAACAATTCTTGTTGCCGGACACAACAATACATATTTTAACGGACTTAAAAACGCTAAGGCAGGGCAGACTGTTACCATTAAGACAAGCTACGGCAATTACACATACGAAATTACCGATACGGCTGTAAAGAAAGCGACAGACGCCTCTGCGTATGATTTAAGCGCAAATGAAGAAAATCTCATAATGTATACCTGTTATCCGTTTGACGAGCTTGGTCTTACAGATCAGAGATTTTTTGTGTATGCAAAATATGTTTCAGGTCCTCAGATTGATAAAACATCAAAGGAGGGCTGAATATGTCAACAGTTAAAAAGATAGTTAATATATTGCTTTCACTTGTGCTTGCGGTGCTTTTAACGGTGCTTGCGTATGCGGTTTCGCTGCAGTTCACACTGTTTAATGACAGCTTTATGCTTGACAATATGAACACCTGCAATTACATAACCGAGAAAAAGGACGAGATAACAAGCAGTTTGACCGACCTCGGTTACGCAAGCGGACTTGAAGAGGACTTTTTCAAAGGCTTGCTTGATGAAATAATGATTCACGAGGATACTGAAAAGTATATACAGGATTATTATTCGGGCGAGGGCAGTGTGATTGATAAAACAGCTTTTAAACAGGCGTTTAATACAGCGCTTGACGATTATATAGAGCAAAAGGGCATAAGCGCCGACAGTGTTTCGAGCGAAAACAGGGAATACCTTATAAAAGAGGCGGCTAAAATTTATAAGCAGTCGCTGGAATTGCCGTTTTTCGGAACATTAGCGGGCAGATTTCAGAATGTTAAAAAGCTGTTGCCGTTTGTAATTGCAATATGTGCAGTGCTTTCGGCGCTGATTTGCGTAATATTTGTATTGTCAACAAAATGGAAACATAGGGCAGTGCGCCATATTTATTATGCAACAGCCGCCACATTTTTGACAACATTGGTATTGCCGATAGTAATTTTGTTGTCAAAGAAGATTGAAACCTTTAACATAGCGTCAAGAGCAACATATATGCTGTTTGTATCGTGTGCAAATAACATTATAATGTGCGTGCTTGCGTGCTCACTGTTCTTTTTAATAGTATCGGTGGCATTGTTCTTGGTTTATAAAAAGCTGTATAAAAAAGCGGTAAGCTGATTTAGAAAAGTATTAAGATACCCGATTGTAGCAAAGGCTATAATCGGGTTTTTGTTTGCTGTTTTGCAGTGATGAGGTGGGGAAAATCAGACTAACTTTTTAAGAAAATGACAAAATTATAAATTATGACTAAGCTTCAGTCGGGGAACAAAGTAAAGCAAAAGCTAAACTCTCCGTCCCGAAGTAAAAAGTTTGGTCAACCTTTTCAAAGGTTGTGGGTGTGGGCAACGCCCACAAATAC
>OKSD01002912.1_pt1 | contig 13869 bp, 8 predicted proteins | sample 1601221 | NCBI WGS metagenome assembly OKSD01 (sample SAMEA3541550, study PRJEB24748) | human gut metagenome | biome: human gut; feature: human-associated habitat; material: faeces | place: China | collected 2012
AGGCAATACGGGAGCTTCCTGATTTTTCCGTTCCTTGCCCAGAGAGTCGTAGGCACAGAATCTTCGATGGCTCCCTCAATTTCGTAATATTTTGTTTCCATAGTACGCTGGTTCATAAGAACGAAGCCTACGTTAGACTGATCACTTGTGATAGAAGTGACACCGGTGTATACCCACACATCATCGTTGATGGCAAGGTAATTGTAACCATTTGTTGTGGTCAGACAGTCTTTCTGACCGAGAATACTGTTGATAAATCCATGTTTTAATGTGCCGTAGTAGTTGTAGAGATTTACAAGCATATCGGCAGAGTATACACGGTCAACCCATTTTGGAGTGTCTTCGACTTTGTAGTCTTTACATTCGCCGGTGATGGCATTACATAAGACAACGCGTCCGATGGTCTGACCGCCGAAAAGACCGATGTTATATTTCTTTACGCTGCATACCCAGTAAGGGGTACCTTCTTTGTTAATTTCGAAATTAATGTCATCAAACATATAGGTCGGATATTTGAAACGAAGGTGGCGGTAAAGATAACGTCCAGTTCCGGCTTCGTAATACCTTCATTTACATTTCCGATGCAGAACCCATCCTCACCGACAAACTGATGGCACGGATAAAGGTCGCCCCATGGTGTAACTGACAGATATTCTGTACCTGAACCACACCCCGACAGACGTTTGGCCACGCATGGTCCCCCTGTCAAATCTATCATAAAGTGGAAGAAATTGAAGCCCCTTCCTTCTTTATGTCTTTTGATCATCTCTTTTGCAAGGATATCATACTGATCTAACAGATATGGGATATCCTCTTCCTTTATCGCATAAGGCTCGTCCGGCAGAGATACAACCGGCTCAATGGAGATCTGGTCAAATCCAAGATCTGCCATGTGTAATACATCCTTTGAAAAATCCAGATTGTTATGCGTATAAGTGCCTCTTACATAATAACTCTTTCCGGCACGCTTCTTTGCAAATTCCTGAAACTTTGGAAGTAACAGATCATAGCTTCCCTTTCCATTTCTGGTCGGACGCATGTAATCATGAATCTCTTTTCTTCCGTCGATGGATAATACGACATTTGCCATCTCTTTATTGGCAAATTCCATTACCTCATCATTTAACAACACACCGTTTGTTGTCAGTGTGAAACGGAATTTCTTATTATGCTTCTCCTCCAGGCTTCTTCCATATCGAACGGTCTCTTTTACGACATCCCAGTTCATAAGTGGCTCACCGCCGAAGAAATCGACCTCAAGATTTACACGGTTACCGGAATTGGCAACGAGGAAATCCAGAGATTTCTTTGCTATGTCAAGTGGCATCAGACCTCTGTCACCCTTGTACTCACCTTCTCCTGCAAAACAATATCTGCATGCAAGATTACAGTCATGTGCAATATTGATACACAGAGCCTTTACCACTGTTTTTCTCTTTTTAAAATCAATGATATAATCTTTGAATATGTCTTCTGTAAATAGTGTTCCGTCTTCTACCAGGCCGGTTACCTCGTCATAGGCTTCCGATACTTCATCCTTATCATAGGATGGCAGCAATTCTATTACCTGTTCTTTTGTATGATTTTCGTAATTTGCAATAATATCATACACAAGGTCATCCACTACGTGAACAGACCCACTACATACATCGAGTACGATATTATATCCATTACTTTTGTACTGATGTACCATACAAATTCTCCCATCTTGTGAATTAATTTTTCTGACACGCAACGAAAGAGGACTGTCATTTGTTTGACGGTCCCCTTTGTGGTTGTCTGTCTACAATGATCTCTTACTTGTTCTCAGCATTCTCACAGCTCTGATTTCCGACTGTGCATGATGTCTTACAAGCTGACTGACATGATGTCTGGCATTCGCCGCATCCGCCCTTAACCATTGTGTTCTTCATTGTTCTGTTTGTGAGTGTCTTTATTCTCTTCATAGGTACACTTCTCCTTTTTATGTCATATAGCGAAATTATAACACAACATGCTTTAAAGTCAAAGTATTTTTACGAAAAACTTGTCTCTAACCTAGCATTCCGCCAAGCATTCCGGCCGCCAGACACAGGATCACATTCGTCAATGTCCCTCCGGCAGAGATATGGATCGTACCATTCATAATGAAAGATACAATACCGATCACCAAAACATAACACACTCCAAGCATTAATCCCCAGATATATTTTTGCTCCTTTACCATCTTGCCGGTAAGAAAACCACCAAGGAATACAGAGATGCCATGAATGATGATAATACTCAGATGAATCACCGTATCACCCAGTCCCAGCTTGTACATGAGGAATGCCGTTATAAGCAGCAGGATTGCCGTTATTATGTAAGATACCGCAAGTGCCTTTAAAAGGCTGAAAATTTTCTGTCCTGTAATCATAGAAAAACCTCCTGACACTACTATATGCCGGAAGGTTTTCTTTCATTCCAGAGATCATTCTCTATTCTGCTATATCAATCATTTTCAGATGTCATTTTCGAAGTCAAACTGCTTCATCAGTCTTCAAATAATTCCGTCAGCTCAAATATATCGTTGCTGATACGGTCTGCTTTCTTCTTCGTTTCTTCATCCGGTTGGATCAGATCGATCACCATAAGGGTATACAGCCCTGCATCGTGGGAGGCTGTCACACCATTAATGGAATCCTCTACTCCAACTGTCTCCTCCGGCTTCGTACCAAGCTTCTCACAGGCTTTCAGATAGATGTCCGGGTATGGTTTTCCTCGCTCGACCTCATCCCCACAGATCACATCATCAAAATACGGAAGCAGTCCGCTTCGAACCAGTTTATCCTCTGCCCGTTCCCGATCCGTCGAGGTTGCAACCGCCATCTTGATCCCTCTTGCCTTTAAAGTCTTTAGTGTCTCGATCACGCCATGCTTTAATTCAACGCCATGCTCATTCATATATGCTTCGACCATATCCACCGTACGTTGTCTGAATGCAAGATAATCAAAATCTTCGCCCATCTTTTCTTTCATCACATGTGCATTTGTCTTCTTGGTTCCACCTGCCATCCGGTCACAGATCTTCGACATCTCATTCTCCGGGATACCGATGGACAATCCATTCTTCAACCAGCACATTCTGTATACCTTCTCGGAATCGATCAGGACTCCATCCATATCAAATGCTACCGCTCTTAATGCCATTTATGTCACCTCATTGAAAGACCACGCCTGTTCGGGCGTGGTCCCTTTCTTTCTATAGTCATGTTTTATTTACTACTGTGGCTGTTTCTTCTTTTTTTCATGATCAGAAGAAGGATCACTGCCACAACTGCAAGAATTGCAAGAATAATGATAACGATCAGGATCGGTGATGTCTTTTCCTTTAACTGGAAGGAGAATACCTCATCTGTTGCACTGTCATAGGTCGATGTAACATTTCCCGCTGTATCTCTTGCAGATACCCGAACCTTATAATTACCATAGTTCTCAACCTGGAACTCATACGAATTCGTATCCTCATACAGTGCCGGATCAATAGTATCTCCGTTGATCACGATCTCTGTCAGCATATCATCTGCATCTTCCAGACCGATCTTCATGGTAAACGGATTTCTTACAACGCTCTTATCATCAACGCCTGTGATAATGATACGAGGTGCTGTTCCATCATAGGTAAAGTCAAATATTTCAGTTGTCACATGACCAACCTCATCGGTAACGGAAATCGTCATTGTATGATATCCATCTGTCAGATCTGAGAAATCTACAAAATCAATACCATCCAGCTTTACACTTGCCTTAAATACAGATGTATCATTAACTGACCAGAGTGCATCATATCCCTTTTCCTTGATATCCGCAAAATCCTGACTGTTCAGAAGAAGTTCTCCATCTTCTGATCTTCTCTCAGTAAATTCAGCCATCTTTGCAGTCTTGTCAATTGTTGGCGGTGTATTATCTACCGTAAATACCATGTTGTAATCATCTGCCTTGTTGCCAAGTGCATCTTCTGCTGTAACTGCTATGGTATATACACCATCCTCATCAAATCTCTGGCTTCCACGGCTGACTGCCGCATTACTGCCAAAGTTTGTAAAGTAAGAGGAAGATACGTCCTCGCCATCCTTCTGTACAGATATATTTACCTTATTCGAAGCAAAGAAGGACTCTGTTACTTCTATGTTCATATCTACATAATCTGTGTTGTTTACAGAGCTTCCACCAACTGTCTCATACTCATTTACGACACTGTTCTTGCTGTTCACTGCTGATACCTTAAGCTCTGGTGCTGTCTTATCTACCTTGAATGTCTTAGTAACAGCCGTTGCAACATTACCTGTCATGTCCTTTGCATTAAAAGTGATTGTATATTCACCATCTTCATCAACGGTATAGGTCGCAGTATGCGGATTACCGGATGAAAAATTACCGGTATTTAAGGTTGCAACTGTTGATGCTCCTGTTCCATCCGTCTTTTTGGTGATCGTTGCCGTAATGTCAGCACTGTTCATTGCTTCTCCATCATAAGAGAATGCAAATGCCTCATTTACTGTCAGTGTCGCCGTACAGGATGTATTCTGTGAATCCGCAACGCCTGTTATCGATAATACAGGTGCTGTCTTATCAATCCGGAAGGATACATTCTCTGCGATCTGTTCATTACCAGCCTTATCATCCGCAGAAACAGTGATCTCATAATCGCCCTCATCTGAGAATACGATCTCCGGATTTACAGAAGTGTTATTCCATTCTACTGTTCTGTAATCTCCGTCATATGCAACTGCACCGGAAGCATCCTTCCGTTTTACATGTACGGTATAGGACTTTCCTTTATAATTATCTGCAAGGTTCACATTAAGTGCTACATTTCCATTATTCAGCTTATTCACAGTTGCAATTCCGATCGTAGGCTTTGTCTTATCAATTACAAATGCAGCCTCATCCTCTGTTACATTTCCAAATGCATCCGTAACTGTAACCTTCAGATTATAAATTCCCTGTGCATTCCGTTTCACTGTATAGGTTCCGCTCGTTCCCTTCATTGTGAAAGTGTCATCTGCATCACCATTTGTATCTTTATTCTTATCGGAAACCACGATCTCGTGTGTTTCGGCAAACTGTTCTTCTACTGCTATGTCAAATGCGATATCTTTATTGTAATAACCGTCATTTGTCTGCTCCAGCCGTGGTGTGATCGTTACCTTCGGCTTTGTTGCATCTACCTTGAAGCGGGAACCTGCTACATCGTATGAAACCTTATTGCCTGCCTTATCCGTTCCTGTTACCTTGAAGTAATAGGAGCAGGCTTTTCCCTTCTTCTGACCGCAATATGCAGAAGCCTCCAGTGTCTTGCCATCCACCTTCTTGATCGCCAGCTTCTTCTGTGTATATTTGCTTTCATCAAAGCATTTGTAATACTCTGTGATCTGGAAATCCTTCAACAACAGCTTCTGATTATCTGTAACTGTGATCTTCACATTTGTACCCTGTGTCAGACCATTCTCCGGTACACCTTCAATTGTCGCTACCGGGCTTTCCTTATCGATCACAAACTTAATATCTCTTACATAGTTTACATTTCCAAATGCATCCACTGCCTTGATCGTCAGGTTATATACACCAGGTGTTTTTCTCTTTACTGTGTAAGTTCCGGTTGTCTCATTCAGAACGTATGCCTCATCTTCGTCTCCATTCACGTCCTTGTTCTTATCACTTACTGTGATCTTCGTTTTTAATGGAAACTGCTCTGTTACTGTGAACTTGAAGCTTACGTTCTTGTTGTAGTAACCATCATTCTCAGAATCCGGATAGCGATCCAGCACGATATCCGGAAGTGTGGAATCGACCTTGAATCTGGAATCATTGATTTCATATTCCACATCATTTCCGGCTCTGTCTTTACCGGTTACCTTAAATACATAGGAACATGCCTTGCCGCTCTTCTGTCCGCAGTATGCAGATGCCTCTAATTCCTTTGCACCTACCTGCTTGATCTTGAGTTCCTTCTCAATGTATTCTGTACCATCAAAATATTTATAACACTCAACGACTTTAAAGCTTTCCGGATCCAGTCTCTCATTATCTGTGATCACAACACGGATCGTTGTACCGGTTGACTTCTTGTCATCCGGAACACCTTCAATCTCGACCAGAGGCTTCTCTGTATCGATCGTGAACCGGATATCGGATACTGTTGCTGCATTTCCGGATGCATCTACTGCTACAACCGTCCATTTATACCGATCAGCCTTTGATACAGTGAAACCAAATGTTTTCTGCTTTACATCTTTATAAGAAAATGTCTTATATGCTTTTGCAGCATAATCGGCTTCTGATTTGCAGTTCTTATAGTCGTCTGTATTTAACACATATACATTTGCGCCAAGTTCAAACTGCTCTGCCACTGTAATATTGAATCTGACCTTGTCATTATAATACTTTGTTCCGGTACCCGCGATTGCCGGTTCTACCGTTACTTCCGGTTTATATGGATCATAATAGAAGGTCTTGCTTCTCTTTTCTGAGCTGTTGCCGGATCTATCAGTTGCACTTACCGCAATGTAATATTTCATTGGCTTTCCATCAATAACCTTACAGTTTTTGATCGTAGCTGTAACTGTCTGATCCGAGCTGTTCTTTGCTGTGATGATCTCTTCACCCTTTACTCCGGCACCTGTCGTTGTATCATAGTCGTAAGTTTCATACACTACCTTCACAACCACATCGGAAGCTGCAATGCCATAATCATCTGCTGCCTTAACTGTAATCGTCTGTGTACCATCATTTTTATAAACACCACTTACCGGAATACCGGAGAAGCTGATATCTGCCAGTTCATTGTCGATAACAAAGGTACATTTTGCAGTCTTTGTGTTGCCAACCTCATCATATGCTGTTACTGTAACTTCATATACACCGGCTTTTTTGTAAATAAAGGATGCATTCATGGTCTGACCGATCGTTTCGGTCTCCAGATCCATCTTCTGCTCCTGATCTGCAACAGCCTTGCCGTCACAGGTTGCTGATGCAGTAATCCTGCTGATCAGAAAATTATCAGATGCAGACGCCTTTACTGTTACATCTGAACCATTCCAGTACTGCGTAAGCTTCAGACTGTTTGTGGATTCTTTATCTGCAATATCAACCGCTGGCTTTTCAGTATCAACCGCAAACCGGTATGCAACCCCATTTTCATTGGATTTTGTTGCAATATTTCCTGATTTATCACTGATATAGAATATGATCGTATAAATCTTATTCTCTTCAATTCCATTTGTTAATACAAGTGTTTTATCAAATGTTTTATCCCCATTCGCAGCTATATTTCCTGTAAGAATGGTATTTCCCACCTGATCTGTGACCTTGTAATCACCCAGTGAAAACGCATCCTCAGCCGTTATATGAATGGAAGGATCTTTACTGAAATAATAAATACCATCTGCTGATGCCTTTGCTCCGGCAAATTCCATTGCTGCTATTGATGGAGCTGTCTTGTCATATAACACCTGAATGGATGCATCCGTTGTGTTTGCATCTTCATTCGCAGCCACATAATGATGCTTTGATGTAAAGTGGAATGCATACACACCCTCTGTCGTCAGATCATAGGTCAGTGTAACGGTTTTCAGATTTCCATTTGCTGATATATCTGTTCTGGACGGTGCTACTTCAATACCGGCAGCAGACGCTGCGGAATCCGGAGCCTTTCTTGTTACCGTCTTTACAATATCATCGGCATCCAGATCCAGACCTGTTACTTTATATGTAACCGTTGTTGCACTTCCATTATGTCCGGCATATACCAGTGCCTGATCCTTTGCATCTATTGTTTTCCCCTCGGAGGAAACTGTCAAAGAATCCTGTAATGTTTCTTTATTCACATAAACGGTTACCGTTTTCTTTGTTGTATTTCCGGCACAGTCATATGCGTCAAGTGTTACTTTATACACACCAACATCCGGCAGTGACAGTTCATCTCCGGTCAATGTAACTTCCTCACCATTTACATAGACCTTTGTTTTAGCCGTATCGATCTGACTGTCAGCATCAGAAATCCGGAATATCAAAGTCTCTCCTGTCTTGGCTGTTACAGTATATTCTGCCTGATCCTGCAGTGATACACCACCATTTGCCTGACTCAGGATAAGTGCCTGTGGAGCTTTTGTATCCAGATTAAATGTGATCTCTTTGGTACCGGTCTGACCAAGACGGTTTACTGCCTCATATAAGACTGTATGTTTTCCTGATTTATCTACCAGAGCGGAAATCGGAATATTATCATATGTATAAGAATACTGATTTGCATCTGCTGATATATCTGTTACAGTTTCAATGATCTCACCATCAAGGCTGATCCTTGCCGTATCGATCGGTGCATAATCCTCAACTGCCGCTACTCCTGTCAGTTCTGCACCACTGAACCATGTATCTGCATCATATGTATAATTCTGGATCGAAATCGTTGCACTATCGTTTCCCTTTATGCCACGGAAAGAGCCCTTTGTAATTTCTGGTGCTTTTTCATCGATATATACAAATGATCCATTTTCATCAAATTTGTAAGTACCGATAGATTCATATATATGATCTGTGACTCTGAAGATTACTTTATAATCCGCACCTGCTACAGACGATTTCGGAATCAATACCGTTTTACTGCAGATACCGGTATCTCCATCTTTATCCATACATACCGACTGCCAGTTATTCATGGTCGTTCCATTCACAAAACAATATTCCAGATCCAGATCTGCAAAATTACTGTCGCCTATATCCTCAAGCGCCGATACCGTTACACGAATACCATCACCCTTTTTATTCAGGAACTCACCAAGTATCCCTTCCGTAATCTTTAATTCAGAATCTTCATCTACCGTTACATCCTGAATCCGAATATCTGAAGTATACCGGATCGTCACCGGAATAAATACCTTTTTTCCTTCCCTGCTATATGCTGTAAATACATATGATCCGGATTCCGGAACCTTTACATCAAAGGCTCCACCATCTTTACCGATTGGTATTTCTTTCTCATTTCCACCATTTAATGTATATGTAAGTTTAACAATATCCGCCGGATCTTCCGGTGTCTGTTTTATATATCCGTCAACCTGTTCCGTTCCATCTGACACATACCCCTTTACAGACACAACATCCCCTTTTTCAGCATAATAAAAACTATCTCCATTTTTATCATTTATCTGTGGAATGCTTTTATTTCCCGCCTCTGCTGAAATATGCATAGTTGGTCCAGCAACAGATAGATTATCCCCATTTTCAGCATTTTCTCCATATACACGTATTATCCCCGCAAATTCATAAGTATCCTTCTCATCTGCTGCTTTATACACTGCATACTGATATTCATCCTCTGAATCTGTGATCCGAATCTCCTCGATCTCCGAAGCCTGCTTTGTGGTCTTCTTATCAGATGCATCACAGGATGTTGCTATAATCTGCTTCTTATCAGATGCATCCAGTTCCTGCATCAGGTAGTCACCCTTAAATGTGACAGCAGTCTCTTCCGGAACAGAAATCTCAACCTCTTCTACACTGCCTGTCTTTACGCTTCCATCTTTATTTTTCTTATATGTAACTTTTTTGGGAATATACGTTTCAAGATTGATCACTTCTTTTGTATATTCGTCTTCTGCTTTCATTCCGATTCTGTTATCAATTACCACCAGTGATAACAGCATAACCGCCGTCATGACCAAAGCCACAAAACGATGTAAATATTTGTTTTTCTTCATTTTGGTCACTCCCTTCTATATCGATTCATCCGTATGAACTACAACAACATCAACTAACAGTGGGAATTTCTCAGCTTCTTCACCCTGTATATCGGTCTCACTACTGTCAGAAACTTCTGTATCCATAGTGAGAACATCAGTTGCATCATCATCGGTACTTAATACGTCTGTTGCATCACTGTCTGTACTTAAGACATCCGTTGCCGCATCTGCTTCGTCCTCTGATGTCAGAATATCAGTCTCACGCTCATATTCATCATCCGCCCGAAGAACATCGGTCTCTTTTTCATAATCCTCCTCTGATCTCAGGACGTCAGTTTCTTTCTCATAATCCTCTTCCGGTCTCAGGATGTCGGTTTCTTTTTCGTAATCCTCTTCCGGTCTCAGGATATCGGTTGCTTTCTCATAATCTGCTTCTTCCGGTCTGATATGATGATGGCTTCTGCTCTTATTCAACTCATCCACAGCCTTCTTATATCTCTCATTTCCTTTCCTGGAAACTTCTTCGGATGCTGACTTGCCCTTGATATCACGCACCTCGATCTTACTGGTACTGCCCTTTGATTTGATCGCATCTTTTTTGGAAGCACCGCTTCCCTGTAAGCTTTCATAACCCTTTTCGCGAATCTCTTTGATCTGTTTTCTGGCTGTGCTTCCGGAAAGATCTCCGATCACCTTCGGAATATCCAGTTTTACAAATAATATAACTGCTATCACTGCAAAGACAACTGCAAGAGCTATACCGCCGAATAACATTACATTACATATCGTTTCATTCATTGTTATCACTCCTCACTCCCTGTCACTGCAGTATTTCCATTTATAATATCAGAAATTGCAGAGTTTACGATCAACGAGTTCCATTCATTATTACCACGGGAGGCAAGAATATTGATCTTACTGCCCGCATCGTATACCGCTTTGATCTTCTGGATGCCATCCTGCTTCCAGCGTTTCGGATTGGATCCGTATTCTCCGGAATACCGGTCATACAGATATGTCAGATGACTGACATAAATATCGGCTGCATTATCAACCGTTCCCATGCTGCTCTCTGCGGAACTGTATACCTTTTCAGCCTGATCATAATAATCCTTATTGTCGCTGATCTTTTCAAGCGCTATGTAAGTTTCCGCTTCTTCCTTCATATATTTTACATATGATTTCTTTGTTGTATCCAGAAGATTTGGATCCGTGATATCGATACTTGCCAGATAACGGTTAAGTGAGTCGATTGCACTCAGATAATAAGTTTCCTTCTCTGCATCTACATTTGTATTCTTTGCCTGATAGGAATATACGGAATACAGGATTCTCGCATACTGTGCCGTGTAATATTTTACATTACGATCCTCCGGAAGTGCATTGGAAAGTGCTGTACTGTTTTCATCCAGCTTTTCGTTTGCCTCCGTCAGCAATGCAATCGTTCTCTGCGGCATATCTGCCGTATCACTTCCCAGATTATCAACATAGATAGAAGCGATATTCAGATAATTTACATATTTGCTTGGATTTGTATCTTCCAGTTCCTCACTGTTATAAGTTTCAAAATTAACCAGATTCTCTTTACTGTTTGCAAAATTGGAATTCTTCTTGATCTTATTCTCGCAAATTGCCGAATAGTATGCAGCCTGTGCTGTCTCATCCGGGAAGTTTGCCGAATCATTTACCTGATTAAAATACTGCATTGCAGCTTTGTAATCCTGGATTTCGTTGTAATAAATGATCGCAACCTCATAGACAACATCTGCATTTACCTTGTCAATATACTTGGTGACGTAACGTACACCTAATTTTGCTCCACTGTCCACGTTCTCGGACACAGTGTCAGTGTTCTGATCCATATCATAATAATATGCATACGTATCAAGAAGTCCCAGATAGGCATCTGAGGATGATTCATCCAGAGCAATTGCTTCTTTATAGATCTTGATTGCTCCATTTATATCATTATCCTGCAGCGCATCCTCTGCCTCCAGTATCTTGTTGCTGTAGTTCTTCTCCTTGATCTCATTCTTCTTTACCCCGCCAAAAATGGCACAGCCAACAGACAGAAGGGATAATCCTGCCATCACGCCAAATGTGACCAGCTTTTTCTTTGCCTTTGCTCTGTACTCATTGTCCAACTCATTGTAATGATCCAATGCATACAGAAGTTCTGAACAGGACTGATATCTGTCATTTGGATTTGACTGGCAGCACTTGATAATGATCTGCTCCAGACCAGATGAAAGCATTGGATTCCACTGACGGATCGGTTTAATCTCATATGGTGGCTCACATGGATTCTTTCCGGTTACCAGATGATATAGCGTCGCACCCAGATTATAAATATCCGTTCTGGCATCAGTATTATAGATACCACGTCCTTGCGCATCACCGAACTGCTCCGGTGCTGCATATCCTCTGGTACCCAGTGCTGTCGTATCTGCGTTATTTTCAATTATGTACTCTTTTGCTGTTCCAAAATCGATCAGCTTTACTGAACCATCCGGCTTTAACATAACATTGGATGGTTTCATATCTCTGTATATGATCGGTGGATTCATGGAGTGCAAATAATCAAGTGCACTGGCAAGCGCACGACCCCACTCAATTACATCGGACTGCTTCTGTGCACCCTCTGCCTTCAGAACTTCATTTAACGGCTTACCTTCTACGAAATCCATGATTACATAAATCGTTCCATTCTCATTTATGATATCAACGATTCGAGGCAATACCGGATGATCCACATTTTTCAGGATATTTGCTTCGCGCTCCAAGCCTTTTAAAAGTGTTTCTACACTCTTGGAACCATCATTCTTTATCTCTTTTACAGCCCACTGTTTATTCAGACGGTTATCCATCGCCAGATAAACAATTGACATTCCACCCTGACCAACTTTTTTCAGTATTTCATATTTTCCATCTAATACTGTTCCTAATTCTGTCATCTTATCTCCCCACTACTCAGCCTTGACCAGCAATACTGTTATATTGTCTGTTTCCTTCCTGTACTTTACAAGATCTGTTAAAAAAATACAGCCCTCTTTCATCTTATCTTCATCTGGTGCTGCCAGCGGACTGAGTTTCGCCATAATCTCATCTCCGCTTATCTTATGTCTGAATCCATCCGAACATAACAAATAAGATGCATTCTGGGTAATATAACCTCTGATAAAATCAGGTTCCACTACCGGTGACGCGCCTACACACTGTAACAGTATGCTTCGTCTGCTATCTGTTTCTGCCTGCTCCGGGGTCAGTCTTCCTGCTGCGATCTCCCTTGCAACCAATGTCTGATCCTGTGTAAGCTGCTCCATTTTATCTGTCAACTCATATACCCGGCTGTCGCCCACATGTATAATATAATATCTGTCCTCATACATAAGAATGGCTGACAACGTGGTTCCGATCATAATTCCCCGGCTTTCACCATATGCTTTCAGCTTTTCATTCTCTGTTACAGCTATGCGATCCCACTGCTCCTTCAAGATCGCTGTATTAAATGTTCCTGTTCTGACCAGTTTTACAAAATCATGTTCAAACCAGCCACAATATGCATTTATGACCTCTTTGCTTGCAAGCTCTCCTTTTGCCAGTCCGCCCATGCCATCACAGATAATCGCAAAGGCAGCCTGTCCATTCGGAGTCTCTGCAATCTTGATTGCAAGAGAGTCCTGATTATTTTTCTTTTTTATACCCACATCTGTGTGATATGCCGCTCTATATTTCATACGCTTCTCCTGATTATTATCCCCATATCCTTATCTGACAAAATAAATGAAACCTTCATCACCCAGAGAAACCTTTGCATTATTTGTCAAAAATACATTTTTCTGTCCAGCTATGTTCTGTCCATTCACAAATGTACCATTTGTGGAGGCATTATCTCTGATATAGCTGACACCATTCTTTCTCTCAATGATGCAGTGGATCCGGCTGACATCTGAATTGTCTGTTACTGTATAATCTGCTTTGGTTGCAGATCTTCCGATTGAAAATTCCGGTTTATTTATATATATTTTTTCATTTGTTGCTATTCTTAACAGATACGGCACTGGCACCTGAGGCTTCTTCTCCTCAACCGGCGGTACCGGTGCTGCCTCCGGCTTCTTCTCCGGCATCGGTGGTACCGGTGCTGCTTCCGGTTTCTTCTCCGGCATCG
>OKSD01002921.1_pt1 | contig 13837 bp, 9 predicted proteins | sample 1601221 | NCBI WGS metagenome assembly OKSD01 (sample SAMEA3541550, study PRJEB24748) | human gut metagenome | biome: human gut; feature: human-associated habitat; material: faeces | place: China | collected 2012
GACCGACTGTTCCAAATGCAGAAACAACTTCTACTAAAATCTGAGACAGCGTCAAAGTCGGTTCCAGTATTCCTATCAGCAGGGAAACACCACCTACCACACAGGCACCCATTCCAACCAGAACAAATGCCTGTTCCATCACATCCTTGGGAAGCTGTCGATGGAACACTGTAATATTTTTTCTGGAAGGATACACAAAGACCGTCCGCAAAAATACAAACAGCGTGGTTGTTTTGATCCCACCTGCCGTGGAACCGGGCGAACCGCCCACAAACATTAAGATCAGCATAACCAGGGTTGCACTACTGGAAAACTGCGCCAACGGTACTGTGGCAAAACCTGCTGTTCGTGCAGAAACACTATAAAAGAATGCATCCAGCCAGTTCAGACTCGAATCTCCGCACTTTAATAGAACGGTTCCGCCTGCAAGCAGTAACACCGTCATCAGCAACACCACTTTGGTATGCAGCGTGCAGCGGAGCAGTCTGCCATGATTCTGCCAAAGATCCCGAATCACCATAAACCCAATACCACCGGCAATGACCAAAATACTGGTTAGCAGTAAAAACGGCACATTGCCGCGGTAGGCAGCCAAGCTTTGTCCACCGCCCAGCAAGTCAAATCCGGCGTTGTTAAAGGATGCCACCGAATGAAACAAACTAAGCCCAATCGCATGCCAGACAGTGTACTGCTTCCGGAATACCAGAAAACTTCCGACCGCACCAATGCATTCAATCGAAAATGTGGTAATCAAAACGGTTCGAATCAGTGCCAGAATATTTTTTAAATTGGGAGAATTTAACGCTTCCTTAATCAAAACCTGATCCTGCAAGCGCACACGCCTTCCGGAAAGAGCAATCAGCCCCAAACCAATGGACGTTACGCCCAGTCCTCCAATCTGAATCAAAATACCAACAACGGTTTGTCCAAATACGGTAAAATGATCGGCAACATCCACTGCAACCAATCCAGTAACGCAGACTGCACTGGTCGCTGTAAACAGTGCATCCAAAACGGAAACAGCTGCATCCGGCTTCTGCGCAATCGGCAGAGACAACAGCAGGGTTCCCAATGCAATCATGCTGGCAAATCCGCATGCAATGATACGAACCGGCGTAAAGCGCCTTCGTCTTCCCAATAACTTCATCGATCTTCTCCTTTTCCCTATGTATATAAATGCTCCGATGCAAAAAAGTCTGATTTTATTTTTAAGAACAACCGCAAGTCCGTCAAAATGCTAAACAGCAGCGCTCGATTTTCAAACTCCGCTCGTGTTACCGGCAAGGTGTCTGTTCGATATTGCTGATGCAGCAAATCCAACTGTTCCTGCAAAGCCGTTGGGTCATTGTGCTCGGAAAAGTCCTGACTCACAGAACGAATGAAATCTGCAAGCGGATGCGCCTGCTCTGGGATTAAGGTCAGCTGGATAATCTGCCGATAAATCATGCGCAGAACATCACATTGCTGCTGCCGCATTTCTGCGTAGCGCAGGAAATACAAATCCTGCCTGGTAAAACGGTTCCCCAAAAATAAAACCGTTTCCCGCTGCATCTGCGCCAAGAGATGATCGGTTTTGGTAAAGCAGGTCCCATCGTATCCAGCTCGATCCGAACAGAGCAGGTACACTGCCATGCGTTCCAGAATCCCCTGCATTTGCTGATCGAGCTCCTGTTGATGCCGCCGAATTTTCTCCTGATTGTTCGGCATAAACCAGTTCAGAAAGACGCCAATTCCGCCACCGATGAGCAGCAGCAAAATTTCATTTTTTAGAAGAGACAGGCTCACACCGCCTGCCGCCATATAGTGTGTTGCCATGACAGCATTAACCGCAATGGAATCCAGCAAATCCATTCCATAGCAAAGCAGCAGAAACACCAAAAAGAATCCGCCAAATGTAAGCGGATTGGTGCCGAGGTAATAAAAAATCGGTGTGCACAAGGCAGTCATCATCACAAAGGCAATCAATCGCCGCAGACAGCTTGCCACCGTTTCCTTTTTGGTATCCTGAATGGTCAAAAAGACAATCAACCCGGCAGACATGGCATTTTGCAGACCCGCTGCTCCTGCCAGCGCCATTGCAGCGGCTGCACCTACTGCAATTTTTCCAATTTTCAGCCAATTGATTCGACTAGCGGCAAAAACCGGTGTTTTCATTTGTGCGCCACCTTTCTTCTCGTGAATAAGTTCTAGTTCTAATGATTCAGTATAGCACATCCTTCATCAATTTTCAAGATTTTTTACAGAATCGGAAAAAAGAAAACAGGAAACTTGCATTTTTACAGATTCTGTGGTATCATAATGGCAGCGGCTCTGCCGAAATTTTATTTTTGGAGGTAGTTTGTAATGCAGGCATTTACGTATCATATTCCAACGAAAATCCATTTTGGAAAAGGACAACTTGTACACTTGACGGAATTGTCAGAAAGCGGTCATTCTGTTTTATTGGTTTACGGTGGCGGAAGCATCAAGAAATCTGGCTTGTATGAAGAAGCCATGCAATTGCTGCACCAGGCTGGTCTACAGGTAACGGAATTATCCGGTGTAGAACCGAATCCACGAATTGAATCTGTACGTGCCGGTGTTGCATGCTGCAAGGAGCAAAAACTGGACATGGTGCTGGCAATCGGCGGCGGAAGCGTCATCGACTGTGCAAAGGTCATTGCGGCCGGTGCCTGCTATGACGGGGATCCTTGGGATCTGGTTATTGACCCCGGGAAAATTCAAACTGCCCTGCCTATTTATTCCGTTTTAACATTAGCGGCAACGGGCTCGGAAATGGATTCCTTTGCGGTCATTTCTGACCTTTCCAAGCATGAAAAATGGGGAACCAGTGCCGAATGCATGAAACCCAAAATGTCCATCTTGGATCCCACATATACCTACAGCGTTTCCAAAAAGCAGACAGCTGCCGGAACCGCTGATATGATGAGTCATATTTTTGAAAATTACTTTACAAATGTACCAGGTGCCGCTGTACAGGCACGCTTTGCAGAAGGTCTGCTGAAAACTTGTGTGCAGTACGGCCCGATCGCTCTACAGCATCCAGAAAACTATGAAGCACGTGCCAATCTGATGTGGACTTCCAGTATGGCAATCAACGGACTGCTGTCCGACGGCGCAGAGGTAGGCTGGTGCGTTCACCCGATGGAACATGAACTCAGCGCATTTTATGACATCACCCACGGCGAAGGCCTTGCCATTCTGACACCGCATTGGATGGATTTTGCTCTGTCAGAAGCAACTGCTGCAAAGTTTGCGGCATATGGACGTGCTGTCTTCGGCATCACAGAAACAGAGGACTGGAAAGCAGCCAAAGCAGCCATTGCAGAGACAAGAGCCTTTTTCCGCACCATGCAACTGCCGGAAACGCTCCGGGAGGTTGGTATCTGCGAGGAAACGCATTTTGAAGAAATGGCAGAAAAAGCAGCTGCCGGATGTGTCGGCTGTTATGTCCCGCTGACCAAAGAAGATATCATCGGTATTTTCCGTGCCGCTCTTTGATAGAAAGAAAGCCTGATCATGCGTCGAACGAGCGTTGAAGCAAAGCAACCTATAATGAACAGAAAAAGGAGACCGCTATGAAGCGCTGTTTAATTGTTGTGGATTATCAAGTCGATTTTGTATCCGGCACATTGGGATTTCCGGAGGCAGAAACACTTGCTGCTCCCATTGCGCAAAAGATTCAACAGTACCACGCAGCAAAGGATGCTGTCTTATTTACCCTGGATACCCACGGAACAGATTATGCTTCCACACAGGAAGGACGAAACTTACCGATTGCACACTGCATCCATGGAACAGCTGGGCATGCCCTATATGGTTGTGTCGCACAGGAATGTCTGCCGCAGGATGTTTGCTTCGAAAAGGGTACGTTCGGCTCCGATCGGTTATTTGCATACTTGCAGCAGCAAGCCTACACCGATGTAGAATTGGTTGGACTGGTTTCTAACATCTGTGTGCTTGCCAATGCTGTGCTGGCAAAAACAGCTCTGCCGGAAGCCCACATTACAGTCGATGCATCCTGTACTGCAAGTTTTCAGCCTGCTCTGCATGAAGCAGCATTGGATGTCATGGAAGGTCTGCAAATCGATGTTTTCAACCGGAAGGACGGTGCTTTATGAAACAAGAACAAAACCTAACGATGCTATGTGACTTTTACGAATTCACCATGGCAAACGGATATTTTGAAACCGGTTATTATAAGAAAAAAGTTTATTTTGATGTATTTTTCCGAACCGTACCGGACGGCGGTGGATTTGCAATTGCCGCCGGTCTGGAACAGGTCATTGACTATATTCAAAACCTGCATTTTTCTCCGGAAGACTTGTCTTATCTGCGTGGAAAAGGCTGCTTCAGTGAAAGATTTCTGCAATACCTGAAAGAATTCCATTTTACCGGTGACTTGTATGCCGTTCCAGAGGGAACTCCTGTATTCCCCGGCGAACCCATTCTGACCATTTGCGCTCCTGCAATTGAAGCGCAGATCATTGAAACGTTCGTGCTGCTGTCCATCAATCACCAATCCCTGATTGCAACCAAAGCCAACCGCATTGTACGGGCTGCACAGGGCAAAACGGTACTGGAATTTGGCTCCCGCCGTGCACAAGGTGCAGATGGTGCCGTGCTGGGGGCACGTGCTGCCTATCTGGCTGGATGCGGCGGAACCGCCTGCACGCTGACAGATTCCCTATACGGCGTTCCGGCAGGCGGAACCATGGCGCATGCCTGGGTGCAGATGTTCGACTCCGAGTATGAAGCGTTTGCCGCATACTGCAAGCTTTATCCCAACAATGCCATCTTGCTGGTAGACACTTATGACACACTGAAAAGCGGTGTGCCCAATGCCATCCGTGCATTCCGGGACATTCTGGTTCCGCAGGGAATCACTTCATTTGGCATCCGTCTGGATTCCGGTGACATTTCCTATCTATCCAAAAAGGCAAGAGCTATGCTGGATGAAGCTGGTTTCCCGAACTGTAAAATTGTAGCTTCCAACTCCTTGGATGAATATCTGATTCGGGATTTGCTGATGCAGGGAGCACAAATTGATACGTTCGGCGTAGGAGAACGTATGATTACGGCCAAAAGCTCTCCTGTATTCGGCGGCGTTTATAAGCTGGCTGCCGTCACAGAAGAAGACGGCACCATTGTTCCAAAAATTAAAATCAGTGAAAATACTGCCAAAATCACCAATCCGCATTTTAAAACCGTTTACCGGTTCTTTGACCGGGAAAGCGGAAAAGCACTGGCAGATGAACTGTGCGTTTACGATGAGACCATTGATCCCGACCAACCGCACACCATCTTCCATCCGGAAGCCATTTGGAAACACAAGACACTCACCAACTTCACGGTGAAAAAATTGCAGGTTCCCATTTTCAAACAGGGAGAATTGGTCTATACCTGTCCCAAACTGGAAGACGTGCGTGCCTACTGTCTCGAACAAATCGATCTATTGTGGGACGAAGTCAAACGATTTGAAAATCCACACACCTACTATGTGGATCTATCTCAGAAACTCTGGGAAATCAAACGCTCCTTACTGGAGCAAAACCGGCCAAGCGAAAGGAAGAACGACTAATATGAAAGCCTATCAACAATATATTCGGAATGTGGATCCCTATGTACCGGGAGAGCAGCCGCACTTCGATCAAATGGTAAAGCTCAACACCAACGAAAATCCCTACCCACCTTCTCCAAACGTGCTCCAGGCAATTGCAGCCATTCCACTTCAGGAACAGCGTCTGTATCCGGATCCAACCGCTCATCAACTGAATGCAGCCATTGCAAAGCGTTATGGATTGCAGGAAGATCAGGTCTTTTCCGGGGTTGGTTCCGATGATGTGCTGGCCATGCTCTTTCTCACTTTTTTCAATGGAACAAAACCGATTTTGTTCCCAGATATTTCCTATGCATTCTACCCCGTTTGGGCAAAGCTGTTCGGCATTCCTTACGAAGCCATCCCTCTGGATGAACAGCTTCGCATTGTGCCAGAGGATTATTATCGTCCCAACAACGGAATTGTATTCCCCAATCCAAATGCGCCAACCGGAATTGCGCTGCCGCTGGATGCCATCCGCAGCATTTTGGAACACAATCCAGATTCCATTGTCCTGGTAGATGAAGCATATGTCGATTTTGGTGCAGAATCTGCGGTATCGCTTCTACCGGAATTTGAAAACCTCATCGTAGTACAGACTTTCTCCAAGTCCCGTGCACTGGCAGGCAGCCGAATTGGCTTCTGCATGGGTGCACCAGAATTAATCCGTGCGCTGAACAATGTCAAGTATTCCTTCAATTCCTATACGCTCAATCGCACCGCCATTGCTGCTGGAACCGCCGCCATGGAAGATGAAGACTACTTCCAGCGTCATTTGAAACTGGTGGTAGAAACACGGGAGTGGACGAAACAGCAGCTTGCGCAGCTTGGCTTCCAGTTCCCGGACTCCAAGAGCAATTTCCTATTTGTAACACATCCCGATTATGATATGTGCCAGCTGTTTACTTACCTGCGCAGCAAGCAAATTTTTGTACGGCATTTTGACACGCCCCGTATTGTCAATTACCTGCGGATTACCATTGGAACACCAGCAGAAATGGAAACCCTACTGGCTGCCATTCGGGAATTTTTGCAAACAGAACACACGGCTTGACAGCAAGGAAAAAATATAGTATAATATTTTTAGACAAAATTTCCCATCATTCGGGCAACAAGAAGCAACAGAATTCGCACAGGAACTACCATTTGCGTTCGTGTGCGTTTCTTGTTTGGATGAAAAATACGTGCTAAAAGGAGTAAAAAAATGGTAGATGAAATCATGAAGCAGATTGCAGACTATGACGCAGAAGTCGGCGCAGCCATGCAGGCAGAGCTTACCAGACAGAGAAGTACCATTGAATTGATTGCCAGCGAAAACATTGTCAGCGAGCCTGTCATGAACGCAATGGGCAGTGTCCTGACCAACAAGTATGCAGAAGGATATCCGGGCAAGCGCTATTACGGCGGATGTGAAAAGGTTGATATCGTAGAAACTATCGCCATTGAGCGTGCCAAGAAATTGTTCGGCTGCGATTATGCCAATGTACAGCCACATTCCGGTGCACAAGCAAACCTGGCTGTTTTCTTTGCCGTTTTGAATCCTGGAGATACGGTTATGGGCATGAACCTGGATCACGGCGGTCACCTGAGCCACGGCAGCCCGGTTAACATTTCCGGTAAATATTTCCACGTTGTCCCCTATGGCGTTGATGACAACGGCTTCTTGGATTACGATGCCATGATGAAAACCGCAAAAGAAGTCAAGCCCAAAATGATCATTGCTGGTGCCAGCGCATACTGCCGCACCATCGATTTCAAAAAATTCCGGGAAGTTGCCGATGCAGTCGGTGCAGTTCTGATGGTAGATATGGCGCATATTGCCGGTCTGGTTGCAGCAGGTGTACATCCCTCTCCGTTCCCGTATGCTGATGTTGTAACCACCACCACACACAAAACCCTGCGTGGCCCGAGAGGCGGCTTGATTCTTGCCAATAAAGAAGCGGCAGAAAAGTTCAACTTCAACAAGGCCATTTTCCCTGGTATTCAGGGTGGTCCGCTGATGCATGTGATTGCTTCCAAAGCCATTTGCTTGGGCGAAGCACTGAAACCTGCATTCAAAACCTATCAGCAGCAGGTTGCAAAAAATGCAAAAGCACTTTGCGCTGCACTGATGGACAATGGATTTGATATCCTCACCGGCGGTACAGACAATCATCTGATGCTGGTAGATCTGCGCAATACGGAAATTACCGGAAAAGAATTGCAGAATCGCTGCGACAGCGTCAATATTACACTCAATAAAAATACGGTTCCAAACGAACCGAGAAGCCCATTCGTTACTTCCGGCGTTCGAATCGGCACACCTGCCGTTACCACAAGAGGAATGGTAGAAGAGGATATGAAGGTCATTGCTTCTCTGATCGCCAAAACAGCATTTGATTATGAAGCAAGCGCAGATGACGTACGGGCAGCAGTTGGTGCACTTTGCAGCAAGTATCCCCTGTACGAATAAATCAAAAATCGGAGGCAGCAGCATGGCGAAAATAATTGACGGAAAACAAATTTCCCAAACCATCAAAGATGAATTAAAGGCAGAATGCGCCGCTATGCTGGAAGAAACCGGTGTGGTTCCCTGCCTGGCAGTGGTTCAGGTAGGAAACGATCCGGCATCCAGCGTATATGTACGGAACAAGAAGAATGCATGTGCCTATATTGGCATCCGCTCGCTCTCTTATGAGCTGCCGGAAGAAACTTCACAGGAGCAGCTGCTGGATCTGATTGCACAGCTGAATGCGGATCCTTCCGTAAACGGTATTCTGGTACAACTTCCACTTCCTAAGCAGATTGATGAAAACGCTGTTATTCAGGCAATCGATCCGAAAAAGGATGTGGACGGATTCCATGAACAAAATGTCGGTGCCCTGCAAGTTGGTTCAAAAGGATTTGTTTCCTGCACACCAGCTGGCGTGGTTCAGCTGCTCAAGCGAAGCGGCATTGAAATTGCCGGAAAGCACTGCGTCATCATTGGAAGAAGCAACATTGTCGGCAAACCGGCGGCTGCATTGATGCTGCGGGAACATGCAACGGTCACCGTCTGCCACTCCCGCACCAAAGATTTAAAAGCCATCACCAATCTGGCAGATATTCTGATCGTTGCAATCGGAAAGCCGAAGATGATTGACGCTTCTTATGTCAAGGAAGGTGCCGTTGTCGTAGATGTCGGCATCCATCGCATGGAAAACAAGAAACTCTGCGGAGATGTTGACTTCGAGAGTGTGGAACCAAAAGCAAGTTTCCTGACTCCTGTTCCGGGCGGTGTTGGTCCTATGACCATTGCTATGCTGATGAACAACTGCGTCGCAACACTCAGAAAGTAAAGCTGCTTCCAGACTGGAAGCAAATCATTTTTGCATAATGCATATCAAAATAGATGGAGAAGTTTATGAAAACAGATATTCAAATTGCACAGGAAGCCACCTTACAACCCATTACCAAAGTCGCCGAACAGCTTGGTGTCACAGAAGATGATCTGGAGCTGTACGGAAAGTACAAGGCAAAATTTTCACAGGACTTGATCAAGCGGGTACAAAACCAACCGGATGGGAAATTGATTCTGGTAACCGCTATTAACCCGACTCCTTACGGAGAAGGGAAAACAACCATCAGCATTGGCTTATCCCAGGCACTATGCAAACTAGGGAAAAAAGCAGTCTGCACCCTGCGGGAACCTTCCTTGGGTCCATGCTTCGGCATCAAGGGCGGTGCGGCAGGCGGCGGCTATGCACAGGCTGTTCCGATGGAAGATCTGAACCTGCATTTTACAGGCGATTTCCACGCCATTACTTCCGCAAACAACCTGCTGGCTGCGCTGTTGGATAACCATTTGCAGCAGGGCAATGCCCTTCGGATTGATCCGAAGCAAATTATCTGGAAGCGCTGTGAAGATATGAATGACCGCGCACTGCGTAATATCATCATTGGGATGGGCAGAAAAGTAGACGGCGTTGTCCGGGAAGATCATTTTGTCATCAGTGTTGCCAGCGAAATTATGGCAATTCTCTGCTTGGCAGATGATATTGCAGACCTGAAAAAGCGTCTGTCTGCCATTATTGTAGCTTATAATTATGATGGAGAACCAGTCACTGCCGGAGATTTGCAGGCTGTCGGCGCAATGGCAGCTCTGCTGAAGGATGCCATGCAGCCAAACCTGATTCAGACACTGGAACATACACCGGCTGTTGTACACGGCGGTCCATTCGCCAACATTGCACATGGATGCAACTCTGTTCGGGCAACACGGCTTTCCTTAAAGCTTGCTGACTACGTAGTAACGGAAGCTGGCTTCGGTGCTGATCTGGGCGCTGAAAAATTCTTCGATATTAAATGCCGCAAGGCAGGACTTTCTCCAAATGCAGTTGTCCTGGTTGCAACCGTTCGTGCACTGAAGTACAACGGTGGTGCTTCTAAGGATGCACTTGCCTCAGAAGATCTGGATGCACTGAAAAAAGGCATTGTCAATCTGGGCAAGCACATTGAAAACCTGCAAAAGTATGGCGTTCCGGTTGTTGTAACATTGAATCGTTTCGCCTTTGATACACAGGCAGAACTGGACTTCGTAGAGCAATACTGCACATCAATGGGAACTGGTTTTGCACTGGCAGACGTATGGGCAAAGGGCGGAGAAGGCGGCATTGCACTGGCAGAAGCTGTCATGGAAAAAATTAACCAGCAGACCGCAGACTTCCATCCGCTGTATCCGGACGATCTCTCTTTGAAAGAAAAAATCCAGACCATTTGCCGGGAAATTTACGGTGCAGATGGTGTTGTATATGATGCCGCAGCAGAAAAAGCAATTGCAAAATTGGAAGATATGGGTATGGGCAACTTGCCGATCTGTATGGCAAAGAATCAGTATTCTCTGTCTGATGATCCCAAGAAGCTTGGCCGTCCCAGTGGATTTACCATCCACATCCGGGAAGTTTATCCTTCTGCCGGCGCCGGATTTGTTGTTGCAGTAACCGGAACCATTATGACGATGCCGGGACTGCCGAAAAAGCCTGCTGCTTTCCAGATTGATCTGGATGATGACGGTAAAATTACAGGCTTATTCTAATTTGCTATTCTCTTACTATTCTACTTTTATAACGAAAAAGCCGATCGATTGCTCGATCGGTTTTTTTCATTTCAACTTGACGAGTCTCCTGCTTTACGGTATAATAAATAAAACTCAACCTTGATTTTGAAAGGAGTGGCACCATTTGCGTACACAACCGTCCAACCATCGTCTTTCCACAACTCCACCACCAGAAGTGGATTATGCCGCACTGCCCGGAAAACTTTTGATCCTTTTTCTTTGCATCGTTCCCTTTTTTATTCTAAACATTGCTGTCAATCCTTCTGCCATGGAGCGTGCCCTATATTGGATGGGTGCCAATGCCGCTTGCAGCGATTATGAAACCTATCCAAGAGAATGGATACTAATTGGCATTGCTTCCCTGACTGCTGTTTGGTTTGTGTTGGAACGATTCGTACTGCGAAGACCTTCCCGAATCGCTTCCTGTGCCGCTGTTCGAATACAATGGATTTGTGCCGGCATTTATGCACTTACAGCGCTGCTCTCCGGATTGTTTTCTGCCTACCGAAAAGAAACATGGCTGGGAACAGTTGGTCTATATGAAGGCACTCTGGCACTCATCAGCTATATGATTCTATTCTTGGGCATGACATACTTTTCTGATCGCCCTGCGGTCACACATTTTTTTCAAAATGCCATTCTTGCGCTGGGATGGATAATGGGCATTCTGGTATTGCTGGAACATATTGGACTAGATTACTATAATTTTTCTTTGGTGCAATGGCTCAGCGGCTTAACCGGAACAAGATTCTATCCAGTTGAAGCAGCTACCATTTCATTTGGCAATCCAGATTATCTCAGTGCAGTCTGTGCCATGCTGCTGCCGATCAGTCTCTCCTGCATTCGCCGAACCGACGCAGCCGGACGGTTCTTTCTTGCCATTGGAAGCACCATCCTTTATGCCATAATCCTGCTGATGACAAAAGTAACCAGCGCCATTGCATTCGGCTTTCTATTTACTCTTCTGTTCGGGTTGCTTTGCCTGCATCGAAGCAATTTCCGCACTGCATGGAAAAAGGGCATCTGTCTGGCTGCTGCCGGTGCAGTGGCGCTAAGTGGAGCCGGATACCTCTTCTCCCGAACCGGTGACACAGTAACTGAAAAGCTGCGGCACGGCATTTTGGGTATGGATCCGCAATCCGATTCCTTTGGACTGACCCATATGGAAATTCAAGGAAACACGCTACTGTTTCAAGCAAAGGAGCAAACACTCACCGTTACCTATGTTCCAGATGACCAGCCGGCACTGACCGTAGCAGATCTCGCTGTACAGTATAATGGCACTCCGCTTTCCCCACAGTACCAGGAAGATGGAAGCATCACGTTCCCGAATCAACCGGATTTGTCTATGTGCCACTTTTCCATTTCGCAGCGTACCTTATCCTGTGATCTGGGTTATGCAACCGCTGTCAAGTTCTGTCGTTCTGCCGATTCGGATCAATGGATGGTGGAGATACTGGGCGGTGCCTATGCGGAACAGGTTCCATGCAGCACCGATTCAGAATGGGTACAGCAAAATTATGCTCTCTTAAACGGACGCATTTTCATCTGGGCCAACACACTTCAGCATGCCAAAGACTGTCTGCTGCTGGGACATGGCGCATCCACCAGCATTTTCTATCTCACACAAAGTGACTTAACTGCACTGCTGAATATTTTCGGCACCTATGTGCTCATCAGCAAGCCCCATAACTGGTATTTGCAGATGTGGCAGGATACCGGCGGACTTTCACTGCTTGCCATGTTGAGTTTGATTGGCGTGTTCCTCTATCAAGGCGGCAAGCGCTGCAAAAAGCCGCTCACACCGGAACAGGCAGAGGAAGAACCATTCCGATTGGGACTGTTTTGCGGCATGTGTGCCTATTTTCTCGTCGGCATTTTTACGGACAGCATGATTTATACAGCGCCTTTGGTTTGGATGACTTTTGGTCTCGCCTGGCGGAAAAACTGCATCCATCCAAATAAATCATAAAATCTCGTGAAGCAGATTTTCCTGCTTCACGAGATTTTTCTGTTTTTTATCAGGTTTTACTATTTGGTCTGTTTCTTTTTCCGATCGGAAACACCATACACAATTGCCTTGACAACCTGCACAGCGAGCATGGAAGCCAAACTCAAACCATACATAGCAGCAATCAATGCACCGCTCAGATCTGCGATCTGAAAGAGACCATGCAATCCAGGTACCCACAGAACCAGATTGATCAATACCATACCGGCTGCAAACGCCAGCAGTCCAAATTTATTATTGAAAAATTCGGACGTGAACAGAACAGGATGATCTGCCTTACAGCTAAATCCATGCAGCAGACGGCTCATGCAAAGCGTTGCAAATGCCATTGTCATACCGGCTTCTGCACTGGAATTATAATATCCGATTAAATAAGCTGCCACAGTCGCCATTCCGATCAGCAAACCGGAATACCCAACCTTTCCCAAGAAGGAACGGGTCAGAATCGACTCCCCTGCCGGACGAGGTTTCCGCTGCATAACATCATCCTGATGCGGCTCCAGACCCAATCCAATGGCAGGGAGCGAATCCGTCAACAGGTTGATAAACAACAGATGAATGGCTGCAAACGGCTGCGGAAGTCCTGCAATGGAGTTGAACAAAACTGCCAAAATACCAGCCAAGTTACCGGACAATAAAAACAGAATGGCTTTTTTAATGTTGTCATAAATATTTCTGCCGTTCTTGATCGCTTTTACAATGGTGGCAAAATTGTCATCTGTCAAAATCATGGCAGAAGCATCCTTTGCTACTTCGGTTCCGGTAATGCCCATAGCAACGCCGACATCTGCCTGTTTCAAAGCAGGGGCATCATTTACACCATCTCCGGTCATGGCAACAATTTTATCCTGCCGCTGCCAAGCCTTTACAATCCGGATTTTATGCTCCGGTGTCACACGTGCATAAACAGACTTATCCTGTACAAAGGCAACCAGTTCCTCATCGGAATATTGATCCAACACGGCACCTTCTACCGCTTCGTCCATGGATTCCAAAATACCAATTTCCTTTGCAATGGCAGAAGCGGTTACAATATGGTCTCCAGTAATCATAACCGGCTTAATACCGGCAGCCCGGCACTCTGCAACTGCCCGTTTGGATTCCGGACGAGGCGGATCCATCATTGCAATCAAGCCCAAATACTGAAGGTTAT
>OKSD01002932.1_pt1 | contig 13806 bp, 10 predicted proteins | sample 1601221 | NCBI WGS metagenome assembly OKSD01 (sample SAMEA3541550, study PRJEB24748) | human gut metagenome | biome: human gut; feature: human-associated habitat; material: faeces | place: China | collected 2012
CCTGCCGGTTGGTCGTGCCAGCAAAGACGCACTGGCGCAGACGGTCGGCAGGATGTGTTTCGTAGGGGACTTTATAGGTCTCCTTCTGCTTGCTGAGAAAGCTCTTAATTTCCTCGATGCTTTTGGCATTGGCGGTGGCAATCATCTCCGACATTTCAATGATCCAGTGACCTTGCAGCTTGCGGTACACGTTGTCATCGTCCAGCCGCCGCAGGTCATCCGAAAACCACTCGTCCTTAACGGCCAGCAGACGGAAGAAGGTGGACTTCCCCGCACCCTGACCGCCCACCAGACAGAGCATGGTTTCAAATTTGCATCCCGGCTGGAACACCCGCTTGATGGCTCCCAGCAGGAAAATTTTCATAGCTTCGCAAGTGTACTCGTCCTCCGCAGCACCGAGAAAATGGTGCAAGACGTGGGCTATCCGTTCTGTTCCATCCCATTTTAGGCCGTTCAGGTAGTCCCGGATGGGGTGGTAGCGGTTCTCGTTGGCAACGATGTGGATGGCAGATTCAATCTTCTTTTCGCTGGAGATGCCGTATTTCTCCATACGGCGCAGAATATACTTCATGTCGGTGTCGTTCAGCGTCTTGCCGGAGCGGGGCCAGCCCACAGGCTTTACGATGTCGATGCGCTCGCTCAACAGGTTCAGTCGAATGGCATCGGCCAGCACATGGTCGTTCTGCAAAATCGTGATGCAGTTCTGGATCGTCCGCTGGATTTCGCCGTTGGAGTGCTTGGACAGCATTTCCTTCACATCGGTAATGGTTCGGGGAGCGCGTTCTTCGTTGACTTCTTTGCTCAATAAACATCACCTCGTACTATTATTGAAAACATTTTTCTGACTTTTCGGCGGTAGGCGGCGCAGATGGCTTCCGCTGCGCCTGTTCCGTCTGCAAACGGCTCAACAGGTGCAGAACGGAATCCCGTGCTTTCTCCTTGACCTGCTCCTTGCCCTTCTGTCGGACTTCCGGCTTCAGCAGCTTCTCCTGCAGACGTGCGGCGGTGGTCTGCATGGTCTTGAGGAACTTGTTCAGCACATCGTCCAAACGATGGGAGGCATATTCCCTAGTAGCTTTGGGAGCTTTTCTCTCTGGCGATAACACCCACCTCTTCGTGTCCTCGATCATCCGCATATCTTCCTTGCGGGTCTCGGTGCGTACCACGTCGGTCACGACCTCCACCGCCTTGTCGTAGGCTGCTGCCGAAACTTCATCGATCAGCGTTTCCATGTCGTTGACCTTGAGGGTCAATTCGTCCAGCTTGCTCTGCTGGGCGGCAAGCTGCTCCTTCTGCTTGGCAAGGATGAAGTCCTGCTTTTCCAGATATTTGCGGTTGCCGTATTCCGCTTCTTCCTCCAGTTCCAGCCCGTGCCGCTTTGCAATCTCAAACAGCATCTTCCGGCAGGCGGCATCAAAGGTGATTTTGCGGTTGTTCCGGCGGCTGAGGGGCTTGTCCGGGTCAGGCAGTTCAAAGCCCAGTGCTTCCAACGCCTTTTCCTGCTGGGGTGCCACCTCACCATGCTTGTTCTCACAGTCGAACACATGACGCTCATGGATGTGGGGAGTGCTTTCATCCAGATGCAGTGCCCAGTCCAGCAGGTGCACATGAGCACCAAACCGTTCATGAAATTCAGCAATGAACTCCGTTACCACCAGAACCAGATCTTCCACCGATGCGTGTTCGTCCAACGTTCCGAACTGGTAGATGGTTTCTTCCGGGCAGGTTTTCTTTCCGGCAAGCAAGTCCTCTATGGTTCGGTTGCGCTCGGTATGACGAATCTTTGCATTGCGAGCATTCTGGTTCTCCACAAAGTGAGAGTAGTGGATTTCATAGAACATCTTCTCCACATCGCTGAATGCAGCAGTCTGTTTATCCTTGTCGGATGCAGAACGGATGCCATGATAGCAGTCCCAGTAGATGTTACCTTTAGCTCGTTCCGGGTCAATGTGCTCGCTGTTGGAAAGGTTGAAACTGCGGTCATTGTGCTTGGGGTTGTAAGTGCCGTGTGCTCCGGCTCGTCCGTTGTGTCGTGTTAATTTCAGATAGACATTCCTCTTTTCCTGTATTTTTTGTGTACGGCCACTCGTGCGATCAAATCACAGAAGTGATACAATTCTTCTAAGCAACGGGTCTCGCATTTCAAGACCGTGTCTTGAAATCTTCTCTCGGTTCTGGCCAACCTGCTGGCCGGGTTTTGCGCGGCCCTCTACGCCGAGGTGCTTGCCCGTTGCCGCAACGCCCCCTCTACCCCGTTTTTCATCACCGCGGCCATCCCCCTCATCCCCGGCAGCACCCTGTATTACTGCATGAACGCCGTCGTCTCCAACGACCTGCCCGCCGCCGAGCATTTTGGGGAGCAGACCTTTCTGGCGGCGCTGGGCATTGCGGGCGGCATGGCCATCGCATGGTGTCTGGCCGATTTAAGCCGGAAGCTCCGGGGGCGGCTGTAAAGCGCGTGCTGCGCCGCGCCCCGGCTGCTTGACAAGCTGATTTTTTCTGGATACAATACAAAGAAAAAACCTCGGAGACGCTCCGGGAAAGGAACATTTGGATGAGATCGAACACGAAACAGGCCCTGCTGGTGACGGTGGTGGGCGTGACGCTTTTTGTGGCGCTGCTGCGGCTTTCGGACGTTTTGGCCTTTGCCGCGCAGCTGGTGGATCTGGTGCTGCCCATTTTGGCGGGCGGCATTCTGGCGTTGTTCCTCAGCGTGCCCATGGCCGGGCTGGAAAAGCGGCTGGGGCGGCTGTTTGCCAAAGCGAGAAAGCAGCCCTCGGGCAAGGCGCTCCACCTGCTGAGCTTTCTGCTCACCCTGCTGGGGGTGGTGCTGGTGCTGGTGCTGGCCCTGACGCTGCTGATCCCGGAGCTGGTGCAGTCCTTCCACAGCCTGTATCTGCAAATTGAAGCCAACATCCCCCGCTGGACGGCCTACCTCCACGCCCAGGACCCCGACATGGGCTGGCTGATGAGCCGGTTGGAGGGCATCGACTGGGAGCAGCTGCTGCACAAGGTGACCTCCGGCCTCGACACGGTGCTGGTGAACGCGGCGGGGGCCGTTTCCGCCACGGTGAATCTTGTGGTGACGGCCTCCTTTGCGCTGATCATCTCCGTCTACCTCTCGCTGGGGGCACAGAGCCTGGGCCACCAGGCCCGCACCCTGGTGCGCGCCTACCTCAAGCCCGGCCACGCCGCCTGGGTGCTGAAGTTCTGCCGCCTGTTCCGCCAGTCCTTCGCCAACTTCCTCACGGGCCAGTGCAGCGAGGCGGTGATCCTCGGCATGCTTATGAGCCTCGCATTCTCCCTCTTCCGCATTCCCTACGGCAGCCTGGTGGGGATGCTCACCGCCATCTGCGCCATCATCCCCTATGTGGGGGCGCTGCTCTCCTGCGTCATCAGCGTGTTTCTGGTGCTGCTGGTGGACCCCCTGCTGGCGGTGCGCGCTTTGCTGGTCTACCTTGCGGTGCAGTTCATCGAGAACCAGTTCATCTACCCCCGGGTGGTGGGCAAATCGGTGGGGCTTTCGCCCCTGTACACCCTTGTGGCAGCCATGATCGGCGGCAAGCTCTTCGGCATCCTCGGCATCCTCTTCTTCATCCCGCTGACGGCGGTGGTGCTGGAGCTGGTGAAGGAAGACGCCTGCCGCCGCCTGCGCACCAAAGAGACGCTGCAATAAATAAATAAATAAACAAACAGCGGCCCCGCAGACCTTTTTCAAAGTCTGCGGGGCCTTGTGCTGTGGGGCTATTTTACCTGCACGGTCATGGTTCGGTCACTGCCCGGTAGCCGCGGATGACGCGCCACTTGGCAACGCCCTTGTCCGGCTTAAAGCTGCCGTCGGCGCGGGCTTTCAGGTAGCCCTGCTCGATGGCCCACTGGGCGGCTTGGGCCAGCTCCGGGTCGGCTACGTCCGCAAAGGCGGGCAGAGTGGCCGGGGCAGAGTGGCCGGGGCCGGGCGGCCTGCGGTGTTCCAGAGGAACATTGCCAGCTCGGCGCGGGTATGGGGCACGGCCACCCCTGCAGGCAGGAGCTGGTCAAGGATGAGCTCCGTGCCCACCTGATAGGCCACGACGCCCGCCACGTCCACGACTGCGACGCCCACCAGAAGGGTGCCGAAGCCGTCTCCGCCGTCTGGGCTGCCCTCGCCGCTCTCGGCGGTGCGCCAATGGCCATAGAAGGTCACGTCCCGGTCGAGGTTGCCCACATGGTCCGCGCCCGGGCCCATGTAGTAGGGGCTATCCTCCAAGCGGGTGCCGTCTTCGAGGAACCAGCCCTCAAAGAGGCGGGCTTCCTCCTCGCTGCCGATGATCGCACCGGGGATCTGCATCGACGGCTCCGCTTTGTCCCCCGGGCGGACGACCCAGTAGGCCGTATAGTCTGTGGGGGCCTGCTCCGGCCGGGCGATCTTCGCCTTCTTGCTCTCGTTTACTTTGCCTTCCACCAGAGCGAGGCCGTCCAACGTTCCGAACTGGTAGATGGTTTCTTCCGGGCAGGTTTTCTTTCCGGCAAGCAAGTCCTCTATGGTTCGGTTGCGCTCGGTATGACGAATCTTTGCATTGCGAGCATTCTGGTTCTCCACAAAGTGAGAGTAGTGGATTTCATAGAACATCTTCTCCACATCGCTGAATGCAGCAGTCTGTTTATCCTTGTCGGATGCAGAACGGATGCCATGATAGCAGTCCCAGTAGATGTTACCTTTAGCTCGTTCCGGGTCAATGTGCTCGCTGTTGGAAAGGTTGAAACTGCGGTCATTGTGCTTGGGGTTGTAAGTGCCGTGTGCTCCGGCTCGTCCGTTGTGTCGTGTTAATTTCAGATAGACATTCCTCTTTTCCTGTATTTTTTGTGTACGGCCACTCGTGCGATCAAATCACAGAAGTGATACAATTCTTCTAAGCAACGGGTCTCGCATTTCAAGACCGTGTCTTGAAATCTTCTCTCGGAATCGAAAGGTAATCCTTTCGGAAAAGGATTTATGTCTTTGTTATACTGCAAAGAAAGTGGCCTATCGCTCCTTCCCTCAGTGGGAGATCATGGCGTTTGTCGCTTTCCGCTTAGAAGAGTTTGCTTTCGCTCTGCAAGAAAAGTATAGCAGAGAAGCTTGGAATCGAACAGGAACTGAGAGTTCCTAATTTTCAGTGAAAGTAGGAAGCATCGTTCCCATTTCTTGTTGCATCGCTATTCTTTCTTTGCGGAAAATCACTAAGATGCTGCATTTCTGCAATTATCATAGCACCTGAAATCACTAAAGTCGTGGGCTTCGTAGGCCTATTATTGGCCCCCTAAGTGAACCCGTTTTGACTACTTTTTCCTGATTTTGGTATAAGGTTTAGCAGGAGCTTCTTTCATTTCAACAGCTTGCCGGGAGAGTGCGCAGCAGCGGAGCTGCTGGATCTGCCGCCGTTTTGCGCCAGATAATACCCAGTATGATATGACGCACAGCATCATATCACTGGGGCAAAGGGCTGCGCCCTCTGCACTCTTGCTCCGGGCAAGCTGTCCTGAACGGACATCTCGTCCGGCTCCGATGTAACGAGAACTGACAAATTCGTCCGTTTTCGTAATCGTATAGCACAAAAAGGCGACCATCTGCACCCATGCAGACAGCCGCCTTTGGTTTTATGCCGTATTCTATTTGTCAGTCTCTGAAAATCTTATCCAGTTCCCTTTCCATGGTGCCCGCCTTGGCAAATTCCAGCGTATCCGCCTGACGGATATGGTGGGCAGTGATGCCATGATCCTTTGCAAAGCCCAGAATGTAGCTGATGGCAATGCGGTAGATGATCTCGGTCGGCGCAAGCCCATAGACCTGCTTGGCAAAGATATGCTCCAGCCGGGCGTTATCGTCCGGGAAAGCCTGCCGCATCTTCTCGCTGCGGTAGAGCCGCTTGACGATCTCCGTAATGTACAGGCCGGACTTCATGTAGGGGTCCAGGAAGGTCTTGCCGGGGTCATCGAAGCAGCCGGGGTTTTCCTGCTCCAGCAAGTCCACCATCTTTTTCACCACCCACTTTGGGGTGAAGATCTGGTTGGTTTTCTGGGGCGGGATGTAATCGAAGATATCCTCGGTGCGGCTCTCGTCAAAGTAATCCGCCAGCTTGACCTTCAGGTTCAAAAACTCCTTCACCGAATCGTCAAACACCACCGGGTCGAACAGGTGGCCTGCAAAGTGCTCCTCCTGTCCGGTAGTCTGGTTGATGTACGGTCCGCCGTCCCGCAAAAAGCGGAACTGCTCCAGCGTGATGCTGGTGACCTCCTGAAAGACCTTGTCCGGGATGATCTGATCAAAGTTTGCCAGTGTCACGGTCTCGTCGCCATACGCCATGAGGAAGGACGGGATGGTGCGGGAGAAGCCCCGGAGATGGTCACGGACGGTATCCTCGTAGCCCTTTTTCTCCTGCTCCTTCTGGTTGGTCTCCACAGTGCGCACGATGGTCTGCTGCATCTCCTGCGCTGTCTGCTGGATGGTGGATTGCAAGGTCTCCATCAGGGCGGCGGTGCTCTGCTGCTGCTTTGCGTCAAACTCCCGGTTCACCTGCTGGCGCTGCTGGGCGGTGGTGCAGCTTTGCAGCTGCTGGGTGCGCTGGGTCTCCAACTGGCTCTGGTCGATGCGGTAGTTGTCCACCACCTTGTTCACCGCCACGTCCATTTTGGCTTTGGCGGTGCTCTCAAACCGCTTCTGGTCGGACAGCTTCAGGTCGCGGCCATACTCTTGCTTTGCCTGCTCCACCATGGGGGTGATGATCTCCTTGGTGATGCTCTTTTTCAGGGGTTCCAGATGCTCTTCTTTGGTAGGAGCCGGGGCATCGGTCAGGTCTTGCAGGGCGGTGTCCAGCGCCGGGGTGCTCTCGTAAATTTTTTCCCCGAACACATCCGCTGCCTTGCCGATGACGTAGCCCTCATCCAAGTCCACCTCGCCCTTGTCGTTCAGGGAGAGGTCTGCGCCGGTCTCCGGGGTGATCTGGATGGGCTTGGCCTTGGCCTCGCTGATGGGCTGGAAGTTTTGCAGAATGTTCAGCACCTCCTGCGGCGCACTGAACACGTTGGAAATGTTCTGGAACAAAAAGTTGCTTTGGAAGCCCATCCGCACCACTTCCTTGGACTTGATCTTCCGGGGGATGCTGAGGACTTTTTCTGCATCCAGCGGGATCATCTCCCCTTCCTCGTCCTCGCCGATGACCGGGAAGAAGTTGAGCAGATTCTGGATGTGCGCCTTGCGCTCCTCGGTGTCGCCCTTGCCGCTGGCGGTGTCCTGTGAAAGGTCGTTGGCGAACCGCTCGTAAATCAGCAGGGTGCGTGCAGGGTCAAAATCGAACACATAGGCGTTCTCTTTGCGGCGGAAGGTGCCGTTTTCGTGGAAAAGGCAGGGGTTCTGGGCACGGAACGCTGCCTGCATATATAGCGCCGGGCTTTTCAGGTTGGAGAGCATCAGCACCGCCGACCACTCCGGGATGGTGACACCGGTGGTCAGCTGCCCCACCGACAGGGTGATGGTCTTTTCGTGGTGTGCAATGGCGGCTTTTACCCGGTCAAAGCTCTTCTGGTTCTCGTCCGTGTCGTCCAGCTTGCCGTCACCGGCGGCTAGGATTACCTCATAGTCCCGGAATACCGGGTGCGCCTGCAGCTTTTTCGCCAGCGCTCTGGCACTGTCCACCCGGTTCAGTAGCCAGAAGGTGTGCTTCAGTTCGGCACGCAGTTCCGGGGTGGAAAACGGAAATTTGTTCTGGGTGGTCATGGCATCCAGAAAGCGGTCTACCTCGGCGTCGTGCTCAAAGCTGCCGCCCGACTTTACCTTAAAGAACTCGTTCAGATCAAAGGCAAATTCCTGCGTTTCGCCGTCGATCTCCACGCCCTGCTGAATTTCGTCCCGGATGATCTCGGACATCTGGTAGGTGTAGAGGTTGAGCATGGGGAGGTTTGCGTAGGGGTTCTGCTGCCCCGGTGCGCCCTGCCAGCTCCGCTTGGCTGCCTGCTCGTCGGCATAGGTCCAGTTGAAGATGGCATCCCCGGCAAACTTGTCGTTCGCCAGCGCCTTGAAGGGCGTGCCGGACAGGTGCAGTGTAAAGCGGCGGTGGATGCGGTCAAAGGCAAGGTCGGTCTTGTAGGTATCCACGCCCTCATGGGCTTCGTCGATGACCAGCACATCCCAGTTCAGCTCAGTCAGGTGGCGCAGCTTGTCGTACTCGCCGCCGAAATATTTCGAGCCTTTCATATCCTGCAGGCTGACGAACTCAATGCGCTTATACAGCTCCTCGCCCTGTGCGGCGGCATCCAGATAGCCTTGCTCGTCCAGCACATGGGGCTGCCCGGCAAGGGCATCCACATGGCTGACGAACAGATAGCCGGACTCCCTGCCCAGAAAGCGCACATAGTCGCTGTACCAGCTATTGGCGATGGCTGGGCGGTTGGTGACGATGAGCACCGTCTGTGCATGTTGGCGATAGGCTGTAACTCTTCTTTTGTGGGTTTGCGCTGCCAGCGTGCTTGCAGATGCTCTGCATAGGTCAGCAGCAGGTTGACCCGTGCCAACAAAAGATTATCTCCTTGATACTCATAGCCGTAGGTAGACTGCACCGCATGGGTGGCATATTTGCGCCACTCGTCCTCTGTGGCGGCGTTCTCGCTTACCACACGCAGCTTGCGGTCCAGAATGCCAATGCGCCGGGCTACCGGGATCATCTCGCCGGTGGCGGCATCATACCGGGACGCCAGAAAGGGGGCTTCGCCGCAGGTCACCTCCAAGCGGCGGCTCTGCACATACTGCACCCATGCCGGGGTCTTGCCGCCGCAAGCCGGGAACTGCACCGGCGTTTCCACCGTCTGCCAGCTTTGGGGCAGCTCCACGGTGAACTGCCCAGCGGTCTGCTCTGCCCCCAGCCCACCGAACCAGTCGGCATCCAGTGCGTTGTTCATCTTGTTGCAGACCCATGCGGGGCTGAACACCTCACCTTTTTTGCGGGTGCGCTGCTGCTGGGTGTCGGTCTGCTTCATCATCCGGGGCAGCACCACCTCGTAGTGAGTCAGCCCAAGCTGCTGGGTGGTGATCTGGGATCTATCCGTCACCGGCTCGTACATTACCGTTTGCAGTTCCTCCGGCGGGTCGGTGGCCCAGATGATGTTTTTACCGGTGGATTTATCTTTTAGTAGCGTATCCAGCACCGCCTGCACTTCCGGTGCGTGAAAGTCGATCAGTTGTTCCAACGGGGATTCCCTCGCTTTGCCTTAGCGTTGCGGCGGAAGTAGTATTTTTGTACTAGTTCCGCCCTATACTAGCATTATAACTACTTATTTTTACTATATCAAGCACTTTAAATGCGGCTTTCGTCAAAAACCAGTAGAATTCTCTATACTAGTAGCATGAAAGGTGGTATTGATAATGCTTGGAGAGCGACTGGCAGAGATCCGAAAGAACTACCATGACACCCAAAAAAGCCTTGCGGACAAGCTGGGGCTTACCGTTTGGGCTGTCAGCGCTTGGGAGCAGGGACGCAATTCGCCGCCCAGCGATGTGCTGCTTGCCATCTGCAAGCTCTACGGCACCTCCGCCGACTACCTTCTGGGCTTGACCGACATCGACCCCTCCGACGAAGCCCGCAAGCAGCGCCAGCGCCTGACCGAAGAAGAACAGAACGAGATGCACCGCTACGAAGAATATTTGCTCTGGAAACGCAAAAAATAAGCCGCCCAGCGAGACCGTAAGGTCGCTGGGCGGCTGTTTTTTATTCAATCAAGCTCTAGCGCTTTTCTAAAGCTTTTTTGATTTTTCCCATAGGATTTTTCAAATCATGCCTAATATCCTCATCCGTACCAAATTCTTTTTCTGCTCGGTCAACATATGTGAAAAAGTTTGAGTGTCTGCTATTGTTTCCTCTATCAGAATAAGTCATATACAATTTTGTTTTATTGATATGTTTTCCCGTTTTTGTGTACTCACCAATTCTCGCAATTGCTTTTGCCTTTCGATGCATCCGATAATAATACTTGCTCGTTGTTTTTTTACGAAGAAAAATCTTTTTTCCATCAAACGTAAAGCCTAAAAAATTTATAAATCGTTTACTATCATCTGCCTCTGCGTCAATTTCTTTGCCGATATTCTCAACTTTTTCTCCTGTATAATGAAAGTACTGCGTTTTGCTTGGTTCAAGTATCAGTCTTGGTGCGTCAGCAATAAATCTTCTCACTTTTGAAAAAACATTTAGTGCCTCACTATCTGGACTATTGGGTAACACTACCATAAAGTCATCACTATATCTCATATAAAATCCGCAATAGGCCTTCACAAGCTCATTTATGTTTTTATCCACTTCGAGCATATAAAGATTAGCAAGCATTCCGCTAATTGGCGATCCTTGAGGAATACCATAGTGGTTAAGGTTCGGTTTTATTTGTGAACGATTTATATTATATTGTTCCTTTGTCAAAACTCTCGGCAGTCTATTAAGCGCACTTCTCCCGTTCCGCTTTTGCGATAATCCGTGAATTTTTAACAAATCACTCAATTCCCATTTACTATATGAGGTGATATTCTTGAACACATTATAATGATCTTTTGGCAACTTCTCGCACTTAAGCAGCGAACACCATTGCTTCTTCAGATACGCATGACAAAGATTATCAAAAAAGTGTGTAAAATCTCCAATCATCACATAGCAGTCTTTCGATTCTCGAATAAAGTCATATGCTGCTTTGGCAAATTGAATATTGCTTTTTCCCAAATTGGTACGATAAGCAACCGCAACTTCTGTTATTCCATCCTCGTCCGTTCTTTGATTGTACAGTTCATTTAATAGATGGCTATAATATTGATAAATGCATCGATCAACATGTGCTGCGTAACAAATGTCTCGTCGTTTCTCTACTTTTCCTTTTCCCTTTTTGAACTTATCCATATTCTTCTCATAATGAATAAATGGATAAAATCCATGTTTTGCAACTTTTTGAGGATTAGAAATATATTGTCTTACGTTTGCAATATTAGTCCGTGAATCAAAATGTGCGTAAGGTCGTATGCTCTTCTCTATTGTTTTTCTATCATTCAGCCAGCTATCCATCTTCCATTTGCTCCTAAAAATGCAATATCCATCGGCATGAGGAATAGCATCTCTTAGCCGATGGATATACGGGATTCGTAGCCACTCATTATTACTATACAGCAATTTTGTCCGAGCGTCTAGCTATTACATTTTTTGTGCAATACTCAATTATGATATAATCGAGATGGAGAGAATTGTCATGCTTTCAACGATTTGTCTACTCGCATTGAATGCCGATTCGGCAACAATCTGGTCAACTGTGCTGCAAGAAATTCTGGTGAATATTCTGTCAGACAGGTTGACAACAATCTCCTTCCCCCACACCTTTCGTGTAGGGCAATTTAATTATATCACTTTCTACGAAACAAACAAGACAATTCACAATAAATTAACATACCATTGTGCATAGTCCGACTTATTATACCATCTTACTGATATACTTTCTTAACCCCTCTTCCGTCCGGATGTTATACTTCTCATCCACCTTTTTGAAGTAGCTCTTCATCGCATCCAGCGAAATCTCCGCATGAGAAGTTTCGTCTGGCAGAAAGCCCTTCCGGGCATCCAGCCAAGGGGCTTCTTTGTGGGTGATGTTTTCCAGAACCTTTCCGCTGTACATACCAAAGGTATCCAGCACACGGTCTACCACCTCTTTGGCCTCCGGGGTAAGCGGCAGAGCGCTCTCCTTCAGCGGCACAAAGCGGTCATCGTCAATGGGGTTGTACTTAAAATCCCGGAACAGATTATAGACATTGCGATACACCGGGCCATGCACCCACGCTTCACAGGGGGCATCAAACAGCGGTTTGTCGTAAATCGCTGCATAGTTGCCCTGAATATAATACAGCAGCTTTTGCAGGGTCAGTGGTGTCACCTCATGCAGCGCCGAGAAGATATAGGCGATCACCGCCAGCAGTTCCACCGGGACAGCCACATAGAGGTTTTCCAGTTGCGTTGCAGCCGTATAGGCCTTTTTGTAGGCGGTCTCTCCGATCTTTTCACGGTTTTGGTCCAGCAATTCCTTCATATAGGAAGCCGATGCCAATGCGTGCAGCATGATATCCGAGTACTCTTTGGACGGCACCTGTCCGGCAAGGTAGCGGGTGATGGTCACTTCCCCAAAGCCCAGTGCCAGCGACAACGGTGCTTTGCCGATATTGTAGAGCTTCATCAGGCGTTCGATGTCCTCCACCGTGATGATTTCCTCCGCTTTGCGGTACTGCTCATCCATTTCCTTTATGTTGTAGTCCATTAATCCAGGAAAACCAATTTCACGTCCACACTCAGAGCAAACAAATGTGGTAATCTCAAAAGTATAGCTTTTATCTCGGACGCTCTGATTGATTTTCACTTTTCGCGGCATGCAGGCTGTTTCTCTATGGCAATTTATGCAAAACGCACTTCTCCTTTCCATGTGTGATACCTCCTTAATTTCGCTCATTTTGTTATTCTTCCTTTGAATTATATAATACAAGAAAAACCACATCATGTATTTCTACACGATATGATTTTTCCTATAACCCCCTTTGTTGCTTGCTATACCCATAATCAGTGAAAATACTTCTTCACTGGATGTTTTGCTTCATGAAAGGATATTACAATTACATAGTTATCGATTTCTTTATTAAATTTTATATATAGCTCAATTTCTTTTTCTTGTATCTCGCTCAATCAGGTTAACATTTTTTCCAAAAACGTAAAGTATTTCATTTGCAAAACGCTTTTTTCTATTTTTTACTGCTTCCGAAAAGTCCAACGGTGTAAGACTGTAAATTATCTTCTTAATTTCTTCTTCAGGAAGCATATATTGCCATGAGAGCTTAAGGTTTTCCTCTCGATTCTCATTTCGTTCTATCTCATACCTATCTTCTCGTACCGCTTGTCTCACAATAGACAAATACTCTTCAATATCCGCAATGCTCAAATTCATTAACGTCACTCCTCACTAGAGCATGATAGAAATATTCTTGTTTACTATCATTATATTAAGATGATGGCATTTTGTCAATATCCAATCATCATTTTTTCAAATAAGAATCTCAGGCAATCAATATTATGCAATTATGCAGAAACCATCAGCATGTTTCCCCTTTTTTCAAAACTCCCGGACGCAAAAAATCGGCACCCGCTTTTCAGCAAGTGCCGATTTTGTTACCCTATAGTGCGCTTTGATTTTTGGCGTAAGTGGCGTAAGTTTGGCGTAAATCCGCTTTTGCGCGCTCCAAAAATCAAGGATTCATGCGGTTTTTAGGCTGTTATTAGTACATGCCGCCCATACCGCCCATATCACCGGCAGGTGCAGCAGGGGCCGGGGGTTCCGGCAGATCTGCCACCAGGCTCTCGGTGGTGAGCACCATCTCAGCAACGGATGCTGCGTTCTCCAGTGCGGAGCGGGTGACCTTGGTCGGATCGACGATACCGGCGGCGATCATGTCATCCACATAGACCTCGTTCTGCGCGTCGAAGCCATAGTTGGGCTTGTTGGCAGAAATGATCTTGTCGATGATGACGCTGCCCTCCAGGCCGGCGTTCTTTGCGATCTGGCGCAGAGGAGCCTCCAGAGCCTTCAGCACGATCTTGGCACCGGTGCGCTCGTCGCCTTCCAGGCTGTCGCACAGCTCACGCACAGCGGGGATGGCGTTGATGGGAGCGGTACCGCCGCCGGCCACGACGCCTTCCTGCACGGCAGCCTTGGTTGCATTCAGGGCATCCTCGATGCGCAGCTTCTTGTCCTTCATCTCAACTTCGGTAGCAGCACCGACCTTGATGACGGCCA
>OKSD01002933.1_pt1 | contig 13799 bp, 15 predicted proteins | sample 1601221 | NCBI WGS metagenome assembly OKSD01 (sample SAMEA3541550, study PRJEB24748) | human gut metagenome | biome: human gut; feature: human-associated habitat; material: faeces | place: China | collected 2012
CGAAACAGAAAAGAAACTTCCGGAACTGGCTCAAAGGTTTTTTCGTGAAAGCCCCCAAACCTCTGCCCCCTGCTCCTACTCAGGCAATCAGCATCGCCAGGTCCTCCTCAGCCTCCCGCTCATTATCGGCGGAAAATACAAACCGCCCGTCCTTATCGTAGACCTCCACATGGCCCCGCACAAATCTCATTTCATAGCGCATATCCGGCACCCCTTTCGCTTTACTGCCTCCAGTATAGCAGGCGTGCTGTCCCATAATCCGGACTCACATATGACACGCCCCCACCGCAAAGAGGGCCCGCCCCACTTTGTTTTGCGCGCGCTTTTGTTTGTAAATCCAACCGTCTGAAAGCGCCTTCGCTTTTTCAAGGGCTTGCGGCCTTGCACAGCTGCAAACGCACCCCATCTGCGCCGCCCCCATCGGGCAGCCATTTCCCCAGCCCCCATTGCACAGCGACCTGCCCCGCTTTGGGCAGTATCCGCTCGCAAAGATTCGTCTGTACGCACCTCCAGGCGTCCTGCCTTTTTGCGCCTGCTTTTTGGCGCCCTACCAATCTCACCCCCGAAAGGAAGCAATCTCCCCATGAAAGCACCCATCCTCCGCAAAGAAGTCCTGGCCCCCGGCATCAGCCGCATGGTCCTCTCGGCCCCGGAAGTGGCCGCCCATGCCGCCGCCGGCCAGTTCATCATCCTCCGCCCCACCGAAAATGGCGAGCGCATTCCCCTCACCATCTCGGATTTTGACCCCGTGGCCGGAACCGTCACCATCGTCTACCAGGTGGTGGGCGGCACCACCCTGCTGCTGGATTCCCTCCGGCCCGGTGATACCCTGCCCACCTTCGCCGGCCCTTTGGGCCGCCCCAGCCACATCGCAGGCTTCCAGAATGCCGCTGTCATCGGCGGCGGATTGGGCTGCGCCATCGCCCTGCCCACTGCCGCTGCCCTGCACCGCGGGGGCTGCCGGGTCACCGCCATCGCCGGGTTCCGCAGCGCCCAGCAGGTCATCCTGGCGCAGGAAATGGCCGCTTCCTGCGACCGTTTTCTCCTCTGCAGCGATGACGGCACCGCCGGGGAGCAGGGCTTTGTCACCGGGGCGCTGGAACGCCTTTTGCAGCAGGGCGAGCGCTTCGACATGGTTTTCGCCATCGGCCCCCTGCCCATGATGAAGGCCGTTAGTGACCTGACCGCCCGCTGGGATACCCCCTGCACCGTCAGCATGAATCCCATCATGATCGATGGCACCGGGATGTGCGGCTGCTGCCGTCTCACCGTGGGCGGGCAGGTGCGCTTTGCCTGCGTGGATGGGCCTGAATTTGACGGACACCAGGTGGATTTTGCTGAGGCCATCCGCCGCAGCCGCATTTACCGCGCACAGGAGAAGCAAAGCCGTGAAGCCGCCTGCCGTCTGCTGGGCCTAGAGCCGAAGTAACCCTGTATTTTCGCTGAATTTCCGCGCGGCCGGGGCGCCCGAAGGGCAGGCCGTCCGCAGGACGGCCTCGGCGGCTTTGCGGCCGGCTTCGGCGGAGCCGAAGCGCCCTTCGGGCACCCCACCCCCTGCAGGAGCCCCATCCCCAGCAAACTGCAAGCTCGCCATTTTGCTTTGCTTTTCCTCGGTGCAGCAGGTCGGCCCCGTTTTGCCTGCCCCCTGCATCGACCTTCCCCAGCCCCTTGCCGGGCCGGGAACCCGGCCGACTCCCTTGACCAAAATTTGCGCAGAAGGCCGGAACCGGCCCGCAGGGCGGTTCGGCCGGAGGCCGAACCCGGCGGTCTGCGACCGTCGAAGCCGCCCCTTGGGGGCGGCTTGCCCTGCGGGCCGCCTGCCGCTTTCCATCCCATTTTCCCATAAAATCCCTACCCGAAAAGAGGAACACCCGTGAACAAAAACCCCAATCTTTCCCCCGCCGCCGCCCCCATGCCGGTGCAGTCCCCGGCCGTTCGCTGCCGCAATTTTGATGAAGTGGCCTTGGGCTACGATGAACGGACCGCCATGGAGGAGGCCCGCCGCTGCCTGGATTGCCCCGGCGCGCCCTGCCGCTCCGGCTGCCCGGTGGGCGTCCATATCCCGCAGTTTATCGCCAAGGTCGCCGAAGGCGATTTTGCCGCCGCTTGGGAGATCCTCTCGGCGGATAATACCCTGCCCGCCGTCTGCGGCAGGGTCTGCCCGCAGGAAAACCAGTGTCAAGCCGTCTGTGTCCGGGGCAAGAAGGGCGAAAGTGTCGCCATCGGCCGGCTGGAACGCTTTGTGGCCGATTGGCACCGGGCCCAGCAGGAACCGAAGGCTCCATCCTGCGCCGAAGAAAAGGGCAAAAAGGTCGCCGTGGTCGGCTCCGGGCCGGCCGGGCTGGCCTGCGCCGGGGAATTGGCCCGGCTAGGCTATTCCGTCACGGTCTTTGAGGCGCTGCACACCCCCGGCGGGGTGCTGGCCTACGGCATCCCGGCCTTCCGCCTGCCAAAGGACATCCTGCATGAGGAGATCGCCGGGCTGGAAAAGCTGGGCGTCACCATCCAGACCGACACCGTCATAGGCCGGACGATACCGGTGGAGGAGCTGCTGAAGGACGGTTTTTCGGCCGTATTCCTGGGCAGCGGGGCCGGCCTGCCCAACTTCATGGGCATCCCGGGAGAAACGCTGTGCGGTGTTTTTTCCGCCAATGAATGGCTGACCCGCATCAACCTGATGCACGCCGCCGAACCGGGGGCTGCCACCCCCCTTATGCTCGCCAAGCATGTGGTGGTCGTGGGCGGCGGCAATGTGGCCATGGATGCCGCCCGATGCGCCCTGCGCTGCGGCGCCGAGGTGACCATCGTGTACCGGCGGGGCCGGGAGGAGCTGCCTGCCCGGGCCGAGGAAGTGGAGCACGCCGAGGAGGAGGGCATCACCTTCCGGCTGCTGACCAACCCAGTGGAGATCCTGGGGGATGAAAACGGCTTTGTGACCGGGATACGGTGCGACACCATGGCCCTGGGAGAGCCGGATGAAAGCGGCCGCCGCCGCCCCGAGGTGGTGCCGGGGGCACAATTTACCCTGGACTGCGACGCGGTCATCATGGCCATCGGGACGACGCCGAACCCCCTGCTGCACCGGACGACGGCCGGTTTGGCGGCTGACCGGCGCGGGCGGCTGACCACCGAGGAGGGCAGCTGCCGCACCTCCCTGCCGGGCGTTTTTGCCGGGGGGGATGCGGTGACCGGAGCGGCCACCGTCATTTTGGCAATGGGGGCCGGCCGAAAGGCGGCGCAGGAAATTGACGAGTACCTGCGGAGAAATCCCTCCCACTAATAGTGCAAAAACGACCTTTTTTTGCAGCCCAAAGGTTAATAATTCACTTTTTTTCACGAAAAGTTTACGAATGAGGGGAAATATGGATGGAATTTGACTAAATGTTGGATTATATTTCCTGCGAAATGGCATAAAAAAAGCTCCCCGATGGGGAGCTTTTTTATGCGGTTTTAGGGATTATTTTTGCGGAGGACGACAGCGGAACCGAGCAGGGCCACAACAGCGGCAGCGGCAGCCAGGCCGACAAAGTCATTGGCACCGGTGGAGGGGTTCTTCTGGTCCTCGGTCTTGGGGGTCTCGGCGGGGGTGGTGTCGCCGGGAACGATGATGGTGATGGTCTTGGGCTGAACCTTACCATCTTTAATCACGAGGTCAGAGCCCTGAGGAAAATAATTCGCAACTTTTTCGGTATTTTGTCCAATAAAAGTACCACCGGTTACAGTGATGGTAGCATTTGCACTTGCACCAGCAGGCTCACCTATAACAAGAAATGCCTCACTTGTTTCGCTGGAAATAGTGCCGCCGGCAATCTTTACATCAGCAATGCCGCCGGGGTAGTTAGTGCTGAAGCCAACTTCAATACCACCGCAGTAGGTCGGGTTGGCATCGCCCATCTTTATGTTATCGCCACCTTGTCCGTGGCCTTCGATAGTACCGCCATTAACTGTGAGAGAACCACCGCGCACAACGATACCTGCACCGGCAGTGCCCTTGATAGTGCCACCGTTAATTATTGCTGTACCAGAATTCGGAAGGTAAATGGCGCAGTTTGCATATCCACTCGTTCTAGTGTTGCCGGTAATCGTACCGCCATTGACTACGAGTTTGGTGTGTCCTTGGTCAGAAGTGCTGTTAACGGTACCATTACTCATGATTGCCGCATTATCGCCACCAGTAATTGTACCACCATTTACTGTAACATCAGCACCATTACCAATAAACAGAATACCATATTCCGTTCCGGTTAATGTACCATTCTCAACAACAAGAACAGATTTAGTGGCTGCACCGTCAGGCGTTTTATTGCCAACAACCTGAACTGCTGCATAGCCAGATATCGTTCCATTACCTGTTATGGTCAAGGTCGCATCATTGACGCTAATTGCAGGTTTATTGTTAGTAGGGCCAGTCAGGGTTTTTCCGTTTAGATTCAGAGTAACGGTCTTGCCCTCACCGAAAGTAACCATATCACCAAGAGTAACATTTTCAGTTAGGGTAATAACGCCTTTTTCATCTGGGGCGGGCAGAGAATTGCCATCCGCCAGGGCAACGACAGGGAGCATGACGCAGACCATGAGGAGCGCCAGGGCAATGCTTAAGAACTTTTTCATTGTATTAACCTCTCCTTTACTTTGGCCCACAGGGAGTTCGTGTTTGCGTGGCAAACACGGCGACGCCCCCGGGGGCGATTTTATTTTGGCAAGTTAAGGTTATTCCTTTTCCAGGTGAATGTCAAGTGCCTAATGGGAAATTGCAGCGAATTTTCTAATTTCGGCATAAACTGACAGCAAAATGGTCGGTTTTACGCGACAGGTGGGGTAATGCGGGGGGCGGGGCGGTAGCGCTCGAAGATGACGGCATCGAAGCGGGCAAGGGCCAGGGGCTCCTTACTTTCATCGCGGACCGTCCATGCAACGCAGGGGGCATGCCATACCTTACGGATGAGGGACAGCGTGCGGGTGCGGGGGGCGGTGAGGTAATTGTAGGCGATGAAATCCGGGGCGGTGAGCCAATTGAACAAAAGCTGCTGAGAGGCCCAGGTGGCGGGGGTGAGGCGGGTCATATTGCCCTCGCCCTCAGTATAGCGATCGGAGAGCAGGCCGCGGGCGACGGCGGGGGCGTGGTTTTTCATCCACAGGATGACCTGGGGGTGGAAGCTTTCGACACAATACAGACCGGTGTAATCCCGGAGCTGAGACATCATTTTCTCGCAGAGGGCGGGGTAATTTTTCTGATACTTGACCTCGACGATCATGGGGATCTTCCCCGCGACGATGTCAAGGACCTCCGAGAAGAGGGGGATGCGTTCTTCGGTGCCCAGCAGGCGGAGCTGCTGCAATTCGGCGTAGGATTTTTCATCCACCCGGCCGGTGACGCCGCAGACGCGGTCCAGGGTGTCATCGTGGAAGACGACAAGCCGGCCATCGGTGGTGAGGTGGAGGTCGAGTTCGATGCCGTAGCCGGCTTCCACAGCGCGGCGGAAGGCGGGAAGGCTATTTTCCGGGATGCCATCCTGGGCGCAGTGCAGGCCGCGGTGGGCATAGCGCCGCCCCACAAAGGGGGCCATCTTCTTCCGGGCGGAGGGATCCGGACGGAGGAGCAGCAGAAGCAGCAGGAACAGTGCCGCGAGGATGGCCAGCAGGATGAGGAGGGTTTTCATGACGGGGGACCTCTTTTCGGGTGGATTTTGAGGGAGGGTTTGCGGGAGGGGCGGTGGGCCTGCCCCCTGTACTGGTTCCATTATAGCGCCGTAAGGCGGCGGGTGCAATAAAAAAGGAGGCACCGCTATCCCCGCCGAAAGAGATAACGGTGCCCCGGGTGCCGACGGATGCGAGCTTATCCGTTGCGCTCGGCAAGAAAAAGAGCATAATCCTTCACGGCGCTGCGCTGTTCCTCCGTAAGCCCCTCGGGCAGGAGCAATACATCGGAAGAGGCGGCGGCATAGCCTGGGTAGCGCTCATCGCTGAGCCCCATCAGATAATCCACTGAAACGCCGAAAAATCTGGCCAGCCAAACCTTGGTCGCATCGCTTGGGTCACTTTTCTCTTTTTCGTAGGCGGATATGGTGTGGTGCGAGACGGACAGCATATCCCCCAGCTCGGCTTGTGACAGTCCCGCTGCTTTCCTTAGCAGGTATAAGCGGTTTCCTATCATTCCCATTCCCTTCTCTCTTAAGACTGGGCGTTTTTATTGTACCATTCTTTATGCAAAAAAGGAAATACTTTTGACAAAATCTACCCATTTTACAAAAAGAGTTGTTCTGATTTGTCGGAATTGACAGGGTGCCATTTCCAGCAATATTTCCAGCAATCCGCAACTGGGCGCGGGGGGCCCGGGGACCTATAATGGAGATGTAAGCATAGTGCTGAGTGACGAAGGAGGTACATATGATGGAGGTTTTTTCTTTGCACCGGGAGATGACCGGTGAAGAGGGCGAGCAATGCCGGGTGCGCTATTCCCTGACGGAGGACAGCTGCGGCCCGGAGCGATGCTACGGCATCCTGTGCTGTGTGGAGGGAAGCCGGCGGCCCGGCCGGTGCTGCCGCCTGCCCGGCCTGCTGGAAAATCGCGGGGTGGGCGAGCTGCTGGTGGAATATCTGGCGCGGCGGGAGGTAACACCCGTTCAGCTGGAGGATATCCTGGTGGAGCTGCTGCCGTGACGGCGGAGCTTGCCGAGAGGGCGCGGCCGCAGGCCGCCCGGGCAAAGCCCGGGCAGGGCGCCCCGAAGGGGCGTCCACGATGCGGAGCATCATGGACTGCGGCCGCAGCCTGGGCCATGCAGGAAGTGTTTCTCTATAATATAGGTAAGGGCGGCCCGGTTTGGAGCGGGGGCGTCCTTTTTTTGCACCGGGCGGGCGGGTGCGGAATAGGATGGGGCAGCGGGAAAATCCCCGCCAAGCGAGCGAGCAACTTTATTGACATAGATAGCAGGTGACGACTGATGAAACGGACTGTGACGATCCTGGGCGGCGATGAACGCATGGCGTGGCTGGCGGAAAACCTGCGGCGGGAGGGGTATATCATCCGGCTGGCGGCGCTGCTGCCCCCTGCCCCCCTGAAAAATCGGCTGCCGCAACCGGAGACCCCAGATAGGCTGCTGCCGGAAAGCGAGACAGTGATTCTGGCGGTGCCGACGGTAGGCCCGGATGGGATGCTGCGCACCCCGACGGTCCCGGAGTGCTACCCCCTGGCGGAATGCCTGCGGCGGCTGCCGGAGGGGGCCATGGTACTAGGCGGCACCCTGCCGCCAGATTGTCGAAAAATCGCGGAGGAACGGCATTTGGCCTACACCAACCTGCTGGCGCTGCCGGAGCTGCAGGAGCTGAACGCCATAGCGACGGCGGAGGGAGCGGTGGCGCTGGCCATGCGGGAGCAGAACACCACCCTATTTGATACCGCCTGCCTGGTGCTGGGATACGGCCGGTGCGGCAGCGCGCTGTGCCGCAGGCTGGCGGCGCTGGGGGCCCATGTTACGGCGGCGGCACGGCGGCGGGAACAGCTGGCGCGCATCTATGCCGATGGGCATACCCCCTGCGATATCAATAAGCTTTCCCCTGCTCTGGACGGCTGCGAAGTCGTTTTTAATACAGTGCCGGCCCCGGTACTGCCGGAGGAGCTGCTGCGCAGGCTGCCGCCGGAAGCTCTGGTGGTGGAGCTGGCCAGCGCGCCGGGCGGCTGTGACGCCGCCGTGGCGGAAGCGATGGGGCTGCGCTACCGGAACGCGCCGGGCCTGCCGGGCAAGGCAGCGCCCCGCACCGCCGGAGAATACTTGGGGCAGGTGATACGCGGCCTGCCGCACTGGGAGGAATGAATAGTGAACGACAAGAAATTGGGCTTTGCCCTCTGCGGCTCCTTTTGCACGCTGGAACGCACCCTGCAAATGATGGCGGATTTGGTTTCGGCCGGGTGGGAGATCCAGCCGATCATGTCACCCATTACTTACGGGACGGATACCCGCTTTGGCACGGCGGAGCACTGGCGCGACCAGGTGGAGGCCCTATGCGGCCGGCCCATTTGGCACACGGTGGCACAGGTGGAGCCCATTGGGCCCCGGAAGCTCTTAGACATCCTGCTGGTGGCGCCCTGTACCGGTAATACCCTGGGCAAGCTGACGGGTGGCATCACCGATACACCGGTAACGATGGCGGTGAAGGCTCATCTGCGCAATGACCGCCCGGTGGTGCTGGCGGTTTCCACCAATGACGGACTGAGCGCGAGCGCGGCGAATATTGGGGCGCTGCTGTGCCGCAAAAACTACTACTTTGTGCCCTTTGGGCAGGATGACCCCCTAAAAAAGCCGACCAGTCTGGCGGCGGAGCTTTCCCTGACCGGGGCGGCGCTGGCAGCGGCGCTGGAGGGCAGGCAGTTGCAGCCGATGCTGCGGGGGATGCCGGTGGGATAAGTTTGTGCCGGAAGCGGGCCCGCAGGGCCGGCGCCGCTGCGCGGCGCCGTAGGCGGCCACCGGCCGCCAAAGCCGTCCGCAGGACGGCTGCCCTGCGGGCTAAAGCCTGCGGTTTGCAGGGGTCTGCCGAGGCAGGAAACGGGATCTTTGGCGGGCCTGCGGGGAGGGAAGGGCGCAGCCCCAGCACAAACTCTGCATGGAGAACCACAAAATGCAAGAACGGTGCTTCTCCTGCAAAAGTGTGGTCTGCCATTCAATTTTAGGGGGATTTTCCCATTGCATTGCCTAAAACAGCCGCGAAAACGCAAGAAAGAATTTTCTTTCCTGCGTTTTTTTGTTGTAAAACTCTTGATTTTATCTCTGTCATTCGGTATGATAAGGGGGAATACTTTACAGAAAGAGGGGTTAAGTATGACGCAGGATCTGCTTCAGCTGATCAGTAATGAGATGAAGGGCTTTTCCAAGGGGCAGAAGCGCATCGGCGCTTTTATCCTGGAGCATTACGATAAAGCGGCCTTCATGACCGCCGCCAAGCTGGGGGAAACGGTGGGAGTCAGTGAATCCACCGTGGTGCGCTTTGCGGCCGAACTGGGCTTTGAGGGCTATCCCCAGCTGCAAAAATCCCTGCAGGATATCATCCGCAACCGGCTGACCACCGTGCAGCGCATGGAGATCATTGATGAGCAGCTTTCCGGCGGCGTGGATGTCCTGCACCGGGTCATGTCCTCCGATGCCGATAAGATCCGCCGCACGCAGGAGGAGATAGACCCCAAAGACTTCGATACCGTCATTGATTCCATCATCGGTGCTCACCGCATTTATATTCTTGGCCTGCGCTCCTCCGGGGTGCTGGCCGGGTTCCTTTCCTTCTACTTCAATCACATCTTTGAGGATGTGGTGAATGTAGGGGCTGCCCAGGGGGAGACCTTTGAGCAGATGCTGCGCATCGGGCCCAATGATGTGCTCATCGCCATCAGCTTCCCGCGCTATTCTCAGCGGACGCTGAAGGCGGTGCATTACGCCAAAAAGCAGGGCGCCTGCATCATCGGCATTACCGATTCCACCAGCGCGCCGCTGGCTGCCATGGCCAACCATGTGCTGCTGGCCCGCAGCGAGATGGCTTCCTTCGTTGATTCGCTGGTGGCGCCCATGAGCCTGCTGAACGCCATCATCGTAGCAGTGGGTCTGCGCAAAAAGCATGAGACCAGCAACACCTATGCCATGCTGGAGCGCATCTGGAGCGAATACGATGTGTACGAGAAAAATGAGGAGATCCATTCCGCGCCATGAGATACGAATTTGACCGAATCGTTATCGGCGGCGGAGCCGCCGGCTTATTCGCGGCCGGGTGGGCCGCTAAAAGCGGCCTGCGGGTGCTGGTGCTGGAAAAGCGGGAGCGTCCCGCGCGCAAAATACTGGTGACCGGCAAGGGCCGCTGCAATGTGACCAATCACTGCTCTCCGCAGGAATTCATAGCGGCGGTGCGGCGCAACCCCCGCTTTTTGATGAGCGCCATCTACGCCATGACGCCGCAGGACACCATGGCCTGCTTTGAGGAGCTGGGGGTGGCACTGAAAACCGAGCGCGGCAACCGGGTGTTCCCGGTAAGCGACCGCGCCATGGATATTGCCGACGCGCTGGTGCGCTTTGCCCGGCAGGGCGGCGTGCAGATAAAACAGGCCACCGTCAGCGAGCTCATCCAAAGGGATGACGCCGTAGTGGGTGTTAAAACCGAAGCAGGCGAAGAATTCTTTGCCCCGCTGACTATTCTGGCGGCCGGCGGCAAAAGCTACCCCGGCACCGGCAGCGATGGCAGCGGCTACGCCCTGGCGGCTGCCGTGGGACACACTATTATTCCGCCGCGGCCCTCGCTGGTGCCCATCATCTGCGAGAATACGGACAAGCAGTTTACCACGCTGATGGGGCTTTCGCTGCGCAATGTAACGCTGAACCTCATCCAAAAGAAAACCGGAAAGGTGATATACAGCGAGCTGGGCGAGATGCTGTTCACCCATTTTGGCATCAGCGGGCCGCTGGCCCTGACCGCCAGCAGCTATATGGATGTTCCCACCGATTACCGCATCACCATCGACTGCAAGCCGGGGCTGACCGCCGAGCAGCTGGATGCCCGGATGCTGCGGGACTTTGAGGGGAGCCCCAACCGGGCCTTTGGCAACGCGCTGGAGGCACTGCTGCCCCATTCCCTTATCCCTGTGGTGGTGGCCAAAAGCGGCATTCCGGCCGAGCGGCGGGTGAACCAGCTGACCCGTGAGGAGCGGCAAAAGCTGGGGGCGCTGATCAAGGCCTTCCCGCTGACCCCGCAGGCGCTGCGGCCCATTGAAGAGGCGGTCATTACCGCCGGGGGCGTAAGCGTAAAGGAGATAGACCCCCGCACCATGCGAAGCAAGCTGGTGAAGGGGCTGGCCTTTGCCGGCGAGGTAATGGATGTGGACGCCGTGACCGGCGGCTATAATCTGCAAATTGCCTGGTCTACCGGCTATTTGGCCGGGACAGCCGAACTATCATAAAACTCTGCGAAAGCCGGGGGCCCGCCGCCCCGCCCGCGCCTACGGCGCGGTAAGGGGCGCCCCCTGCGGCGGGCCCCGGCTTTTTGCACAGACTATTCCGAAAGGCAGGAAAAACACCATGGTCTCCATCGCGATCGACGGGCCGGCAGGGGCCGGCAAAAGCAGCATCTGTACCAGGCTGGCCCAGGAGCTGCACTACCTGCATATTGATACCGGCGCGCTGTATCGTTCGGTGGGCCTTTTTGTGCTGCGGCAAAATAAAAACCCCGCCGACCCCACCGATGTCCTCCCCCTGCTGCCGCAGATCCATATCGACCTACGGTTTGAGGCGGGCGAGCAGCGCATCCTGCTGAATGGCGAGGATGTTTCGGAGGCCATCCGCCTGCCGGAGGCCTCCGCGGCCGCCTCCGCCGTTTCCGCCCTGCCGGAGGTGCGGGCCTACCTGCTGGAGCAGCAGCGCAGCCTGGCCCGGCAGTACAATGTCATCATGGATGGGCGGGATATCGGCACGGTGGTGCTGCCCCAGGCCACCATTAAGATTTACCTAACCGCCGCCCCGGAGGAGCGTGCCCGCCGCCGCTGGCTGGAACAGCAGCAGAAGGGCATAAAAGAAAGCTACGAGGATGTGCTGGCCGCCGTCATTAAGCGGGACTACGATGACAGCCACCGGGCTGCCGCCCCGCTGCGCCAGGCGGAGGACGCATGGCTGTGCGACAGCACCCATCTGGATTTTGAGGGAACGGTGCAGGCCATACTCGCCTACATCCGGCAGCGGATAGGGGAAGTGCCATGCAGGTGACCGTCGCCAAAACCGCCGGGTTCTGCTTTGGGGTGCGGCGGGCGCTGGAGCTGACCCAGAAAAGTGCTGCCCTCTCCCCCACCTGCACACTGGGGGAGCTCATCCATAACCGGCAGGTGGTGGAGGAGCTGGCCGGGCAGGGCGTTACGGTGATAGAGCGCCCCGAAGATGCCCCCGCCGGTACCGCCGTGGTGATCCGCTCCCACGGGGTAGGACCGCAGGTCTATGATACCCTGCGGGCACAGGGCAGCCCTGTAATAGATGCCACCTGCCCTTTCGTCAAGCGCATCCACCAAATTGCCGCCGAGGTACCGGAGAATGGCCTGCTGCTGCTGGCCGGCCGCCGGGAGCATCCGGAGGTGCAGGGCATCCTGGGGTACTGCCGGGGGCCGGCTTTGGTCTTCTCTTCAGCGGAGGAAATGCAGGAACTGCTGGCATTCCTGCCATCGGATGGCAATATCCCCGTCATTTTGGCGGCTCAGACCACATTTTCTTTGCGCGAATGGGAGAAAATATTATTTTTCGCAAAAAAAGTGTGTACAAATCTAAAAGTATTTGATACAATATGTAGAGCGACCATTGAACGGCAGTCCGAGGCAAAACAGCTGGCCCAATCTGCCGATGCCATGGTGGTGGTAGGGGGACTGCACAGTGCCAATACCACGGCTCTGGCGGCGCTGTGCGGCAGCTATTGCCCCACAGTGCAGGTCGAAACGGCGGACCAGCTGGAACGCCACCGGGAGACCCTGCGGGGCACCCGCTTTATCGGTATTACTGCCGGCGCTTCAACCCCGGCTTGTATCATTAAGGAGGTTCAAAATTCCATGAGCGTATTGGAAAACAACACTGAAGAAATGAACTTTGGGGAGCTGCTCGATCAATACTCCAAAAGTATACATAATGGGGAGAAGGTAACGGCCGTTGTTACAGGCATTAAGCCGACGGAAATTTCTGTTGACGCCGGCACCAAGCATGCCTGTTATGTACCGCTGGATCAGCTGACCAGCGATCCCTCTGCTAAGCCCGAAGACATCGTCAAGATTGGCGATGAGCTGGAGCTGATGGTCGTCCGCGTCAACGATGTGGAAGGCACCGCCATGCTCTCCAAGACCCGTCTGGATGCCGTAGCCGGCTTCGAGAAGGTCATGAACGCAGGTGAGACCGGCGAGGTCCTCACCGGCGTTGTCACCGAGGTCATCAAGGGCGGCGTTCTGGTCCTCACCAATGGCGTCAAGGTATTCATCCCCGCCAGCCAGACCGGTGTTCCCCGCGACGGCGACCTGAACACCCTGCTGCGCAAGGAAGTCAGCTTTAAGATCCTGGAAACCAACCGTCAGCGCCGCCGTGCCGTCGGCTCCATCAGCGTGGTAGCCCGCGAGGCCCGCAAGGAGCTGGCCCAGAAGTTCTGGGACGAGGTGGAGGTAGGCAAGGTTTACACCGGCAAGGTAAAGAGCCTGACCAACTTCGGCGCCTTTGTGGATCTGGGCGGCGTGGATGGCCGTATCGGCCTGACCGACCTGACCTGGCTGCGCGTCAAGAGCCCTGCTGAGGTCGTTTCCATCGGCGATACCGTAGAGGTGACCGTGAAGGATATCGACCGTGAGAACAACCGCGTGTCCCTCATCTACAAGAAGACCGAGGACAATCCCTGGGAGAAGATTAAGAACATGTATCAGGTCGGCGATGTCGTTCCCGTCAAGATCATGTCCATCACCACCTTCGGCGCCTTTGCGCAGATCATCCCCGGCATTGACGGTTTGATTCACATCTCTCAGATTGCCCGTGAGCGTGTAGAGAAGGTGGCGGATAAGCTTTCCGTTGGCCAGGTAGTGGATGCCAAGATCACTGAGCTGGACTATGACCGTCATCGCGCCAGCCTGTCCATCAAGGCCCTGCTGACCGAGGAAGCCCCCGAGGAAGAAGCCGCTGAGGAAGAGACTCCCGCCGAGGAATAATCTATAAGCAAATTTATCCGTCCCCTGGCCGCTGTGGCCGGGGGACTTTTTCTTGCCGGCTGCTTTGGCGGTGGGGGGCAGGCTTCGGGCCGCAGGCACCCCGGCTGCGCCGGGG
>OKSD01002956.1_pt1 | contig 13712 bp, 12 predicted proteins | sample 1601221 | NCBI WGS metagenome assembly OKSD01 (sample SAMEA3541550, study PRJEB24748) | human gut metagenome | biome: human gut; feature: human-associated habitat; material: faeces | place: China | collected 2012
CCTGTATGATTACCCACCTTTATACCATTTACCCAAACATCCGCTTTCCAATCTACAGCACCAAAATGAAGCAGGATTTTTTTATTTTTCCAAGACGAAGGAATATTAAACGTTCGGCAATACCATAACTCCTTCTCCTTTCCAACAGCTTTCCCGACACCGGATAAAGCCGATTCAACTGCAAAGGGGACTAATATCTGCCCATCAAACTGCTTCGGACAACTTTTTCCGACATCCGTTATAGCATACTCCCATAGTCCATTCAAGTTTTTCCATTCATTTCGTTCCATAATCGGACGAGGATATTCCGGTAAAACCGAAGTCACATCCACCTTTTCTGTCCAAGGTGTTACAATCCTATTTCCTACGGGTTTCCATTGAGCACGAATATTCGTAAAAATACAAACCAAGATCGTACAAATAAAAAACGTCTTTTTCATGATATAACAATTATTTTTTGTTTTCACAAAGGTAGGATTTATGCCAGGACAACAATAAAAATATTTTTTCAATTTATAGAAATATCGGTGCAAAAAACGAGATTAAGTGTACAGAGTTCTTTCTAAAGAACAGATATATCGATTCTTATCGGACAAATAATTTTATTTATAACCACGCTTTCTTATTTTATATTACAATACACCTCCACACATCATTATCATCAATAATTAGTATATTTGTTGTAATAAAGTACTTTTCCTTTGAATATCAACAGATTGAATAAAACTCGCACGAGAACGGGTGTGGCATCTAAGTCCGGTGGTGAAAATCGGAACAGTCCGAAATGTCGATTTTCAATAATGGAATCCATGTGTGTTGGATAATTGGCGGATAATTGGTCATGAATGAATAGAAATCCGTAAAATTTATCAGCATTCATAATTTCCATATGTAGGATTTAGCTATTTTTACGCAGAAAAACCGGATAAGATTATGAAAAACGTAATTGCTATAATAAAAGACGCTTGGGATGAGAGTCCGCCACCGAAAGTCAAAACCGGCTTTATCCCCAATCTCTGTGATTGGGAGAAGAAAAATTATCTGACGAATCCCGGCTCTTACTACCGGCAAAAGGCATCGGTCGGATATATAGCCATGAAAGGATGGCTTTTCACTATTTTGCGTTTGCCGAACTGCACCTTTGCTAACCAAGTGTTTTCCTACTTCCCTTTTCCATTCTCTATCCTGAATAATCAGATTCTCACAATATATAAATTATACAATCACCTTTGGAATGATATCAAGGTATCTTATCCTGTAAAAGCTGCTATGAAAAAAACGGCATTCATAGCATTGTTCTCAGGCATGGTATTGTCAGCCGGAGCTCAGAATACGAACCGGATAACCGAAGAGGAACCTGATATAAAGGTGACAAAGGATACGGTATGGAATATGGCGATTGAAAAGAAAGCGGCACCCAAGGTACAATTCCCCCAACCGGGAGACAAAATTGCTCGCGCCAGCGCAACATCGGCATCGCCTTCGGCACGCTCAACGGGTTGGCGAGTCTCACGCTGGCGCTCTTCGTGATCGCCCAATTGATTGCAGGTTAGTTAATTTAAATAGATTCGGATTATGTTAAGCAGACGTATCGCTTCCCGCTTGCGGGACATGGAGACCCCCTTCTACCTTTACGACACGGAGTTGTTGCGCCAGACGCTCGAAAGCGTGGTCAACGAGTCGAAACGGTACAACTATAAGGTGCACTACGCGATCAAGGCCAATTACGACGACCGTCTGCTTGCGATCATCCGCGAATACGGGCTGGGCGTCGACTGCGCGTCGGGCAACGAGGTGCAGAAGGCGATCGAGGCGGGTTTCGACCCGAAGAGCATCGTCTATGCCGGCGTGGGCAAGCGCGACAAGGAGCTGCGCTACGCCATCGAGCAGGAGATCATGGCGATCAACTGCGAGTCGATCGAGGAGCTGCTCGTGCTCGACGCGATGGCCGCCGAGGCGGGACGTACGGTGGAGGTCGCCCTGCGCGTCAATCCCGACATCGATCCCAAGACCAACCACTGCATCGATACGGGTCAGGCCGACAGCAAGTTCGGCATCTCCTACGAAGAGATTCTGGACAACGCCGAGCGGATCCGTTCGCTGAAACACCTGCGCATCGTGGGCGTTCACCTGCACATCGGTTCGCAGATCCGCGAACTGCACGTCTTCGAGAACATGTGCCAGAAGGTCAACGTCATCGTCGAGAACCTCGAACGGCTGGGCTTTTCGTTCCGTTTCGTCGACGTGGGCGGCGGTCTGGGCATCAACTACGACATGCCCGAAAACGAGCCGATCCCCAACTTCGCGTCGTTGTTCGCCATCGTCCACAACCATCTGCGGGTCGGCGACCGCGAGGTGCATTTCGAATTCGGCCGGTCGATCGTCGGCGAGTGCGGCGAACTCATCACGCGCGTGCTGTTCAACAAGACGACCGCCACGGGGCGCAAGCTGCTGATCGTCGACGCCTCGATGACCGAGTTGATCCGCCCCGCGCTCTACGGCTCCTACCACAACATCGAAAACATCACGGCCGAAACCGACCGCACGGACAAGTACACGGTCGTCGGCACGGCCTGCGAGTCGACCGACCGGTTCGACGAGAACGTGAGCCTGCGCCGTTCGGTGCGCGGCGACCTGCTGACGATCAAGTCGGCCGGTGCCTACGGCATGTCGATGGCGTCGCGCTACAACCTCCACGACCTGCCCGGCGCCGTCTACGGCGAAGACCTGATGTAGCCGCCCCATGTGGTTGCTGCTGGCTTTTACCTCGGCGCTGCTGCTGGGATTGTACGACGTGGCGAAGAAGCAGGCTTTGCGCGACAATGCCGTGCTGCCGGTGCTGCTGCTCAATACCCTCTTTTCGTCGCTGTTGTTCCTGCCGACGATCCTCTCGACGGCCGGCGGCTGGGGATGGTTCGACGCGACGCCCCTGCGCTGTCCTGCGGGCGATCTGCACGCTCACCTGCTCGTCGTGTTGAAATCGTGCATCGTACTCTCTTCGTGGGTATTCGGCTATTTCGGCATCAAACATCTGCCGCTGACGATCGTCGGGCCGATCAACGCCACACGGCCGGTGATGACGCTCGTGGGGGCCATGCTGATCTTCGGCGAGCGGCTCAACGGGTATCAGTGGGTCGGCGTGGTGCTGGCCATAGGATCGCTCTTTCTGCTGAGCCGGTCGAGCCGCAGGGAAGGGGTTGATTTCCGTCACGACGTCTGGATCTACTGCATCGCCGCGGCCGCCGTGCTGGGGGCTGCGAGCGGGTTGTACGACAAGTTCATCACGCGCCGGCTCGACCCTGTCTTCGTGCAGAGCTGGTATACCTTCTATCAGTTCTGGATGATGTCCGCGGCCGTGCTGCTGATCTGGTGGCCGCGCCGGAGGCGTACGACGCCCTTCCATTGGAGCTGGGCCATTCCCTTCATTTCGCTTTTTCTGTCGGCGGCCGATCTCTGCTATCTCTATGCGTTGAGCGACTCCGAAGCGATGATTTCGGTCGTCTCGATGATCCGCCGCGGCTCGGTCGTCGTCTCGTTCGGATTCGGCGCGCTGCTCTTCCGCGAACGCAACCTGCGCGCCAAGGCGATCGATCTGGCGTTGATCCTCGTCGGTATGGTCTTCCTCTGGATCGGTTCGCGGTAGAACGGCGGAGCCGCCGGGCCTCTCAGTGCGTCCGCGAGGCGGGCGCGTCGGGATGCGTGGCGTAGGAACGCAGCACCAGTGCCACGCCCGTGAAGATCACGAGGGCGAAGATCACCGTGTCGAGGTGCAGCTTGTCCAGCCCCATTGCCACCGACATGGCGATGGCCAGCACGGGTTGCAGGTAGGTGTAGATGCTCGAAACGGTCGGCTGCACCGTTTTGAGCGCATAGTTGAGCATCAGGTTGGGCAGATAGGTCGGGACGATCAGCACGAACAGGGTCGGGAAGAGCGCATGTTGCGCGATTGCGGCGTAGTCGGTGTGGATGATCGCCCGCAGTCCGAACGGCAGCGCGACGATCGCGGCGGTGCAATAGAGCCAGCGCAGGACGGTCGTGATTCGGTATTTGGCGATCAGCCGTTTGAACCAGACCATGTAGAGCGACGTAACGCAGGCGCAGAGCAGAATCAGGATGTTGCCCCACAGGTGCGAATGGGTGTGGGCGGCCGAGATGCCCGTCAGTACGACGGCGACGGCTCCCGCCATGCCGAGCGCGAGACCGGCGACTTTGAGTTTCGTGAAGCGATCCATTCCCAACAACACCGAGACGACCAGCACGAGCAGCGGAACGATCGTGTCGATGATCGATCCGTCGATGGGCGACGTCATCGAGAGTCCGTACATGATGAAGACCTTGCGCAGCACGCCGATGAGCAGTGCGGCCCCGATCAGTCTGCGGATGTCGGTGCGTGCCACCTTTTCGGATTTCTCCCAGGCGAGCGGAATGAGCGACAGCAGCGCCGTTGCGATCAGCGAGCCCGATACCATGGCCATCGGGTGGACGTACTCGGGCAGTACGATGTTGTAGAAGGGATAGTCCATCGCCCAAAGGATGTTGCACACCAACAGGGCGATGTGGGGCTTGAATTTGCTCATCCGGCTTGTCGTTTTCCTCCTCCGGAAACAAAAACTATGCCTGCGGAATACCTGCCCGTTCGAACACGAAAGCCGGAATCGAGATTCCGGCTTTCGTGTTTCAGGAGCGGATCATCACTTGAACTCCTGCGGCGAGCAGCGCCCCGAGCAGCGGTCCGACCGAGGCGATCCACGCATAGCGCCAGTCGCTGCCGCCCTTGTGGCGGATCGGGACCAGCGCGTGGACGATGCGCGGCGAAAGGTCGCGGGCGGGGTTGAGCGAATAGCCCGTCGTGCCGCCCAATGCGCCGCCGATGACCAGGATGACCAGCGCTACGGGAAGCGCACCGACCGATCCCAGCCCGATAGGGACGTTGCCTTCGGTCGACGAAAGGTGTCCTTCCGTGATATAGAAAATAGTGAAAATCAATACGAATGTAGCGATTATCTCACTCAATAGATTCGATGCCGGGTTGCGGACGGCGGGGGCGGTGCAGAAAACGCCGCGAATGGTGTCGGGGTTCTCTTCCAGATCGAAATGGGGACGATAGAAGAGCCATGTGGCCAGCGCGCCCGCCGCACCGCCCAGCATCTGGGCGAGCACGTAGCCCGGCACGTCGCTCCACGGGAACTGCCCCGTCGCGGCGAAGGCCAGCGTGACCGAAGGATTGAGGTGTGCGCCGCTGTACGGACCGGCGATCACCACTCCGGTGAAGACGGCCATCGCCCAGGTGACGATGACGACGATCCACCCCGCGCCGTTGCCTTTGGTGCGGGCCAGTGAAACGTTTGCGCAGACGCCGGTGCCTAGAAGCAGCATCACGGCGGTTCCGATGAATTCGGCCAGAACAGGTGTCATGACGAGTCGTTTTTTACGGTTGTCGTTACTCTTCGATCCAATGCCGGCTGCGGCGCACGGCCTCGTGCCAGCGTTTGCGGCGTTGTTCCATGAGTGCCGGAGCGGCTTCGGGTGAGAAGGTGCGGTCGGGTTTGAGCAGGGCGCAAATTTCGTCGGTCGAATGCCAGAATCCCACCGCGAGACCGGCGAACATGGCTGCCCCCAGCGCCGTGGATTCCATGACCGAGGGGCGGATGATGCGCACGCCCGTGAGATCGGCCTGGAACTGCATCAGCAGGCTGTTGGCCACGGCACCGCCGTCGACGCGCATCTCGGTCGAGGTGTGTCCCGTATCGGCCGCCATGGCGCGTACCACGTCGTCGACCTCGAAGGCGATCGCTTCGAGCGCCGCCCGGGTGATGTGCGCGGAGGTCGTGCCGCGCGTGATGCCGACGATCGTGCCGCGGGCATAGGGGTCCCAGTAGGGAGCGCCCAGTCCCGTCAGCGCCGGTACCAGATAGACGCCGCCCGTATCTTCGACCGATGCGGCCAGCGGTTCCGAATCGGCCGACGAGGAGAAGAGTTTCAACCCGTCGCGCAGCCATTGGATGACCGAACCGCCTACGAAGACGCTTCCTTCGAGCGCATAGGTCGTCTTGCCGCCGAGCTGCCACGCCACGGTGGCCAGCAGGTTGTTGGCCGAGGCGTGGGGCCGGTCGCCCGTATTGAGCATAATGAAGCATCCCGTGCCGTAGGTCGTCTTGGCCGAGAAGGGGGCGATGCACTGCTGCCCGAAAAGCGCGGCCTGCTGGTCGCCCGCCAGCGAGGCGATCGGGATCGGCACCGGTACCTGCGGGCAGTCGGTCGTGCCGTATACGGCGCTCGTGGGTACGACTTCGGGCAGCATCGAGCGCGGGATGTCGAACAGGTCGAGCAGTTCGTCGTCCCAGTCGAGGGTGTGGATGTCGAAGAGCATCGTGCGCGAGGCGTTCGAGACGTCGGTGATGTGGAGCCGCCCGCCCGAAAGCCGCCATGCGAGCCACGAATCGACCGTGCCGAAACAGAGTTCGCCCCGCTCGGCGCGCGCGCGTGCGCCGGGTACGTTGTCGAGAATCCAGCGGATTTTGGTCGCCGAGAAGTAGGCGTCGAGAATCAATCCCGTCTTTTCGCGGATGCGCTCCGTCAGACCGCGTTCGCGCAGCACGTCGCAGTAGTCGGCCGTGCGGCGATCCTGCCACACGATCGCGTTGTAGACGGGTTCCGACGTCTGGCGGTCCCATACGACGGTCGTCTCGCGCTGGTTGGTAATGCCCAGCGCTTCGATGTCGCTCCATTCGATATCGGCCTTGTTGACGACGTTCTCCATGACGAAGGACTGCGTCGACCAGATTTCGAGCGGGTTGTGTTCGACCCATCCCGGTTGCGGGAACTGCTGGTTGAAGGGGCGCTGCGACATCGAGACGATCTCGCAGCGGGAGTTGAACAGGACGGCGCGCGAGGAGGTCGTCCCCTGGTCGAGCGCCAGAATGTACTTGGGTTTCATCGGACGTTTATTGTTTTTTCGGTTCGAAAAATACCGGTTCGAAGAACTCGGGGCGGTGGAAATCGGGCGCAGGCGTTCCGACCGGCCGCCATGAGAGGTAATGCGGGCACGAGAGGTCGTCGCCGCATTTGTAGAGGTTCATCGCACCCTGCACGCCGTCCCACCCTGCGATCCGGTCGCGGAACAGTGCGGCGGCGGGGATTGCGAGCGTCAGCGTCCAGCGGTTGTCGCCTTCGGTTTCCGGCAGCGGAGCGTGCGGATAGGTCGCGCGTCGCCGCACGGTGCGCAGCACTTCGGCGGGGGCATGTTCCGCCTGCGTACGGTCGCGCCGGTGCCCGACGAGCAGCGTGCCGATGCAGTTGCATTCGAAGTTGTAGTAGGAGTCGCTCCCTTCGGGGCGGAAAAAGAACTCCGCGCAGGAATCGGTCCATACGGGGCCGTTGTCGTCGAGCGTGCGGGCCGCCGTACAGCGTTCCGCGACGTCGAACCGCAGCAGCAGATCGGCGCCCGTGTGGAAGATGCGGAACCCGACTTGCGGGGCATAGGGGAAATCGGCCGGCCAGTTGTTGCAGGCGACCGTTTCGCGCACGGTGCGTGCGAAGGCCTCTTCGAGCGATGCGGGACATGCGACGTTGCAGTCGATGCGGGGGATGCGATACATGATTTTCGTTTTTGTTGGTTGAAGATAAGAAAAAAATCGGAAACTTGAAACTGCGGTAGAGAATGAATTGCTTGCAGTCGATTTTTCTGGCCGTACCGAGCGTTTTCGCCGATTTTTTTCGTATTTTTGTCCGTTATATTTCATCGGAAAGAAAATTCGAAACGATATGAATATCTCTTACAACTGGCTGAAAAAGTACATCGCCGCCGACCTGTCGGCCGAGGCGATGGCGACTATCCTCACGGACATCGGTCTGGAGGTGGAGTCGTTCGAGAAGATCGAGACCGTGCGCGGCGGCCTGCAAGGCGTCGTCGTGGGCGAAGTGCTCACCTGCGAGAAGCATCCCGATTCGGATCATCTGCACGTAACGACGGTCGACGTGGGCGCTCCGGAGCCCTTGCGGATCGTCTGCGGTGCCCCCAACTGCCGCAAGGGACTCAAGGTGCTCTGCGCCACGGTGGGTGCCGTGCTCTACCCCGAAGGAGGCGACGAGGCGTTCAAGATCAAGCGCAGCAAGATCCGCGGCGTGGAGTCGCTCGGAATGCTCTGCGCCGAGGACGAGCTGGGGATCGGCGCGTCGCACGACGGTATCATGGAGCTGCCCGCCGATGCGCCGGTCGGGATGCCGGCCAAGGAGTATCTGCATATCGAGGACGACTACCTGATCGGCGTCGGTCTGACGCCCAACCGCGTCGATGCAGCTTCGCATATCGGCGTGGCGCGCGACCTGGCGGCCTATCTGCGCGCTAAGGGCGATGCGGAGGCACGGGTGCTGTGGCCCGACGTGTCGGCGTTCGCGGTCGACGATCATGCGTTGGAGATCGGCGTCACGGTCGAAAATGCCGAGGCCGCACCCCGTTACACGGGAGTGACGATCACCGGCTGCAAGATCGGCCCTTCGCCCGACTGGATGCAGAACGCGCTGCGTGCGGCGGGCATTCATCCCAAAAACAATCTGGTGGACATCACCAACTACGTTCTCTTCGAGCTCGGCCAGCCGCTGCACGCCTTCGACGCCCGTAAGATCGAGGGCCGGAGGATCGTCGTGAAGACCTGCGCCGAAGGAACGCCGTTCGTGACGCTCGACGGCGTGGAGCGCAAACTGAGCGACCGCGACCTGATGATCTGTTCGGCCGAACGTCCGATGTGCATCGGCGGCGTCTTCGGCGGTCTGGAATCGGGTGTCGGCGACGATACGACCGACATCTTCCTCGAAAGCGCCTATTTCAATCCCGTGTGGGTGCGCAAGACCGCCAAGCGGCACGGACTGAATACCGATTCGTCGTGGCGGTTCGAGCGCGGCGTCGACCCGCGTTTGCAGGTCTATGCCCTCAAACGCGCGGCGTTGCTCTTCAAGGAGCTGGCCGGCGGCCGGATTTCGAGCGACATCGTCGAGGTGAGTGCCGGCGAACCCGCCGATTTCGTCTTCGACTTCTCGCCCGCGCGGTCGAATGCCCTGATCGGAAAGGAGCTCTCCGAACAGACCTACCGCACGATCCTCGATGCGCTCGACGTGAAGATCCTCGACGAGCGCGACGGTGTGTGGCGTGTGGCGGTGCCGCCCTACCGCGTGGACGTGCAGCGCGAAGCCGATCTGGTGGAGGAGGTGCTGCGTATCTACGGATACAATAACGTCGAAATCCCGGTACAGGTGCGCTCGACGCTCTCCTATGCTGCGAAGCCCGACCGCAACCGGCTGATGAATCTTGCGGCCGACTACCTGACGGCGGGCGGTTTCACCGAGATCATGTCCAATTCGCTCACCAAAGAGTCCTATTACGAAGGGCTGACCTCCTACCCCGCCGCCCGTTGCGTGCGGATTCTCAATCCGTTGAGCGCCGACCTGAACGTGATGCGGCAGACGTTGCTGTTCAATACGATGGAGGCCGTGCAGCTCAACGCCAACCGGCGCAACGGCAACCTCAGACTCTACGAATTCGGCAATTGCTATTTCTACGACGAGGCGGCACGCGATGCGGAAAAGCCGCTGTCGGCCTACTCCGAACAGTACCGGCTGGCGATCGCCGTGACGGGTGCCGCCGTGCCGCAGTCGTGGAACGCCAAACCGCAGGCGTCGTCGTTCTTCACGTTGCGCGCCGTGGCGGAGAAGTTGCTGCGCCGCTTCGGGCTGGATATTTACGCCCTGAAATGCGATCCGCTGCAAAGCGACCTCTTCGGCGACGGCATTTCGCTGTCGGCGGGCAACGGCAGGGAGCTGTTGCAAATGGGTGTCGTGGCGCCGCGGATCCGCCGTGCGTTCGACCTCAAACAGGAGGTCTACTATTTGGAGATGAATTTCGATGCGCTCGTGAAATCCACGCGCAAGCACCGCATCGCTTTCGAGGAGTTGTCGAAATTCCCGGAGGTGAAGCGCGACCTGGCGCTGCTGGTCGACCGGCAGGTGACCTTCGCGCAGTTGCGCGCCATTGCACTGGCCACGGAGCGCAAGTTGCTGAAAAGCGTCTCGCTCTTCGATGTCTACGAAGGCGACAAGTTGCCCGAAGGCAAGAAATCCTATGCGTTGAGTTTCGTGTTGGAGGACAAGAGCCAAACGTTGACCGACAAGGCCATCGAGCGGGTGATGAACAACTTGCAGGCGCAGTTCGAACGGCAGGCCGGTGCCGTCGTGCGGTAGTGCCGGGCGGAGCGAAAAATCGGTGCGGGAATTCTTCTTCCCGCACCGATTTTTCGTATCGGGGCATCCGTTCGGGAGAACGGAAACGGGTCGCTTTTACCGCTCCTCCTGCTTGGCTTTCTGCCAGAGCGCTTCCTGCTCGTCGGGCGTCAGATCGGAGAGCATACGCCCCTGTCCGGCGGCGGCTTCCTCCATCGCGGTGAAGCGGCGGATGAACTTGCGGTTGGTGCGTTCGAGTGCGGCTTCGGGATCGACTCCGTAGAGCCGGCAGGCGTTGACCAGCGCGAAGAAGAGGTCGCCGAACTCCCCTTCCATCGCTTCGTGATCGCCGCGGCGCATTTCGGTCTCGACTTCCGCCGTCTCTTCGCGGACTTTCGCCCAGACGTCTTCGCGTCGCTCCCAGTCGAATCCCGCACCGGCGGCCTTTTCGCCGATGCGCAGCGCCTTGACCATCGCCGGCAGACTGACGGGAACTCCGCCCAGCGTACCGCTGCGACGGTTTTTCTTGCGCAGTTTGAGCGCCTCCCAGTTGCGTTTCACGTCGTCGGGCGTGTCGGCGTGGATGTCGCCGTAGACGTGCGGATGACGGTAGATCAGCTTGTCGCACAGGCCGTCGACCACATCCGCATAGTCGAACGCTCCGGCTTCGGCGCCCAGTTTCGAGTAGAAGACGATATGCAGCATCAGGTCGCCCAGCTCCTCGCGGATGCCCTCCATGTTGCGGTCGAGAATGGCGTCGGCCAGTTCGTAGGTCTCCTCGATCGTGTTGCCGCGCAGCGTCTCGAAGGTCTGCTTGCGGTCCCACGGGCACTTTTCGCGCAATTCGTCCATGATCTTCAACAGTCGCAGCGTTGCCGCGGCACGTTTGTCCTGTTCCATTGGCAATAATCGTTTTCGAATGCAAAGGTAGGGTTTTTCACCGGAAAACAGGACAGTCAAGGGCTTTTTATCGATTCTGCGTTCCTGTACGCTTTGGGAGACATGCGTTTGGCCTTTTTGAACATGCGGTTGAAATGCGGAACGTCGTTGAACCCGACCAGGTAGCAGATCTCCGACACTTGCTTCTGCGAATGTTTCAGCAGTTCGCAAGCCGTGTTCAAACGGTATTGCGTGACGAACTGCGAAAAGGTCATTCCCTTGCACCGTTTGAAATACGAACAGAACGCCGAACGGTTCATTCCCACTTCCGCAGCGATCTCCTTCAAGGAGATGGCGTGGACATAGTGCGCCATGACGTATGCCGCGATCTGCTGCATCCGCCTCATGTCTCGCTCGATGCGCATCGGCCGACCGGCGAACGTGTGATCCGGCGACGTGAAAACGGTCGGCAGCAGGCGGAGCATCGCGCTCAGGCGCTCCAATTCGTCCATGCCGGTCATCTCGGATAGCAGTTTGCGGATGATGCGGGAACTTTCCGGCCCGAATTTCAACGCATCGGTCGGGAAAGGGATGCCGGCCAACCGGTTCCGTACTTCGGGAAACGCCTCCATACACCGCTTCACCAGCGAGTGGTCGAACGCAGCCATCAGATAGCGGATACGCCCGTCGGTATCCGCCGACTCGGGCGCATACTCCCACCGGTGAAGCATGGACGGAGGTATCAACGCTACGTCGCCGGCCGTAAAGGGCTGGCATGTGTCGCCCGCCGTCCGGCTGCCGTATCCGTGAACGACGTAATACAACTCCCATGCATCGTGTCGGTGCAATTTTGCTTCGGTATGGGTTTCGACTCGCTGGTCTATGAAGAAGAACGAGTGGTTTTCCGCTTCGGGTAATTCGTAGGGAATGGCTGTGTCTTCCATGAAAACTCTGATTTGCCTGATTGCAAATATATGACAAATATATGAAACGAATGCACAAATCGACAACAATAGACGGGCGTAACTTTGTATCCGTAAACAAAAGTCGGAACTTAAAAATATTTGTTGTCATGGAATTTTATGAGGTATTGGAGAGAAGAAGAACCATTCGTGACTTTTCCGATAAAATCGTCACGGACGAAGTGCTGGAAAAAATTCTGTCGGCGGCTTTCAAGGCTCCGACCAACGACCATTTGCGGCAGTTCGAGTTCATTGTCGTGCGCGGGAGGGAGAACATCGCACGGCTCGTAGCGCCGGTAACGGAAAATACCCGAAATATCCAGCAAGCAGGGTTGGAGGCGGCCGAAGCGATGGATGAGGACGAACGCGCCATGTTCGTCGATGCTTTGCCCAAACAGCGGCGGATGCTCATCGAGAGCGACTGCCTCGTACTGCCGTTTTTCCGGCAGAAGGATTGCCCGCTGTGCAGGCCGACGGATCAAAGTTCGCTCAACTATTTCGCCTCGGCGTGGGCGGCGGTCGAAAATATCCTGCTGGCGGCGACGGCTGAGGGGCTGTCGTGCGCGTTCCGGATTCCCATCGGCAACGAGCCGGAACATGTGAAACGGCTTGTAGGCGCTCCCGAGGAATACGAATTCACCTGCTTCCTCGCTGTCGGTTATGCCGCTGAAAATGCACACGTGTGCAGGCAGAAAGAGATCAGGACGGCAGATAGGATTCACCGGAACGTCTGGTAATCCCCCTGACCGGATGCCGCGGCCGCCCTTCCCGCTGTGGTCGGCCCGTCTGTCGGAATACCGGGTGAAAGCGTGGGGCGATTTTGCATTTTTTCCCGGGAAAAGGTTATCTTTGTCAACCGAAAGATGCGAACGATGCCTTACGACAACTCCGCCGTCCGGCGACAGGACCGGCTGCTCGACGAAGCGCGTGCCCGCGAACTGCTCGCGGGCGGCCGGTTCGGTGTCCTGTCGCTCGTCGATGGCGACGGCGCTTACGGAATCCCCGTCAACTACGTGTGGGACGGCGACGACTCGCTCTACGTCCATTGTGCGCCCGACGGGCGCAAGCTCCGCTGCATCGACCGCCGTGACAGGGTGTCGTTCTGCGTCGTGGGGGTGTTTGCCACGCTCTCTTTCGTGAACAAGCTGATTACCTGCGGGCTAGGGAGGTGTGTCCGGCGCAGTTCACGACGGCTTACGAGAGCATCGTGCTCGACTGCCGCGCCCGCCGCGGCCTGCCGCCCGGGGAGCGCATGAGGGCACTGGAACTGCTGTTGGATAAGTACTCCCCTGCCCATAAGACGACGGGGCTGCGGTATGCCGAAGCGTCGTTCGCACGTACCGAGATCGTCCGGCTCGACGTTGTGGCGTGGAGCGGAAAAACGAAACGAGTTCACTAATCCTTGACAGAATGAAATTACGACCACTCTTTATCCTGCTTGCGGCGTTGACGCTGAGCGCGACCGTCCGTTCGGCGCCCGGGACGTTGATTCCGCGGCCGCAGGAGGCGACCCGTCTCGACGGGCAATTCGTGTTTACGACGGGTATTCCCGTCGTCTATGCTTCGGGTCTGGAACCGCTGGCGGAGTACATCGCCGACTACATTCCCTTGCAGCGGCTCGACGACCGCACCTGGACGGCGGGGGCTGCGCTGCGGCTC
>OKSD01002961.1_pt1 | contig 13700 bp, 12 predicted proteins | sample 1601221 | NCBI WGS metagenome assembly OKSD01 (sample SAMEA3541550, study PRJEB24748) | human gut metagenome | biome: human gut; feature: human-associated habitat; material: faeces | place: China | collected 2012
TGATCACCCCCGTGTTCTGCGGCAGCGCCGTGAACCAGCAGGCACTGGATATGCTTCTGTTCAACATGCACAAGCTGCTGCCCAGCCCGGAGCACGACGGTGCTACCCTGGCCGAGGATGCCAACGGCGAGCCCGTGGAGCTCCACTGCACCGAGGCAGAGCCCACCGCCGCCTATGTGTTCAAGACCGTGGCCGACCCGTTCGTGGGCAAACTGAGCTACCTGCGTGTGGTCAGCGGCAAGGTGACCGCCGGTGAGCCGCTGGTCAACGCCCGCACCGGCGAGCCGGAAAAGATCGGCAAGCCCCTCACCGTCATCGGCAAGAAGCAGGTGGACGCCGACGGCATCGGTGCCGGTGACATCGGTGCAGTGGCCAAGCTGGTGACCGCCCGCACCGGCGACACCCTGTGCGACGCTTCCCGCGTGGTGAAGCTGCCCGCCCCCGTGTTCCCGCAGCCCAGCCTGTTCATGGCCGTCACCGTGGCCAAGAAGGGCGATGAGGGCAAGATCAGCAGCGCGCTGGCCCGCCTGATGGAAGAGGACCCCACCCTGAGCTACCAGAACAACGCCGAGACCCATCAGCAGGTGATCGGCGGCCTGGGCGAGCAGCATCTGGACGTGGTCAAGGCCAAGCTGAAGAACAAGTTCGGCGTGGAGATCGGCCTGGAAGCTCCCCGCATCGCCTATCGTGAATCCATCCGCAAGGCCTGCCAGAAACAGGGCCGCCACAAGAAGCAGACCGGCGGCCACGGCCAGTTCGGTGACGTCATCATCAACTTTGAGCCCTGCGACAGCGAGCAGGTGGTGTTTGAGGAAAAGGTGTTCGGCGGCAGCGTGCCCAAGAACTTCTTCCCCGCCGTGGAAAAGGGCGTGCGCCTGGCAGCCGAAAAGGGCGTGCTGGCCGGTTACCCCGTGGTGGGCCTGAAGGCCACCCTGCTGGACGGCAGCTACCACCCCGTGGACAGCTCCGAGATGGCCTTTATCATGGCCGCCAAGCTGGCCTACAAGGCCGCCATGCCGGAGGCCGGGCCGGTCATTCTGGAGCCCATCCACACCCTGAAGGCCCATGTCCCCAACGACAACACCGGTGACATCATGGGCGATGTGACCAAGCGCCGCGGCCGCGTGCTGGGCATGGAGCCCGACGAGGACGGCCTGCAGACCATCATCGCCGAAGTGCCGCTGGCAGAGCTTGCAAACTTTACCACCTTCATCCGGCAGACCACCCAGGGCCGCGGCTGGTTCACCACCGAGTTTGCCCGCTACGAGATCCTGCCCGAAATGCTGGTGCCCGCCGTGGTGGAGCAGGCCAAGAAGCTGGGCAACCTGGATGAGAGCGCCGACGACTGAGCCGCTTTCTGACCGTTCCTGAATAACGACATTCCCGCAAGCCCCGTTGACACCTTTCCCTCTGTCGGCGGGGCTTTTTGCTGCGGGTGCGGTTTGTGCCGCCCCTTGACAAGCGCCACAAAAATCCCGTCTGAAGCAGTTCAGGCGGGATTTTTTCTTGCACATTTTACGTTTTGGAAACGGAGATCAACCCTTCAGGGGCACAAAGCCCACCAGGTCCTTGATGACCTCCCCGGCAATGATCAGCCCTGCCACCGAGGGCACAAAGGCATTGGAGCCCGGCGTTGACCGACGGGGAGCCCCCGGACGCTGGGCATCTGCCGGGCAGGGTGCTTCCGGTGCCATGTCCTCGGTCAGGGGCGTCATGGCAGGCTCCCGGGAGTACACCACCTTCAGGTGCTTGATCTTGCGCTTGCGGCACTCGGTGCGCATCACCTTGGCCAGGGGGCAGACCGAGGTCTTGTAGATGTCGGTCACCTCAAAGCGGGTGGGGTCCATCTTGTTGCCGGCGCCCATGGAGCAGATGATGGGCACCCCGGCTTCCTTGCACTTCATCACCAGAGCCAGCTTGCCGGTGACGGTGTCGATGGCGTCCACCACATAGTCGAACTGGGAGAAGTCGAAGCTGTCCTGGGTCTCCGGGCCGAAGAAGGTCTTGTAGGTCGTGACCTTGATGTCCGGGTCAATGTCGTGGACGCGCTCCTCGGCCACATCCACCTTGAATTTGCCCACGGTCTTGCGGGTGGCAATGATCTGGCGGTTGAGGTTGGTCAGGCAGACCTTATCGTCGTCGATGAGGTCCAGTGCGCCCACACCGCTGCGGGCCAGTGCCTCCACCGTGTAGCCGCCCACACCGCCGATGCCGAACACGGCCACGCGGGAATTGTGCAGCTTTTCCATTGCCTCTGCGCCCAGCAGCAGCTGGGTGCGGGAATACTGATCTTGCATTGCGTTTTGTCTCCTTGTTACTTTTCCACTCTCGTAATGATGCCGCCGCCCAGCACCACATCCCCCTGATACAGCACCACCGACTGGCCGGGCGTGGGGGCGCGCTGGGGCTGGTCGAACTCCAGCCGGAAGCCGTTTTCCGCCGGGTAAACGGTGGCGGCCTGCTCGGCCTGGTGGTAGCGGGTGCGGGCCGTGACACGCAGCGGTCCGGTCAGCTCCGGGATGGCGATCCAGTTCATATCCTCCGCATAGACGATGCGGTCGAACAAAGCACTCTCCGGGCCGACGGTGACCGTGTTGGCCTGCATATCCTTGCCGCAGACGTACACCGGGGCCCCCAGTGCCAGCCCAAGGCCCTTGCGCTGGCCCAGCGTGTAACGCACCGCACCGTTGTGGGTGCCCACCACCTTGCCGCTCTCGTCCAGAAAATCACCGGCGGGGTAGTGCTTGCCGGTAAAGCCCTCCATAAAGCGGGCATAGTCGCCGTCGGGCACAAAGCAGATGTCCTGGCTGTCGTGTTTGCGGGCATTGATGAAATGATGCTGCTCGGCGATGGCACGCACCTCGGTCTTGTGCAGGGCCCCCAGCGGCAGGCGCACATGAGCCAATTGCTGCTGGGTGAGGTTGTACAGCACATAGCTCTGATCCTTGCCCTCATCCAGCCCCTTTTTGAGCAGCCAGCGGCCGGTGTCCGGGTCCTGTTCCACCCGGGCATAGTGGCCGGTGACCACATATTCCATGCCGTGGGCCTGCGCCCAGTTCAACAGATGGTTGAACTTCATGTATTTATTACAATCAATGCAGGGGTTTGGGGTGCCGCCGGCCTCATACACCCGGACAAACTTCTCGATGATCTGTTCCCGGAAGTCGGCGGTGAAGTCCAGCACCTCGTAAGGGATATCCAGGGCAAAGGCCACCTCGGCGGCGTCCTCGATGTCCTTTTCCGAGCAGCAGGTGTGGAAACCGGACTGCCCCAGCATCTCGTTGTGGGTCAGGCGCATGGTGATGCCGGTGCAGTCGTACCCGTCCCGCTGCATCAGCCAGGTAGCCACCGAGCTGTCCACGCCGCCGCTCATGGCAATGAGGGCGCGCGGGGGCCGGGGCGCAGAGTTCTGTGTGGTCATAGATTCTCCTTTGGCGTGCTCAACACACTAAAATAGTAGTATAATAGTAACGCGGCAAAAACCAGTTGTCAAGACGCAGAAATTTGCCCTGCGGCGTCCAGCAGGCGCTGCCGCTCGTTAGGCAGCTGCCCCCGGATGACCGCGTCCAGCAGGGCTTCCAGCGTCCTGCGCAGGCCGGGCCCTGCCGGGATGCCCGCCGCCATCAGGTCACGGCCGTTCACGGCCAGCTGGCTGACCCGGCAGCACACGCCGTCGGCGTCCAGCTGTACGGCCAATTCTGCCTGCGCGGCAAAATCAGCCGCCTGTTCCGGCTCCATGGCAGCGCCCAGCGCCGCCAGCCGCTGCACGGTGTGCAGGTCGTACCGGCCCAGCAGTTTCCGGATGCGGATGGCCGTATCAGGGGCAGCGGGAGCTTGTCCGAGGCCCGTCCGGGAGTTTCTCTGAGGACCGTCCGGAGGGTGGGACCCTGCTGCCGCAGGCAGTAGGGCGGGGGATGGAATGCCCCTATTCGTGTCCGAAGAGAAAGCTCCCGGATGGACCTCTCTCACCAGCACCGCCGTCTGCTCGATGCAGGTGTTGGAGCAGCGCAGGCGTTTCAGGGCCTTGCGGGTGCCGTCCTCGCCAAGGCTCATCAGCAATGCGGCCCACCGCACGGGCAGGTCCTCTGTGCCCGCCGGGCAGGCATCCACCACCGGCTTTGCGGCCTGCAATGCCAGGGCGGAAAGCTCCGGAATAATAACTTTTAGTATTTTTTCATCAAGATATGCCGCAGGGGCGGGTGCTGCCAGCAATTTAGACAGCTCTTCTTCGATCCGCTCCACCGACACGCAGTCCAGATGGGCACACAGTGCCCGGGCCGCCTGCCCGGTGGGCGGGTCGATGGCAAAGCCGAACCGCGCCGCGAACCGGTACAGCCGCAGGATGCGCAGGGCATCCTCTTCAAAGCGGGTGGCGGGGTCGCCCACGGCCCGCAGGATACCCTGCTGCAGGTCCTGCTGCCCTCCAAAGGGGTCGATGAGCCCCTCGGCATCGTTGTAGGCCATGGCATTGATGGTAAAGTCCCGCCGGGCCAGGTCCTGCCGCACATCCGGCACAAAGTGTACCTCGTCCGGGTGGCGGCCGTCGGTATAGGCCCCCTCGGTGCGGAAGGTAGTGGTCTCGTACAGCTGGCCGCCGTACTTGATGGTCACGGTGCCGTGCTGCAGCCCGGTGGGGATGCACTGCCCCTCCCCGAACAATGCCAGCACCTGCTCCGGCCGGGCGCTGGTGCACAGATCCCAGTCCTGCGGGGTGCGCCCCAGCAGACTGTCCCGCACGCAGCCGCCAACCGCGTAGGCCGCATATCCGGCCCCGTGCAGCCGGGCCAGCAGAGCCGCCGCACCGGCGTCCAATCGGATGTTTTGCATGGGTCACGCCTCCTCGTACTGCAGGGTGATCTGCATCCCGTCTGCGCCGCACACTGCCGCCGGGAAGATGCTCTGCGCCTGGGGCAGATCTGCTTCCGGGTCGGTGATCATGGGGGAATAGTGGGTCAGCCAAAGGCGATGCGCCCCGGCGCGGGCCGCCAACGCGGCGCTCTGCCCAAAGGTGCTGTGCCCCCACTGAGCTGCCTGGGCTTCCTGCTCCGGCAGCGCATAGGTGGCGTCGCAAATCAGCAGGTCAGCGCCCTGTGCGGCCTGCTCCAGCGCGGCGCAGGGGGCCGTGTCGCCGGAGAATACCATGCTCAGCCCCCGGCGCGGCGCGCCCAGCACCTCCGCCGGGGCCACGGTGCGGCCTTTCACGAGAACGCTCTGCCCCTGCTGCAGAAGTTTCCATTGCTGCACCGGCACCCCCAGCGCCCGGGCCCGGGCAGGGTCGAACCGGCCTGCCCGGGGCAGCTCCAACCGATAACCCACGCTGGGCACCCGGTGCCGGGTGGCAAAGGGACGCAGCACAGCACCCGCCGGCCAGCCCTCCGACAGCGCATCCAGTGCCAGCGGCCCGTCTGCTTCCTGCAGGCGCACGGCATAGGGCAGCGGCCCGGTGAGGGCACGCACGGCGCTCCAGATGCCGGCAAGCCCTTTCGGCCCCACCAGCAGCAGCGGCCGGGTGCGGCCCTGGGCCCCCAGCGTCTGCAGCAGACCCGGCAGGCCGAAGATGTGGTCGCCGTGATAATGGGTCAGACAGACGACGTCCGCACGCATCAGGTTGACCCCGGCACGGCGGGCCGCCGCCTGGGTGCCCTCGCCGCAGTCGAACAGCAGGCCGTGGCCGCCGCAGGCTGCAAAGGCCGTACTGAGGGCGCGGTCCGGCAGCGGCATGGTGGCCGCTGTGCCCAGTAAGGTGATGGTCAGCATAAAAACTCCTTTGGATGAATGGTTCTTCTTTTATCTTACCACAGCGGCCCCGGCTGCACAATCGTCTGCGGCCCTGCATAGGATGGGCAAATGCAAAAAAGGAGGCGCAGACCATGCGATACCGGCCCGGAGCACACCGTTCCTTCCGCCCACGGCACTGGCACTGGCTGCGCGGGCTGGTGCTGGCCGTGCTGGTGCTGGCGGTGCTGTTTCTGTTGTACGGCTGCGCCGTGCAGCGGCTGATCTATTCTTCCCGCGGGACAATGATCTTTCTGCCGGAACGGCCGCTGCTCTGAACAGCAAAAGAGGGACGACTGCCGTCGTCCCTCTGGGGTGGGTCACATCAGTAATTGATCTTCTTCAGCTCAAAGTAGCTCTGGGGGTGTGCGCACACCGGGCACTTGAGCGGAGCCGACTTGCCGATGAAGGTGTAGCCGCAGTTCCGGCACTGCCACAGCTGCTGCTCTTCGCGAGCGAACACCTTCTGGTTCTTCAGGTTCTCGGCCAGGGCACGGTAGCGCTCCTCGTGCTCCTTCTCGATCTGTGCCACCATGGTGAACAGGGCTGCGATCTGGTTGAAGCCCTCTTCCTTGGCCTCCTTGGCCATGCGGGGGTACATCTCGGTCCACTCGTCGTGCTCGCCGCCGGCGGCCATGTCCAGGCAGGTGAGCGTGTCGGGGATGGCACCGCCGCACAGCAGCTTGAACCAGATCTTGGCATGCTCCTTCTCGTTGCCGGCGGTCTCCTCAAAGATGGCAGCCAGCTGCTCATAGCCTTCCTTCTTGGCCATGCTGGCAAAGTAGGTGTACTTGTTGCGTGCCTGGCTCTCGCCTGCAAAGGCTTCCCACAGGTTTTTCTCGGTCTTGGTACCCTTGAGTTCCATACTCTCTTCTCCTTTTGTTATTCGGTGTCTGTATCGGCAGCCCCACTGCGGGGCTTCAGGTCCTTGTCTCTGAACAGAGTATACCACAAACGGTGAAGAAAATCAAGAATCATTCCTATTTATTTCGAGAATCATTTTCAGTTATGCTGTTTCAGGGCGCACACGGCGATGCTCAGGGCGCTCCATGCCGCCTGATACATCAGCACATAGGTCACCGGCAGCTGCCAGATGCTGCGGGCGCTGGTGAGCAGCACCGCAATGGCCACCGAGAACAGCACCGACACCATCTGCACCGTGGTGGCCGTGGTCTCGGCGTTCTGGGCCTTGTCGGCTGCGCGCAGGCCGCCGGTCAGGCTGGCAAAGCCTTTCTGATGGTACATGCAGCAGGGCGCATCCTCGGCCGGGGCGGCCTCGAGGGCGGCGCACTGCTCCTGATCCAGCAGGGTGACCATGCCCTCCGGCAGGCGGTAGGCCTCGGTGATATGCTTTGCGGTCAGGCTGGGGTCCAGACTGGTGACCAGCAGACGGATGTTCTCCTGCTGCAGGGCAGCAAGGCTGCGGGCGATGTTGCGGCCGCCCACATAGCGGATCACGAACATGGCATGCACGTTGCCGGACACTGCCAGATACAGGATCTGCAGCTCCCCGTTTTTGGAGTGCTGGTTCTCGTAGTCCTCGTCCGGCAGGGCCACGCCCTCCTGCTCCAGGAAACGGCGGGTGCCGATCTGGATGTGGTTGTTGTCGCACCAGGCGGCAAAGCCCAGCCCGCGGTGGATCTCCAGATCCTTGACCGGGAACAGGATGTCGGTGCGGTCCTCAATGATCTGACGGAACAGCCCCTGCAGGGTACCGCCGCTCTGGTTGAGCACGCTGGCCGCGTACAGGATGGCGCGGTCGATGCGGCCGCCCTTGAAGATGCGGATATCCTCCAGCACCACGCTGTCGGCGGCAAACAGGTCCTCGGCATCCACCTGAAGGGTGTCGATGCCGCCCAGTTCCTGAATGGCCGCCCAGCCGGGCACCACGGCCCCCACGGCACCGGCGGCACGCTGCAGGCGCAGCGCGGCCATGCCGGCGATGAGGGTGGAGGACAGGGGTGCGCCCATGCACAGCACCGCCGTCAGGGCGGCGGCGGCCAGCTTCACGTCACGGCCTACCACCAGACACAGCAGGGCGCTGAGCAGGGCCACGCCCAGCAGGATGTACCCGTTCTTCTGTGCACGGCGTTCCCCGGCGCGCTCGTCCAGGCTCTGTGCCACAAAGCCTTCGTCCGCCGTCCGGGGGCGGCTCAGCAGCACCCAGGGGTCCTTCTGTTCCAGATCCCGTGCCAGTGCCCGGATCAGGTCCTTGTCCCGGGTGCGATACGCACCCTGCAGGTCGGTGGCTTCGCCCAGCAGTTCATAGCCGCCGCGCACGGCAGACAGCATCACCCGGCTGCCCAGCAGCGCCAGGAACAGCCCCAGGGCTGCAACGCCGGTAAGGATGGACAGGCCCTCGGTGGTGCGGTAGGAGTTGGCCGTGAGCAGGGCCGTGACGGCCTGCAGCAGCGCCGCCACAGCGGCCAGTGCGGGCATCGTCTCTGCCGAGGGGCGGCCCCGCAGGCCGTTCAGGCCGTCGCGCAGGACCGGGAAGCTCACCACCAGGCTGGCGGCATACAGCAGCAGATTGGCGGCGTAGAAGGCCGCCGGGGCGGCATCCGGGTCCAGTGCGGCCAGCGGCGGCAGCAGCCGGTCGGCCACCAGGCCCACATGCAGCAGCACCACGGCCAGGATCCCGGCCAGTACACAGCGCAGGGTAAGCTCTGCACTCATGCGGCGCAGCTTCTCGCCCACGCTCTCGGGGGCTTCGTCCTCCGCCGGCAGGGCGTCCTCCGCCTCGGTTTTCAGCTCCGTCTCTCCGGCACGTTCCGCTTCGGCAGTGTCTGCGGCGGGCGCAGCCACCGGCGTTTCGGTCGGTTCCGTCTCCGGAGCGTCCAGCGGTTCCAGCGGCAGGCTCATGGTATCTTCGTCCGGTTTGGTTTCCGGCTCTGCCTCGGGGGCTTTCACCGGCGCGGCGGGAGATGTTTTCTCCGGGGCTGCCGGTTCTTCCGGGACTTCCGGCTTTTTCTCGTCATCGGCGTCGCCGAACATCCGGAACACCGATTTCTTTTCCGGCAGCGGCTTGTCGGCTGCAAACACCATGGTGGGCCGGGGCGGCTCCGGAGCCTTTTCCGGGGTCTCCGGCTCTTCCGGGTCATCCAGCGGCACATCCACGCTGCAGATGGGCTCCAGCGTTTCCTCCACCGGCTTCGGTTTTGCAGCCATGCCGTTCAGCATGTCCTTGAGCTGCTGCATCTCCTGCTGCTCCTGCTGTTCCTGCGGCAGCAGCACGTCCGGGGCGTTCTTGGGGTTCTGTGCAGCCTTCTTCCGGGGCTTTTCCGGCTGCGGAGCTGGGGCGGCAGGAGCCTTGGGCGGCTCCGGCTTGTTCTCCGGGGCAGGCTGCGGGGCCGGTCTGTCCGGCACGGCAAGTTTTTCCGGGGCAGCAGGCCCTTCGGCTTTGGGCTGGGGGAAATCCGTGCCCGGGTCTGCGGTGCGCAGGGTCAGGTCCAGATCCAGCGGTTCCTCCCCGTCGGGCTTTGCCAGGGCATCTGCGCCCAGCAGCACCTCACCGGTGGGCAGTTCCAGGTCCGTCCCGGCCTGCGGAGCCTGCTTCGGTTTTGCATGGCCGAACAGCCGCCCGAACAGCCCCTTGTGCTCTTCCGCCGCTTCTTCCTCCCGGCGCACCATCTCGGCCGGGATATCCGCCACGGTGGTGGTGAAGAAATCGCGGAATTTCTCATCGCTTGCGGCGGTACTCTTGTGTTGATTTTTTTCCTTAGGCATCCTTGTTCCTCCCGTTCTTCAGATTGGGGTTACGGATCACGCCTGTCACGCATTCTGTGCTGCGCGCTGCGACTGGATCTCGTACAGGATAATGCCGGCCGCCACCGAGACGTTGTAGCTGTCCACACCGGTGCCCTGTGCGGCCATGTCCAGCCGCACCACACCGTCGCACAACTTCTTGACCAGCTGCGACACGCCGCTGCCCTCGCTGCCCAGCACCAGCGCGATGGGGCCGGTGAGGTTGTTCTTGCGCAGGGGCACGCCGTCCATGTCGGCACAGTACACGAACACACCCTGCTCCTTGAGGCGGCGGATCGTCTCGCCGATGTTGGCCACGCGGGCCACCGGCAGCCGCTCAGCAGCACCTGCGCTGGACTTGATGACCGTGGGGGTGACCGATGCGCCGCCCCGCTTGGGGATCACGATGCCGTGGGCACCGCACAGCAGAGCGCTGCGCATCACGGCACCCAGGTTGTGGGGGTCCTCAATGCCATCGCTCAGCACCAGGAACGGCGGCTCGCCCTTGGCTTTGGCCGCCGCCAGCAGATCCTCCACGGTGGCATACGCGATCTCGCTGGCAAAGGCGGCCACACCCTGATGGCTCTCGGTGCCGGTCATCAGGCGCAGCTTGTTGGGGTTCACCCGCTTGACGGCTGCCCCGGCCTCCTTGGCCAGTGCGGTATAGTAGGCCGCCACGGCGGGGGCCATGCTCTCCGAAATGAGCACCGTATCCACGCCGGAACCGCTCTTCAGCAGCTCGGTCACCGGATTCTTGCCGTAGACCAGACTCTCATTCCGGGTCTGCTCTTCCGGTGCACGGCGCGGGCGGCGGGGCTGATTTTTCTCTTCCATTCTATGTTCTCCTTCCGTTTCTATCGGAACGATGCAGCGCATGTTCCCCAGGGCGCGCCGCACCACTTGCGCAGGCAGCCAGCCCGACGATTTTATCAGATGATAATCCAAGGTAAAGTATAGCATAAGCCGACCGGGTTTGCCAGCAAATTGCCGCTTTTTTGTCGGCTCGACCGGATTTTTTCACAGCTTGCCAGCGCCCCGGCCCGGTTTTGCAGAATTGTCCTTTGCTGCTGCGCCTTCTTCCCCTGCCGGGACCTGCCGTTTTGCCGGTCCGAAAAGTTTTCCACAAAAGAGGGCTATACATTCCGTAGAAGGACCCGATTTTTTCCACATGTTGAAAACCCGGTGGAGAAAGTTCAAAAGTCCTGCTGCAAAGCCTGTTTTCCCTGTGGAATTTAACATTCTCCACTGAGTTTTCCACAATCTGGTTCGACATTCCCCCGCAGGGTGCGTACAATTTGTAATTTTCAAGTCGGAAATATGACAATTTTTTGATGCGGAACCACGCACCTTTTGCAATTTTCTCCAATATCAAATTGACGAATGTGGATTTGTGTTGAAAATCCCACGGTTTCTCCCATCCCGGGGACATTCTGCAAAAGTGGTGCAGGACCTTCAAAATTGTTGCAGATTCCCGCATTTCGGACCTTTTCCGCCCGCAAATGCCGCATTCCGCCCGGCGTTTGAAGAGAAAAACCGCCTGTTTGGATTGATTTTAAGCAGGGTTTGGGGTATACTAGTTTTGTAGGTTTGTTAAGCCGTGCACAATACGGCGCGGCATGACCGAAAACCCCGATCATATTTGGAGGTAATGAATAATGTTGGTAAATGCAACCGAGATGCTGCTCAAAGCACGCGATGGCCACTACGGTGTGCCTCAGTTCAACATCAATAACCTGGAGTGGACCAAGGCAGTCCTGACCGCCTGCGAGGAAATGAAGAGCCCCGTCATTCTGGGCGTTTCCGAGGGTGCCGGCAAGTACATGACCGGCTTCAAGACCGTCGCTGCCATGGTCAGCGCTATGGTCGATTCCATGGGCATCACCGTTCCCGTTGCCCTGCACCTGGACCACGGCACCTATGAGGGCTGCAAGGCCTGCATCGAGGCCGGCTTCTCTTCCATCATGTTCGACGGCAGCCACTACTCCATCGAGGAGAACGTGGAAAAGACCAAGGAGCTTGTCGCTCTGGCACATGCAAAGGGCCTGAGCATCGAGGCCGAGGTCGGTTCCATCGGCGGCGTCGAGGACGGCGTCGTGGGTGCCGGCGAGATCGCTGACCCCGAAGAGTGCGCAAAGATCACCGCTCTTGGCGTTGACTTCCTGGCTGCCGGCATCGGCAACATCCACGGCGTCTACCCCGCAAACTGGAAGGGCCTGGACTTCGAGGCTCTGGACCGCATCCACAAGGCCACCAACAACATTCCTCTGGTCCTGCATGGCGGCACCGGCATCCCCGACGAGATGATTGCAAAGGCCATCAGTCTGGGCGTTTCCAAGATCAACATCAACACCGAGTGCCAGCTGGTCTTTGCTGAGGCCACCCGTAAGTACATCGAGGCCGGCAAGGATCTGCAGGGCAAGGGCTTCGACCCCCGCAAGCTGCTGGCTCCCGGTGCAAAGGCCATCGAGGACAAGTGCAAGGAGAAGATCGAGCTGTTCGGCTGCGCCGGCAAGGGCTAAGCAGAAGCTCGTATCCTGACCAGTACACCACCCAATAAAGTATGCGCCCCCGCTGCACCGTTATGCACAGTGCAGCGGGGGCGCTTTTTACTTTATATGCGAGCACTCAGACGCGGGTCTTTTCCATATCTCCAAAAATGTATTGCATACAGTCCTGCACCCAGAAGCAGGCAAAAAATCGAATAGCTAAGGATCGGAAGCCTCAGCAGTACGATCTTACCCGCGATCTGGGTAAAGAACCAGCCCGTTCCATACAGGGTCACGATATAAAGCACCAGCCATGTAGCATATTTCAGCCAATGCTCTCGTGGCGGAAAGCCTACCTGCTCCATCATCCGGCGGAACAGTGCGCAAAAAACCGTCACTGCAACAACAAGCTGCATCAGATAGCCTACAGAAAGTTCAAAAACCCAATCACCAATTACCGGGTAAAGCAGCAGCCCTTCCACGCCCCACTCAAAGAAGAAATACAGCGGTGCAAGAAACCAGAAGTAATCCGCAGCTCTCAGTGTTTTCAAACTTGGCTTGACCTCCTCCACAAAGGTTTTTGCATCCGAAATCGAATCGAACAGTTCCTGATTTTCCGCATTGGCTTGGATGGAAATATCAAGCAGATCGCTGCGCACAAGTTCGATACCACAGAAGTCCCAGCTGACCCGGCGAAGATAGCGGATCACTTCCTTAAGCTGCACCTGACTTTTTTCTGTCAGCAGTCTGGTACGCATCCGGTTCGCTTTTCGCAGTGCAAAATACTTATTCATCTGGCTCCTCCTTAAAAATTTTTTCCACCAACTGACATAGCTGGCTCCAATCTTGTCGGAATTCAAGAAGCGCCTGCCGCCCTTCTTCCGTTACAACGTAGTATTTCCGGCTCGGTCCCTTGGGGGAAGGTCTGCGTTCCACCGTGACCTTTCCCTGCTGTTCCAGCCGCAGTAGCAGCGGATAGAGTGTACTTTCACTCAAGTCAGAAAACCCGACCTGTTTTAGATGCATCACGATCTCATAGCCATAGGTCGGCTCTCTGCTAATGAATTTCAGAACACAGAATTCCAAAACGCCCTTGAGCAATTGTGTGTTGTTTTCCACTGGATACCTCCTTTTATCTATTATGTAATACATAGTAGCTTATCTATATTGTATTGCGTAGTAGTATTTTTGTCAAGTCCTGTCCTGTTATCATTTCGACCAAAATCCGCTCCATATTTTTGTGCAACAAAAAAGCCCTGAGACTTTCATCTCAGAGCTTTCCGTTCAAGTCGGCGACTACCTATTTTCACAAGCCGTTTCCAGCTAACTATCTTCGGCACAAGTGAGCTTAACTTCTGTGTTCGGAATGGGAACAGGTGGGACCTCACCGTCATCGACACCGACCGATCTGACTGAATCAGTATAACACATTTCTGTGTTCCTGTCCAGTATTTCTTAGAAGGACGTGCCTTCAAAACTGAATAATCACTGCTGACATTTTTTCGTTGACTTAAAAGTCTCAAGCGAATTGTGGTCAAGCCCTCGATCTATTAGTACACGCTTGCTGAATGGATCACTCCACTTACACATTGTGCCTATCAACCTTGTAGTCTTCAAGGGATCTTACCTGATTGAATCAGTGGGATATCTTATCTTTGGGTCGGCTTCACGCTTAGATGCTTTCAGCGTTTATCC
>OKSD01002975.1_pt1 | contig 13633 bp, 9 predicted proteins | sample 1601221 | NCBI WGS metagenome assembly OKSD01 (sample SAMEA3541550, study PRJEB24748) | human gut metagenome | biome: human gut; feature: human-associated habitat; material: faeces | place: China | collected 2012
GTCAGACCATATAGAATACTGGTGCTTACATTTTCCAAGGCTGCGGCAGTGCAGATGGCAGACAGGTATAAAATGCAGTATGGCAGTGATGGCATAAGATTTTCAACTATACATTCCCTGTGTTATTCGGTACTTGCAAGAGCATATAATCTGAAGGCTGAAGATATATTATCGGAAGCCGGAAGATTAAAGTTCTTTACTGAATTTCACAGACAGCTTTTATATAAGAGAGTATTAGGGGTTCCTGATGATTTTGATGAGTATTATAGAAAATGTAATGAATACATAAATAGTATGGCGGTCGGTACGGCTGACATTCAGGATAGTAAAAGCAGTTCTAAGGCATATCTTGAGATAACTTTTTCCCAGTACAAGGAATTTAAAAAGAATAACAAGAAGCTTGATTTTGACGATATGATATTATATTGTCACAAATGCTTAAGCTCTAATAAGCAGGAGCTGGAATACTGGCAGGGAATATTTGACTATATAATGGTTGATGAGTTTCAGGATACAGGCACATTGCAGGCAGAGATTATATATATGGTTGCTGATTTAAGGAAAAATGTGTGTGTAGTTGGAGATGATGACCAGTCAATATATGGTTTCAGAGGAGCTGACAGCTCAATATTTAAGGAATTCTCAAGAAAATATCCTGGGTCTGTACAGATAATTCTGGGTACTAATTACAGAAGTCTTCCATATATAATAGAAGGTGCTGACAAAGTAATAAGAAATAATGAAAACAGAATTGTCAAAAATATGTCAGCATACAGGCAGGGTGAGGGAAAAGTGCATATAAGACAGACCGCATCTTATGGCAGGCAGGCAGATATGGCAGTGTCACTTATTAATGACTATGTAAAGACAGGCGGACATTTAAGCGATATTGCAATACTTTACAGGGTGAAGAAAGAAGCCTCGGTGCTTGTCAATACATTAGAAACGATAGGTATGCCATTCTTTACAAGGGATAATGTGGACGATATTCATCTTGGCATATGTTTTTACGATATGCTTGCATATTACAGGCTTTCAAGAGGTGTGCCGGAACAGACGGATCTTAGCCGGATAATTAACAGACCCAAAAGATATATAAGAAGCAACCTTGTGCACAATTGCGAATTTGACAGGAATAAAATATACGAAGCCTGTACAAAGAATGCCAGCAGACAGGATTGCTTAAGAATTAACGATACAATCAATGATATGTTTCTTGATTTAAGAAGCCTTTCAAGGATAGATAATCCGACACAGTTTATCAATTATATATATGATGATATGGGGTATGAAAATGACCTTTTTGAGTATGCAGAGTATACAGGACTTGACAGCGGGGATATCATTAACCAGTCAGAAGCTATGAAAAAGGAAGCACTGAAGTTTGATAATATGTCTGAATGGTACAGATATATAACTGACAGGGAATACAGGGTGAGAACGGATAAGAATGAAGGCGTGTATCTTAGCACATTTCACGGTGCTAAGGGACTTCAATGGAAGAAGGTTATAATAATATCAGCGAATGAACAGGTGACACCATATGCTTATATGGGGAAGGTTGATGATTATGAGGAAGAGCGCAGGCTGTTTTATGTTGCTATGACAAGGGCAGAAGACGAGCTTGATATTATCTATATAGATGGCGGGTCAAGACACCAGAAGAGGTCAAGATATGTGCAGGAGCTTATAACAGTATAAATTTTAAAGTGTAAATTAAGCGTAAATTCTTCTGTAAAATATTGCATTATTGTATATTTTAAGCCATAATATATTACATTATCAGAAGTTCATATAATAATTGGGAGAAGTATTAATGGAAAAAAGAGAGAAGAATAAAAATATAATTGTATTCGGTATAGTTATGGCAATAAGTCTTTCTGTAGCACTTAATATAGGGAATATATTTGGCGGCATAGGAACATTTTTTAAGATTCTGAATCCAATAATTCTAGGCTGTATGCTTGCGGTTATATTTAATGTGCCAATGGAAGCATTGTCAAGACAGTTAGAGAAGCTGTCAAAGAAAGTAAAGTTCTTAAGAAAAGAAAAGGCACGCAACGGGATAAGCCTGGTTGTGACAATAGTTATAGTTGTGCTTGTATTCGCTGTTATAATGTGGTCTATTATTCCGGATCTGATAGAGTCGATTACTGGATTTATAAAGAATTTTGATAATAATGTAAATGTAGTGACTGATATTCTGGATAAATATGATGAACATCTTACGTTTATTAATGATTATGTTGAAAAGATTGACTGGAACAGCATACTTAAAAAGTCTGGAGAGGTTGCCGGAGCATTTTTCCAGAGCATATTTACAGGTATTCCACAGATAGGTTCATCTTTGTTTAATCTTAGTATATCTGTGATAATTGCAGTGTATGTGCTTATGGATAAAAGACGCCTGCTTTCACAGACAGAAAGACTTTTAGAAGCTGTATTTGGAAAGAAGGTATCTTCTAAGGTTACAGGTGTTACTAATCTTTTTGCACAGACTTATGCAAGTTTCCTTACAGGACAGTGCGTTGAGGCTTGTATACTTGCCGTGCTTATGTTTGTTACACTTAGCATATGCAGAATGCCATATGCCGGACTTATAAGCATAATGGCGGCAGTGTTCCAGTTCGTTCCATACATAGGAACATTTTTAGCGTGTGTTGTTGGTGCATTTCTTGTGCTATTCACCAATCCGGTACTTACTATATGGTTTGTAATCGTATTTCAGGTTGTTCAGTTCATTGAGGGACAGTTCATATATCCAAGGGTTGTAGGAAGCTCTGTAGGACTTCCGGCACTCTTTACATTAATGGCGGTGTTCTTAGGCGGCAAGTTCTTCGGACTTCTCGGGATGATATTCTTTATTCCGCTCACATCGGTTATATACCAGCTCCTTAGAGATATGGTAAACAACCGCTTATCGTCAGATAAGGCTGGCAACGACATAACACCAGAAACAGGGAATACGGATACTTTGCAGACAGATAGTGGTAGTGCAGAGTAGCTGTAACTCTCATTTTAAATCTTCATAAATAACTTTATAATTGATAAAAATGCGGTGGATTGTTCTGCTGTATGATTAATAACAGGGTAATAATTAACCTGCTGTAATATATGTATTATAATATACATTTATTACAGCAGGTTTTTAATAAAATCTGTTTATAATATTTTAGATATAATCTTTTGCAATATCTTTAAGAATATTGGCAGAGTCTTTTAATTTTGCAAGCTCCTCATCATTTAATTCAATAGGAATTACCTTCTGTACGCCGGTTTCACCAACGACAGCAGGAATACTAAGGACAACATCATTAAGTCCGTATTCGCCTATCATAAGGCTTGATACTGGAAGAATGGATTTCTCATTACGAACGATTGCCTCGCATATTCTTTTGACAGCCATTGCAATTCCGTAGTATGTGGCATGTTTTCTTTCAATAATTTCATAAGCACTGTTTCTGACATCTTCAAAAATCTTCTTCATAGACTGCTCGTGGTTGAAGTGGCCACGAAGCTCGCAGAAGTCATTAACCTTAAGACCACCTATTCTTGCATTGCTCCAGGCAGCAAGCTCGCTATCGCCGTGTTCACCAATAATAAATGCGTGAACGCTTCGGCTGTCAACGTCAAGATGTTCACCAAGCAGATATTTGAAGCGGCCTGTATCAAGTACAGTTCCGGAACCGATTACCCTGTTAGATGGATAACCAGATTCTTTAAGTGCAATAAGTGTAAGAATATCTACAGGGTTAGATACAATAAGAAGAATTCCACCAAAATCACGTTTCTTGATTTCGCCAACAATTGATTTCATAATAGCCGCATTTTTCTTGATAAGGTCAAGTCTTGTTTCATCAGGCTTCTGGTTAGCACCAGCAGTTATAACAATAATAGCGGCATCAGTAATATCATCATAATTACCAGCATATATCTGCATAGGTCTTGCAAATGATATGCCGTGGCTTATATCCATAGCTTCACCTTCGGCTCTTTTCGTATCTGCATCAATAAGAACCATTTCTGAGAACAGACCACTCTGCATAAGTGCAAATGCAGATGATGAACCAACAAAACCACAGCCAATTACAGCAACTTTTCTACTATTTACTTTCATAATTATACCTCATTTCTTATACAGCCGGATAATATAATGTCCAGTTAAGCTGGAATTATTGAACGGTATTCGTCTGTATATTGTTATTTCTTTAACAAACATTATAGCACCACTTATAGTGTATGCAAGATTTATATTCAAAACATTTTTTTGTGCAAAATAATCATAAAAATATTATTAAAATTAACATATTCAGAAGATATGTTATTGACTAATTAGCGTAATATTAGTATTGTAATGAAATTGGTGGTAATTATATTTTGATATTCTGAGTTAATGTAAAATAAAGATTTAACATAAATGGGGGATTGCTATGAAGAATATAAAGAAGTTTGTAAAACGTAAAGGACATCACATAGCAGCAGTACTGGTAGTTGTATTGATATTAGTAACAGCCGGGGTATGTGTAAGCATACCTGTTATCAAGGTTACTAATAAAAGAAAGGCGAGCAAAGATGTTTTAGTGAGTAATACAATACAGGTAGCTGACAGCACTTATGGGATTCCTGGTAACAGTGTGGATGCAGATAATTCATATGTTGAATTAGCAGATGGTGACCCACAGTCGGATAATATGTCACAGGAATTAAGTGAGAATGGGATAGAGCTTAATATAACAACATTTTCTAATGATAATATGGCATATTCCAATGGCATTGATGTATCCAAATGGCAGGGAAAGATTGACTGGAATAAAGTCGCAGAAAGCGGAATTGATTATGCGATGATAAGAGTTGGATACCGTACAGATATATATGGAACTATATGCGAAGATGAATATGCGTCATACAATCTTGAGGGAGCACAGAAAGCGGGCATAGATATAGGTGTGTATTTCTTTTCGACAGCGGTTGACGAGGACGAAGCAATAGAGGAAGCACGCTGGGTCATAGATTATATATCAGCCTATGACATAACATACCCTGTTGTATACAATTGTGAAGATTATAATAATCCTTCAAGCAGAATGTATAATCTTAGTAATGAAGAAAGAACTAACAATGCACTTGCATTTATGGATACTGTGGACAGAGAAGGCTACGATGCCATGTTATATGCTGGTAAGGGTCAGATTGTTAATAATAAGGAATGGAATATACAGGATATAGAAGCCAGATATCCGATATGGGTGGCATCTTATAAAGAGGGAACATATCCAGCAGTAGAACATCCTTCATACACAGGTGCGTGTGCTATGTGGCAGTATACTAATAATGCCAGAATAGATGGAATATCAGGATATGTTGACGTAAATGTTGCTTATTTTAATTACAATTCAAGCTTTAATTATAATTATGGCACACAGGCATCAGTGTCGGGACAGACACAGCAGAGCCTTAATACAGCTGAATTGGGAATTATCTTTAACAGTGTTAATGAGGAGGTAACTGCTAAAGAGCCGGTTAATCTAAGAAGTATCCCAGAAGTATCAGGTGATATTGTAGATGTGCTTGATAATGGAGATATAGCATTGCGAACAGGAATAGGTGATACCGGCTGGTCAAGGCTTATATATAATGGAAATGTTGTATATGCGGTTACGAGTTATCTTACAACAGATTATTAAATATCTATAATACCAGTGTAGAATTGTATGTGTGCAGTACGGAACAATCCGTAGGTATCATAAGCTGGGGGCTTTTCACCCAAGCATTATATATACAATATTTAAGAACGGAGATTTAATTAATGACAAAAAGAAAAATAACTAACAAAATACAAAGGTTAATATCACTTGCACTTGTTGTAGTTATGGTGTTTGCTTTTGTAGGCTGTGGAACTGCAACAGAAGATGTTAATGTAGATAATTCTGGTTATAATGCCGGTGCAGGTGCTTCAGCTGACAATCCGTATACGTTTATAGATGATTATGGAAGAACAGTTACAGTAACTTCTTATAAAAGAACAGCAACACTTATAGGAAGTTTTGCAGATGTATGGATATCTGCTGGTGGAAGTGTAGTGGCAACAGCTAATGATACATGGACTAATTTTGATTTAGGACTTTCAAGTGATGTTGTCAATATTGGAAGTATACTAAATCCTAATGTGGAACTTCTTATAGCTTCAAGACCAGATTTTGTTATTGCAAGCTGTAATACAGATTCTAATATAGCACTTATGCAGACACTTGAAAATGCAGGAATAACAGTAGCATATTTTGATGTATCTAATTTTGAGCAGTATCTTAATATGCTTGACAAATGTACTATGATAACAGGCAGGAGAGATCTGTATAAGACTAATGGAACAGATGTTAAAGAGCAGATAGATACTATAAAATCAAGAGCTGATGGCAGCAATCCAAAGATATTATTTATAAGAACTTCATCAAGCAGTGTCAAGGCAAAGCAGAGCGAAGGCTCAGTAGGCGGTGAGATATTAAAGGATTTGGGCTGTGTTAATATAGCAGACTCAGATACATCACTGCTTGATGATTTAAGCCTTGAGGCAATTGTAGTAGCTGACCCTGATTACATATTTGTTACAACACAGGGCAACGATACAGATGCGGCTATCCGTAATATAGATAAGCTTCTTACATCTAATCCGGCGTGGTCGTCATTAACTGCTGTAAAGCAGGGACGTTACTATGTTCTTGATAAGAAGCTTTATAATTTAAAACCTAATGCGAAGTGGGGTGAAGCCTACAAGCAGTTAGTGGATATATTGTACATTGATAGGTAAAATATTCAGGAGGAATTACTATGGGTTATTTTCCGTTTTTTATTGACATTAAAGGAAAGAAAGGTCTTGTTATCGGAGGAGGCAGAATAGCAGAGCATAAAATAAGCAAGCTTCTTGCATATGAGCCGGAACTTACAGTTGTTGCAAGAAAGGTAAGCGATAGCATAAAGAGCATTGAAGGCATTAATATTATTGAAAGAGAATTTGTTAATTCAGATCTGGACGGATGTTCATTCTGTATAGCTGCTACAGATGATGCAAAATTTAACGCATATGTTGCAGGCGTATGCCGCAAATACCACATTTTTATAAATGCGGTAGACGATAAGGATAATTGTGATTTTCTGTTTCCGTCTGTATACAAAGCAGGAGATTTATCTATAGGAATATCTACCCAGGGAGCAAGTCCTTATGTTGCGGCAGATATTAAGAATAGAATAGCACAGGAGCTTCCTGCGGATATTGAAGATATACTTATGTATCTTGGTTCAATCAGGGATAGTATTAAAGAGAATGTAGATGATGCCTCTATGAGAGCTGATATATTCAAGGAAGCTGCAAGAAAATGTATGGTGCTTGGCAGAGAGCTTGACAAGGACGAATTACAGGATGTTATTAATAAAGTAAGTGAGAGGATTACTGGTAAAGATAATACAAATGCTGAAACAAAGGCAGATGGGAAATATTCTTACAGCAAGGGCAAGGTTGTAATTGCTGGTGCAGGCTGTGGAACTTATGATCTTATAACTGTAAGGGCGTTAAATGCCATAAAGAAGGCACAGGTGCTTGTATATGATGACCTGATTGATAACCGCCTTATGGAATTTAGTGTTGAGAGCTGTGAAAAGATATATGTTGGCAAGAGAAATGGAAGACACAGTATGGCACAGGAAGAAATTAACGAACTCCTTTTAAAGAAAGCCAATGAAGGAAAGCTTGTTGTCAGATTAAAGGGTGGTGACCCATATGTATTCGGACGTGGTGGAGAAGAAATGCTCTATCTTAAGTCAAATGGCATAGAAACAGAAGAAATACCAGGAGTAACATCAGCAATAGCAGTTCCTGCAATGGCAGGCATACCAGTTACACATAGGGATGTAAGCAGAAGCTTTAGTGTTGTCACAGGACATACCAAAGATATGGACTCACTTTATGAAGAAATAAGAAATTCAGCTTCTATGAATGGAACTTGTGTATACCTTATGGGACTTACACATCTTGCACAGATAACTGAGGCACTCGTAAGCGGAGGTAAGCCTAAGAACACTCCAGCGGCAGTTATTACAGGTGGATTTGATGATACATACAGAATAGTCAAAGGTACACTTGCTGATATTGAATTAAAGGTAAGAGAAGCAGGCATAACATCACCAGCAGTCATAGTGACAGGAGAGGCTGTAAACATCGATTTAAAATAATTTTAAAATAAACACATAAACATATTGACTTTATAGGAAATAAAGTTTATTATATCAATAATTTCCAAGGGTTGCCAGACAGCAGCAAAGGTGTCTGGCAATATTTTTTAAGTAATAAACATACTAACACACTATGTATGTATGAATGAATGGTGGGTATATAATAAATTTAAAGCCCATAAGAAAGGAGCAGACCTATGAAATATCTTGAACATAACGGACATTCTAATAAAAAAAGGTATAAATTATGTATGCTTCTTATTATGTGTATTACGATGACATATATAGCGGCAGGCTGTGGCAGTAAGAGAGATGGACTTACAATAACTAATGTTTCTTATGACCCTACAAGAGAGTTCTATGAGGAATATAACAAAGTCTTTGCCGATTACTATATGGCTGAATACGGAAAGCAGATAAAGGTTATACAATCTCACGGAGGTTCAGGAAGTCAGGCACGCTCAGTAGTTGAAGGCTGTAATGCAGATGTTGTTACACTTGCACTTGAACATGATATATCCCTTATAGAGAATACAGATCTTATTGATGCAGGCTGGAAGGACGAATATGATAAAGACTCAGCTCCGTATACTTCAACGATTGTATTTCTTGTAAGAAAGGGCAATCTGCTTAATATATCAGACTGGGATGATTTAATTAAAGATGGTGTTGAGGTTATAACACCAGATCCTAAGAGCAGTGGTGGAGCGTGCTGGAATTTCCTTGCGGCATTAAGCTATGCAAGAGATAAGTATAACAGTGAAGATAAGCAGAAGGAATTCTTAGGAAAGCTGTATGCTAATGTATCAGTGCTGGATTCCGGAGCAAGGGGCTCAACAACAACATTTGTTGAGAATAAAAAAGGCGATGTGCTTATTGCCTGGGAGAATGAGGCACTTACATCATTAGCTTCATATCCTGATGAATATGAGATTGTCACACCATCTGTAAGTATTCTCGCACAGCCAAGTGTGGCAGTTGTAGATGATAATGTTAAAGTCAACAAGACAGAGGAGCTTGCAAGCGAATATTTATCATTCCTGTATTCAAAGCAGGCACAAAGAATAGCCGCAGATTATGGATACAGACCAACAGATGAAGAGGTATTGAATGAATATAGTGGTAAATTCAATCTTACAATAAAGCTTGATACAATAGCTGATTACGGCGGCTGGACTCAGGCATACAAGATATATTTTGATGATGGAGGCTGGTTTGATGAAATCTATAACAACTGATAGAACAATTGATAATAATAAACAGCCAGACTATGATACAGCGTTTGATGAAATAAAGAATAGCAGAAAATTCGGTAAAGATAAAAAAGTACGTGTTATACCGGGATTTCATTTAACACTTGGAATTACAGTTACTATGTTATCACTTATAGTATTAATTCCACTTGCTTCGGTTATGGTATATTCACTTAAGCTTCCACCAGCCGAATTTATAAGGCTGGTTACTAAGCAGAATGTCGTCAATTCTTTTGTTACAAGCATTGGATGTTCATTCATAGCGGCAGTAATCAACTGCGTGTTTGGAACAATAATTGCATGGACGTTTGTTAAATACGATTTTGCTGGAAAAAGAGTGCTTGACGGACTTATAGAACTTCCATTTGCACTTCCAACAGCGGTAGCTGGTATTACATTATCGAAAATGTATTCTGAAACCGGAATACTTGGCAAACCGCTTGCTTCAATAGGTATAAAGGTATCTTACACACATCTTGGACTTATTACAGCACTTGTGTTTGTAGGAATTCCATTTGTTGTAAGAGCGGTAATGCCTGTTCTTGAAAAGATGGATTCTCAATATGAGGAAGCGGCATATATGTTAGGTGCAAGCCCATCAAAGACATTTTTTAAAGTAATCCTTCCAGAAATCAGCCCGGCACTTCTTACAGGCTTCGGACTTGCATTTGCAAGGGGAATAGGAGAATATGGAAGCGTTATATACATATCAGGCAACAGTGCCAAGGAACATACACAGGTTGTATCCTATGTAATAATGCAGAAGCTTAATTATATTGATTATGCTTCGGCGACAGCGATTGCACTTGTTATGCTTATAATATCTTTTCTGATACTTCTTATCATTAATATAATACAGATGAGGCAGGCAAAGCGTACAATGTAGAGAAAATGGAGGTTAAATATGAGCGAGAATGATAAGCTTGAAAAAAGAAAAAGAAGAACAAGAAGCATATGTATTCTTATCACTGTTTTGTTTATAACAGTTATGCTGATTATGCCTCTATTATCAATAATAGCAAGTTCATTAAAAGAGGGCTTTAGTTTTTACATTAAATCAATAACAACTCCATATGTATTGAGTGCGTTGAAGGTAACAATTATTGCTACTGTTGCTGCAGTTGTTATTAATACATTATTTGGAATTATAGCGGCATGGTTACTTACAAGATTTGATTTTAAAGGCAAGCAGGTGCTTGCAACACTTATTGATATACCATTTTCTATATCACCGGTTATTGTAGGTCTTGCGTTTCTTATGACATTTGGACGACTTGGTTTTTTCTATCCTGTTATAAGATGGTTTAATGAGTTTACAGGAAGCAATATAAGAATAGCCTTTGCGATACCGGGAGTTGTGCTTGCTACAATATTTGTTACATTTCCATATGTATCAAGAGAGATAATACCAGTGCTTAACTCACTCGGAAAGGACGAGGAGGAAGCGGCGGCTTTAATGGGTGCTAATGGTTTTACAATATTTTTTAAGATAACTCTTCCTAATATAAAATGGTCGTTGATATACGGAATAATTCTATGTACATCAAGAGCATTAGGAGAGTTCGGTGCGGTTAATGCATTATCAAGGACAAGAGGAGAGACATTCACGCTTCCACTTGAGATAGATGCACTGTATATGTCGGGTACAGATACATCAATAACATCGGCATTTGCAGTATCATCAATATTAGTAATTATAGCGATTATAGTTCTTGTATTAAGGAATATATTTGAACACAGACAAAGTGATTATAAGAAAGGAGGGCAAAAGTAATGTACGTTGAGATGAAGAATATTTTTAAGCAGTATGGAAGCTTTCGCGCATCTGATAATGTGAATTTTGGAATAGAAAAGGGAAAGCTCGTTGCATTGCTTGGTCCTTCGGGAAGCGGTAAGACAACAATATTAAGAATGATTGCAGGCCTTGAAACACCAAGCTTTGGCGATATATATATTGATGGAAAGAGAGTTAATGATGTACCAGCTAATCAAAGAGAGATTGGTTTCGTATTTCAGAACTATGCTCTTTTTCGACATATGACAGTTTATGATAATATAGCATTTGGACTTAAGCTTAAGAAAGTTCCAAAAGATGAGATTAAGAAAAGAGTTACAGAGCTTCTTGATATAACAGGGCTTGCAGGTCTTGAGAAAAGGTATCCTAACCAGTTATCAGGTGGACAAAGACAGAGAGTAGCTTTTGCAAGAGCGTTAGCACCTAATCCATCAGTGCTTCTGTTAGATGAACCATTTGCGGCGATTGATGCAAAGGTAAGGACAGAACTTAGAACGTGGCTTCGAAGTATGGTTACCAGGCTTGGAATAACAAGCATATTCGTCACACACGATCAGGACGAAGCTGTTGAAGTAGCTGACGAGATTATAATTACTAACCACGGAAAGATAGAGCAGATGGGAAGTCCGATAGAGATATACAAATCTCCAGCAACACCATTTGTTGTTGAATTCATTGGAAAAGCTTCTGAGGTTAATGATTATTCAAAATTAAAAGGTTTTGATGAGATACAGGGAGCTAAAAGAGCAATAATAAGACCTGAATTTGTGAAGCTTTCTAAGTATGGAAAGCTCCAGCAGTACAACAGTGCTGCTGAGGAAGGTTATGTTGAGGATATTCTTTTCAGAGGCAATCATCTTGATGTAACTGTTAATATTGGAGGAACAATGATAACAGGAGAGTGGTCACTTGAGAAAGAGCCGCTACAGGTTGGGGAAAAGGTTCACGTTCTTATATATAGAATATACGCAGTTGATGATGAAAAGACATATCTTTGCGAGAACAAGGGTATGAGGGATGATGACGTATTCTATATTTAACCAGATTAAAGTTATGTTTCTGCCAGGTTAAATGCTTTGTGGGTATATGCACAGCTTCAGATTAGTATATATCTGATTAAGACCTGTGGACAAGTTTTACAATGAGAAAGGAAAGTTTATGCAGATTAATGGTTTAAACAGATTAACAACAGATGTGCTTATTATAGGTGGTGGAACAGCAGGCTGTTATGCGGCACTTACAATAAGGGAAAAGTCAGATGCTTCAATTATAATTGCAGAAAAGGCGAATATAAAGAGAAGCGGCTGTCTTGCGGCTGGTGTTAATGCGATAAATGCTTACATAGTTGAAGGCAGAAAGCCAGAGGATTATGTTGATTATGCAAAGAAAGATGCTGATGATATTGTAAGGGAAGATTTACTTCTTACAATGTCAGAAAGACTTAACGAAGTAACAGCCAAGATGGAAAAGCTTGGACTCGTAATTCTTAAAGATGAGAACGGCAAGTATGTTGCAAGAGGAAATCGTAACATTAAGATTAATGGTGAGAATATTAAGCCAATACTTGCAGATGCAGTAAATAGTCTTAAAAATGTAACTGTAATTAACAGACTTAATATAACTGATTACATAGTAAAGGATAATACAATTCTTGGTGCTGTTGGTTTTAATATTGATACTGGTGAAGTTTATGAGATAAGAGCTAAGAAGGTATTATGTGCGACTGGTGGAGCTGCTGGACTGTACAAGCCTAACAATCCAGGATTTTCAAGACATAAAATGTGGTATCCTCCATTTAATACAGGTGCTGGTTTTGCTATGGGTATTAATGCAGGTGCAGAGATGACAACGTTTGAAATGCGTTTTATAGCTTTAAGATGTAAAGATACAATAGCTCCTACAGGAACAATAGCACAGGGAGTTGGTGCAAAGCAGGTGAATTCTTTAGGTGAGGTATACGAGAACCGGTATGGACTTACAACGTCACAGAGAGTATACGGAACTGTAAGGGAGAACATTGAGGGCAGAGGTCCTTGTTACTTAAGAACAGAAGGAATAAGCAGTGAGCAGGACGAGTCATTAAAGAAAGCATACCTTAATATGGCACCAAGCCAGACACTTAAATGGATAGAGTCTGGAAAGAACCCAAGTGAGCAGAATGTTGAGATAGAAGGAACAGAGCCTTATATTGTAGGCGGACATACGGCGAGTGGTTACTGGGTTGATACTAACAGAAGGACAACAATCAATGGTCTTTATGCGGCAGGAGATGTTGCAGGAGGCTGTCCTCAGAAGTATGTGACAGGGCAAGGAAAATACTATTGTTGACATGTATGTCAACGGCCATTCATTCGAGGACATC
>OKSD01002992.1_pt1 | contig 13558 bp, 16 predicted proteins | sample 1601221 | NCBI WGS metagenome assembly OKSD01 (sample SAMEA3541550, study PRJEB24748) | human gut metagenome | biome: human gut; feature: human-associated habitat; material: faeces | place: China | collected 2012
GTGTAAACAGAGCGGTTGGTTGTTATATTTCCCAGTATTTCGCTGCGTATGCTGTTTATATGCTCGGGGCTTTTGTAAAGCTTAAGCAGCAGCGGCATATAATCCGAATAGCTTATGTCGGTATAATTCCGTACAAAATGCCTGCCGCTTTTAAGGGTATAATCAAGGCTTAAATAATCGCCGTTATCTGTTGATTCGGTAACGATTTTTTCATGGAGCTTAAGCACCGTTTTAGGATCTTTAAAGGTTATTTCGGTGCCTGTAAACTGCACGGTCACACTTTCGATTTTGTCAGCGGCGGGAATGCGCCGGTTGTAGCCGAAGCAGTCGGTTGCAAGTATTGCGGCGAATGTACCGAGCATAATTACCGATACAGCCCCCATAACAGCGGATCTTTTAATTGATTTAAAGCCGCGGTCGTTAATTGCACCGAAGGTTATTGCCGCAAGCACGCCGCCCACAGCCGCGAATATCCAGAATACAGGGCTTATTTCTCCCTCGGCGAAGATCGACCCTGCGCCGAACGCCGCGATTATGCCGATTATAAGTCCGCATACCGTATATATGAAATTATATGCATAGGAGATTCCGCTTTTTTCACTCTTTCTGCGGCGGTAAAGCGCAAGGCTTGCCGCCAGTGATGAAAAGGTGATGGCGAGCAGCGCGGCTGCAAACGTTATTTCCGACCGCCGCGAAAGCTCGCCCGAAAGCAAATTCCCCAATCTTGTGAACGCGAACCAGTAAGGGGAGGAAAGATTTACCAGGCTGCCGGTATATGCGTCATACGGGTAGCCGCGGAGAAAATAGCTGCAAAGTGAGGAATTTATGATTTGAACAAGCACGATTCCCGCGTTGAAGGTAAAAAATGAGATAATAAGTTCAAAAATACTGCCGGCGCAGATCATAAATATAAGCGAAAACGCAGCCAGCGCGAACAGTATAAGCAGATTAAAGGCGTAGCCCTTTAAAATAGGCTTTACGCTGCATTCCACATATTTTGAAATTTTCAGCCCGCACATCGCACCGTAAACCAGAGTCACGGGAATGATTATAGGCAGAATGCTTGATATAAGCCGCGCAAGCAAAAGCCCCGTGCGGGTGGAGGGCAATGAATGAAAAAAGTCGCTTGAGCTGCGGCTGTAGAGAAACGCAAAGTTTATAAACATATAAACAAGCGCCGCCGCAACAGAGGCTATTGCGGTAATGAACATAAGCGTCGGGGCTATGGTATTAAGGTTATAAACCCTTGCGGTATTCTCGTATATCCGCTCAATCTTAAGCAGCGTGTAAACCGGGCAGGCAAGCAGGGCTACGACCGTCATAAGCACGGTCAGTCCCGCGGTGCGCTTGAGCGAATAGGCAAACAGCTGCCTTGCGGGATGAAAATTATTCGGCAATGCTTTTGACGTCATATCCGTTCACCTCCAACTCAAACATAAATGTTTCCTCAAGCGACGGCTCAATGCATTCAGAAAAAACAGGTGAAAGCCGATTTATATAATTCATGATTTGGATCTCATCACCGCGCACTATCAACTGTAAAAGTGAGCCGCTGCGCTCTGCCTTAATAACGTCAAGTCCTGAAAACGCCGTGACATCCGGCACTCCGCGGAATGCCGCCTGAACCTTGTGCAGGTTGCCTTTGAGCTTGTCAACCTCATCGCTTAACACCATATGACCGTTGTGAACAAGTCCCACGCTGTCACACAAGTCTTCAAGCTCACGCAGGTTGTGCGAGGCTATTACCGTTGTCATTCCTCTTGCGGTAACGCCGTCAACCAATATGCCCTTGAGCGCCTTGCGGATAACTACATCAAGCCCGTCAAACGCTTCGTCAAGCAGAAGATAATCGGGGGATGACGCGATTGCGTTTATAAGCGCCGCCTGCCGCTGCATTCCCTTTGACATGGTGGAGATCTTAGCCTTGTAATCGAGCGGGAAGACCTCGAGCAGACGGTTGTAAAGCGTATTGTCAAAGCGGGGGTATAGCCGTCTGTAAAAGTCAGCCGTTTCTTTTATTGTGGCATTCTGCATGAAATACGGCGTATCGCCGAGGTAGGCAATGCGCGATTTGACCTTCGGGTTATCGAATATTTTTTCGCCGTCGGAGGTAATGCTGCCGCCGTCTGCCATATACACGCCGGACGCCAGCCTTAAAAGTGTCGATTTTCCCGAGCCGTTTGAGCCTACAAGTCCGTATATAGAGCCCTCGCCGATAGCAACGTTTACAGAGTCGAGCGCCTTTTTGCCGCCGAATATTTTAGTGAGGTTTTCAGCTCTTATCATTTTGCGTCCCCCTCCTTTTCAAACATCTCGGATACTATTTCAATAAGCTCCGGCTTGCGAAGCCCCAGCTCTGCCGCAGCCGATACCGCCGCGCGGAAATCCCTTTTTGCCGACATTATAACCGCAGTGTCCGCAGCGGCGTCGTCCGATATGAACGAGCCCTTGCCCTTTACCGAATATATAATGCCGTTGGTTTCCAGTATCTGATATGCCTTTTGTATCGTATTGGGGTTTACGCCCAGCTCCATCGCAAGCGCGCGCACGCTCGGCAGCTGCTCGCCGCTTTCAACGAGCCCGAGCGCCTTCATCCGCACAAAGCCGTTTACTATCTGGTCGCAAATAGGAACGCCGCTTTTATAATTAAGCTTGAGCATAAAGCACCTCCCAAAACTGTATTAGTGTTTGTAGTACAGTAAAATAATACACTGTAACGCGCGGTTTGTCAATAAAAAATTTATTAATTATATCATCTTGCAAAAAATGACGAAAGTTGTATAATATAATAGTTTTAAAAATACTTTAAGGGGTTGTTTGTTTTGGGTGCATACGGATATTTGCTGGCGCTTGCGCTGATATTGCTTTTTACGAAAATTTTCGGGCTTGCAACCGCGCATGTTCATCTGCCGCAGGTAGTGGGCGCGCTTATTGCGGGCATTCTTTTGGGACCGAGCGGAATAGGAATACTCCACGAATCGGATTTCCTCACGAAAACCGCCGAAATAGGCGTTATAATGCTCCTTTTTATTGCGGGAATCGATACGGATATAAACGAGCTTAAGCACACCGGCCCCGCCGCCTGCTTAATAGCGGTTTTGGGTGTTGCCGTGCCGATAATCGGCTGCGGCGGCGTTTACTGGCTTTTCTTCACGCGCAGCTTTTCATACGCGAGCTTTATGAAGGCGGCGTTTGTGGGAATTGTTTTTGCGGCGACCTCGGTCAGTATAACGGTTGAAACGCTAAACGAAATGGGCAAGCTGAAAACCAAGGTCGGCGCGACGCTGCTTTCCGCCGCCATAATCGATGATATTATAGGTATAGTGGTGTTAAGCATTCTGTCTGCTATGGGCGACAGCTCGGTCAGCCCCGCTATGGTAACCCTTAAAATATTCGGCTTCTTTGTGTTTACCGCCGTGGTCGGGTTTATTGTGTATAAGGTCTTCAAGCGTATCGCCGTAAACCATGCCACGAGCCGCCGCGTTGCGGTGTGGGCAATGGCGTTTTGCTTTATCATGGCATTCTGTGCCGAAAGGTTTTTCGGCGTGGCGGATATTACCGGCGCATATTTCGCGGGCGTTATACTCTGCAATGTTACCGATTCGCGGCGCTATGTTGCAAAAAAGGTTACCGCAGCTTCGTATCTTGTTTTCTCCCCGGTATTCTTTGCCGGAATAGGGCTTAAAACCGAGCTTAACGGCATAACGCCTAATATAATCGTATTTGCGCTTGTGCTGGCGGTAATGGCGGTAATCACTAAGATTGTCGGCTGCGGTTTAGGGGCGCGACTCTGCAAAATGCCCCCGCACGAGTCATTGACCGTCGGCGTTGGCATGGTGGCACGCGGTGAGGTTGCGCTTATGGTGGCGCAAAAGGGAATCGACAGCGGAAATATCGATCCGCATGTGTTCCCCGCAATAGTGCTTTGTGTGGTTATAGCCGCGCTTGTAACACCGGTGCTTTTAAAGCTTGTAATTTCAAAGGGAAACGCTGCAGGCGGCAATACCGAGCCGCAGCCGGCAGCTTGAATCTTACAAAACCGTTAGAATTAAAGGGGAATTTGTAAGCCGATTCAATGGCGATGCAAATTCTCCTTTGGTATAATTACGGCAGAAATAACAAAGGAGGATTTTTGTTGTGAGGTTTCTGACGGGAAGACCGTTTTAACGGTTACCCACTCTGTAAAGGCAGCGAGCCGCGCCCACGCGTTCATATATAAATTAATATCCAATTCCTACTATGCCGCAGTGAGCGGAAAAAGGCTCCGAAAAATAATCCATGCGAATTAACAAAATTCTTCCTTTTTCATATTTTATGAAGAGGAAGAATTTTTATTTTCAGGGGGAGGATACTATGCCTATAATATATTTAAGTCCGTCCACACAGGAATTCAACCCTTATTACGGCGGGGGAAACGAAGAATATTATATGAATCTTATAGCCGACGCAATGGAGCCGTACCTTGCGGCAAGCGGCATACAGTTTACGCGCAACACACCCGATATGACCGCTGCGTCCTCGATTGCCGCTTCGAACGCCGGGAATTACGACCTGCATTTGGCGCTGCATTCAAACGCCGTAGGGAGCGGTCAGCAGTCCACCGTGCGCGGAATAGATGCTTACTATTATCCCGCAAGCGTTAGCGGCAAGCGCTTTGCAGATATCGCGGCAAATAATTTACAGCTTATATATCCGCTGCCGGGAATGGTGAAAACCGTTCCGACGACAAGGCTCGGCGAGGTTGCAAGGGTAAGGGCGCCCGGCGTGCTTATAGAGCTCGGTTATCACGATAACCCGCTTGACGCCGACTGGATACGGAACAATATAAATAATATCGCCGAAAATCTTGTGCTGTCACTTACGGAGTATTTCGGAATACCCTTTAATATGCCGCAGCCCATACAGGTGGGATATGTCTCAACCGAGGGGTCGAACCTTAATATCCGCTCGCGCCCGGATATCGGCGCACCTATAATCGGCAAAATACCGAACGGCTCGGAAATTGTAATTTACAATCGTCTGCCCGAATGGGATTTGGCAGGCTACGGCGGAGTTATGGGCTATGTGAACAGCCGTTATGTGGCGGTATAAATTAATTGAGCGTGCCGAATTTTCGGCACGCTACCTTCGGAAATGCCGTTCAGCATTCTTCAATCAGCCGTTCAAGCTCCTTTGCGGCAACGCTTAAGGGCTGCTCCTTACGCTTTATTAAAACAATATTTCGCTCGGGAATTTTTTCCTTTAAATCAATTTTATTTACGTCTTCGCTTTGCAAAAATTCCTCGGGAACAAACCCCACGCCGAGGTCTGCCGCGACCATCGGTAATATCTGGTCGGCGGTAAACGCCTCAATATCGGGGCGGTAGGTAAGCCCGTGGGAAGAAAAGAAGCCCGAATAAAACTCAAAGGACTTTGTGTCCTCACCGAGTGAGATGAGCGGGTAATTCGTCAGCTCCGAAAGAGAGACCTGCCTGTTTGCAAGGCTTGAAAAGTACGGCGAACACACCGCAACCTCGTTTATGGGGCGTATGACCCTTTCTGTTAATGACGCGGAACGGACGGTCGGGGTAGTAACAACGGCAATATCCGCCGTTCCGCCCTTTAGGGCGGCTATTGCCTGCGGGGTTGAGTGGTTGCTTATTCTTATATGTATGCCCGGGTAGCGCAGCCTGTATTTTTTAAGCACGGGCAAAAGCAGGCAGCGCAGCGCCACCTCGCTTGCCGCAACATATACGCTGCCCGAGCGCAGCGAGCGGCTGTCGGTAATTTCCGCCTCGCCCATTTCTATATGCTCATACGCTATTTTTATATGCTCATAAAGCCTTTTTCCCTCGGGTGTCAGCTTCATTCCCTGGTTGCTGCGGGAAAAGAGCGCGCAGCCAAGCTCTGCTTCAAGGTTTTTAATTGTTCGGGTCAAATTAGGCTGGCTGTTAAGCATCAGCTTTGCCGCCTGGGTTATATTGCCGTATTTCGCAACATAATAAAACACACGGTAATAATCATAGCTTATATACATTTTTTGCACGCTCCGCAATATCAAAATGATATTATAATCATATCTATTATATATTTTACATATGTGTATAAAATGATTATAATATAGCAGTCAACAAAAGTCAAGGCTTACGGGGGACGGTTATATGAACTATAAAAATGCGGATATGTATGCGCTTATGTGCGAAAGGGATAAATGCGCGGCAGAGCTTGCGAAATATGCCAAAAGCGGGCTTTCGCTTGACCTTTCCCGCGGAAAGCCCTCAGCGGAACAGCTTGCGCTTTCGCTTAATATGCTGGATGTTTTGGATCATCGCAGCATTTTAGACAGTGAAAGCGGTCAGGACTGCCGCAACTACGGCGGGCTTGACGGCATAGAAGAAGCCAAAAGACTTTTAAGCCATATGATGGGCACGCACTCGGTAAACACTATAGTGGGCGGAAACAGCAGCCTTACAATGATGTACGAGCTTGTAAGCCACGGCATGACTGACGGAATATGCGGCGCGAAACCGTGGCAGGAAATAAAGAACCGCAAATTTTTATGTCCCGCCCCGGGGTATGACCGCCACTTTGCAATAACCGGACATTTCGGGTTTGAACTGATACCTGTCGGTATGACCGAAAGCGGACCCGATATGGACGAGGTTGAAGAGCTTATAAAGGACGAAACGGTAAAGGGCATTTGGTGCGTTCCGAAATACCAGAACCCGACGGGAATTGTTTTCAGCCCCGAAACGGTGCGAAGATTTGCCGCGCTGAAGCCCGCGGCGGAAGATTTCCGTATTTTTTGGGATAACGCGTACTGCATACACGCCTTTGACGGAGAAAACGCCGAAATACCCGATATAATAAGCGAATGTGAAAAAGCGGGAAACGCCGATTTGGTTTATGAATTTTGCTCCACAAGTAAAATTACATTCCCGGGCGCGGGCATTTCCGCACTTGCCGCAAGTCCTACCAATTTAATTGATATAAAATCCTTTTTGAAGTTTTCCACCATAGGACCCGATAAGCTCAATCAGCTGCGGCACGCGCGGTTCTTCAAAAACAGCGCGGGACTGCGGGCGCATATGAAAAAACACGCCGAAATATTAAAGCCTAAATTTGAGGCAGTGTATAAAACCTTGAAAGAGGAGCTCGGCGGCGTCGGCATTGCCGACTGGACTACGCCGCGCGGCGGTTATTTCCTTTCCTTTAATACGCTGCCGGGGTGCGCAAAAAAAGTTGTTGAAATGTGCGGAGAATACGGAGTGAAATTTACGCCTGCGGGGGCGTCCTTCCCGTACGGCTACGACCCCGAGGATAAAAATATTCGCCTTGCGCCGTCGTTTGCGACGGTTGAAGAAATAACGCAGGCAATAAAGGTTTTGTGCCTTTGCACAAAGCTTGCGGCAATAGAAAAGCTTATGAAGGAGAGAACTTAAAATGGCGGAATTACTTGAAACGGTTATGACGGCGGTATTTGATATTGCGCTGCTTTTCCTGGTTATTTACTCGGCAAAGGGCAGGGCGGCAAACGGCGGCACGCGGCTTGTGGCGCTTACATTCAGCTTAGGCTTTTTGCTCGGTATTTTGTCTAAGTGCATTGCGGGCGGCGGTTACGCCGTAATGACACTTTCGGCGCTCGGGTTTATGCTTTCTTATATGCTTTTTGCTTTCAGTATTCCCGAAAAGAGGAAGCACAATGAAAAGCGGTAAGCCCTTTAGGGGGCAGATGTCCGACAGTTTCAGAGCGGCGGTGTTTATAATTTTGTCGGGCGGATTTCAGGACGCATATACCTACACCTGCCGCGGCGAGGTTTTCGCAAACGCCCAAACGGGAAACATTGTGCTTTTAAGCACGGCGCTTTACGGGCGCGAGTGGCAAACGGTTTTAAAATATCTCGTTCCGGTGCTTTCCTTTTTAGTGGGCACGGCGGTTGCCGAGTTTATTCATATAAAGCTGAAATGCTATGAAAAGCTGCACTGGCGGCAGATAATACTGCTGCTTGAAATACTTTTGCTTTTTTCGGTGGGCTTTCTGCCCGCAAAAGTTGAGCCGCTTGCAAACGCGTTTGTTTCGTTCGTCTGCGCTTTGCAGGTGCAAACCTTTCATAAGGTGCGGGGTCACGCCTACGCCAGCACCATGTGCATAGGCAATATGCGCGCGGGCACAGAGGCGCTTTGCGCCTACTTCCGTGTGCGGGATAAAGAAATACTTAAAAAAGCAATAACCTATTTCGGCGTTATATTTGTTTTCGGCATAGGCGCGGGGCTCGGCAGCGTGCTGACCCGCGCGGCGGGATATAAAGCAATATGGCTTTGCTGCGCGCTGCTTTTTATAAGCTTTTGTATGATGTTTGTGCCGGAGAAAGATATGTAAATAAATGCGGCGACAGTGCCGCCGCACCTATTAAATTTAATGAAACATAGTCTGAACGCCGTCAACAAAATCGCCCACGGCTTTCACAAGCTTTGCCGAACCCTTGGTAATGTTTTTATTATCGTTAAGCATTACCTTACCCACGGCAAGCGCTGCGGCACCGGCTACCATTCCGGCTCCGAGACCCTTCATAAATGTCATTGTTCCGTTTTGCATTTTTAACCCTCCTTTTTTAGTTATTATATCCCGAAAATTCAGCAATTTATAATGTTGTGAAAAAAATAACAGATAAATCAAAAGAGTAAGTTAATATTTGTGTAAAAATAGGCTTGACATTATTGGGCATAAGTAATAAAATAGTACAATAATTGCGAGGGGGTATGCTTTACGGTCGGCGGTTTGATTGCGTTTATATTCGGAATAGCGGAAGCGCTGATGCTCAAAAGCGCGCTTTCCTCTTTCACTTCGGGCAATTACACCAAAGCGGTTACGCTTGTGCTTATAAAGCTTTTGCTTTACGGCGCGGCTGCCGTCTTGCTTGTGTTTGTATTTCCGAAGTCACTTTATGCCTGCCTTATCGGCTATGCGGCGGGTCTGCCGCTGGCAACAGTCGGTTGGTTTATATATTACACTGTGCGTACCCAAAGGGTAAAATCGGGGGATGATAAAAACGAAAGCAATAACAATAACTGAATTTGCGTTTTCCGCCGTGCTTTTTTTACTGGGATTTATAGGCTACTGCGCCGTTCATTCCTATATTAAGCACCACGGGGAAACAAAGGAGCTGAAAAAACGCTCGGTTCTGCTTTTGGCGCTTGCCGTTATAGCCGCGTGGTTCTTTATAGGCACGGCGGTAACGTCGGTTTCAAGCGGTAAAGCGGGTATGAACGTAGAGTTTGAAATGTTCAGCGAGCGGGTAACGCTTTTCGGCGTTTCATTTGCGCAGACTACGGTGCTTACCTGGATAATAATGCTTATAGTGCTTGTTTTCTGCCTTATTTTCAGGTTTATACTGTTCCCGCGCTTTGATAAAGACAGACCGAAAAACGCCTTTCAGAACGTAATGGAGCTTGCGGTCGAGGCAATGGAAAGCTTCACCAAGGGTGCTGTGGGCGATTATTCCGAGAAATTAGCGCCCTATATGTTTTCGCTTGCGGTGTTTATGGTTTTCTCGGCGGCATCGGAGCTTTTCGGCTGCCGACCGCCCACATCCGATCTTTTAATAACCCTCTCCATGGGTCTTATAACCTTTGCGCTTATTAACTTCTACGGCGTCAAGAAAAAAGGCTTCGGCGGAAGAATAAAATATCTTTCAAGCCCTACGCCCGTAATACTGCCCATGAAGATATTGAGCGACGTTGCGGTTCCTATTTCGCTTGCCTGCCGACTTTTCGGTAATATGCTCGGCGGAATGATAGTAATGGACCTTTTAAAATCGGTTTTAGGCGGCTATGCGTCGGGTATTCCGGCGGTGGCGGGGCTTTATTTCAACCTCTTCCACCCGCTTATACAAACATATATTTTCATAATACTTTCGCTTACGTTTATAAACGAGGCAATCGAGTAACAGGAGGAATTTAAAAATGGTAGCAATTGGTGCAGGTTTGGCAATTTTAACGGCAGTGGGCGCCGGTCTCGGTATGGGCATTGCAACAGGCAAGGCGGTTGAGTCGGTGGCTCGTCAGCCGGAGGCTTCGGGTAAAATAAACGCGATACTTCTTTTAGGCTGCGCGCTGGCGGAATCAACGGCAATTTACGCTTTCGTTGTGGCGCTTATTTTGGCTGCAAAAGTATAATTTGAACGGAGAATCATCATGTTCGGTTTGCAAATATCAGATGCCGTCAAGGATCTGATAATAAATATAATCAATATAATCGTTCTGTTTGTTATTGTTAAGTCGCTTGCGTACAAGCCGGTCAAAAATTTTCTTGACGCGCGCAAGGCGAGAATAGACGAAAGCCTTAAAAACGCCGAAAGCAAAAACGCCGAGGCGGACACTTTAAAGGCGCAGTATGAGGACGCTTTAAAGCAGAGCAGGCAGGAAAGCGATAAGATTATCGGTGAGGCGGAGCTTTCCGCACAGAAAAGAGCTGCCGAGATTACATCGGACGCCGACAAAAAGGCGGCGGATATTACCGAAAAGGCAAGAAAGGACGCCGAGCGCGAGTACAACGAGCGTATGTCGGGGCTCAAAGCGGATGTTACCGATATAGCCTTTGATATTTCAAAGAAAATTCTTTCGCGCGAGGTTACCGACGCCGATAATATGGCGATTGCCGATGAGTTTTTCTCGAAATACGGGGAAAAGGAAGAAAAAGTATGAAAACGGTAGTTATAACCGCCGCGGAGAATATGTCGGACGCAACCTATGCCCGCATATGCCGCGGTTTCCGCGAGAAATTGGGCGATGACTTAAAGCTTGAAAAAGTAACCGATAACAGCATTATCGGCGGCTTTATTGCCGACGCGGACGGTGAAATTTACGATTTGAGCATTTCCTCACAACTTAAAGAAATGCAGAAAAAAATTGACGGATAAAGGCGGTGGAAACAGTGCCGGAAATTAAAAACGAAGATATAGGCAGCGTTCTTAAAAAAAGAATAGCCGATTTTCACACCGCGCCGATAGTATACCGCTGCGGTAAGGTTTCAAGCGTGGGCGACGGCGTTGTAAGGGTAAAGGGCTTGCCTGACCGCCTTTACGGCGAGCTGCTCGAATTTGAGGGCGGAGTTTACGGTATGGCGCTTGACCTTGAAGAAGACGGCGTGGGCGCCGTGCTTATGGATAATTCCGATTCCGTAAGCGTGGGCAGCACCGTTAAGGGCACGGGAGTTGTGGCTGAGGTGCCGGTGGGTCAGTCGCTTATAGACCCTATAGGCAGACCGCTTGACGGCGAGCCGCTTATTGCAAAGGAATACCTGCCCTGCGAGAGAACGGCGCCTACAATTATGCAGCGCCGCCCGGTGGATAAACCCCTTGAAACGGGAATACTGGCTATTGACAGTATGATTCCGATAGGCAGGGGTCAGCGTGAGCTTATTATAGGCGACCGCCAGACAGGTAAAACCTCAATAGCGATTGATACGGTTATAAACCAGAAAAACAGCGATGTTTTGTGCATTTACTGCGCGATAGGTCAAAAGGCGTCAAACATATCGCAGATAATAGAAACGCTTAAAAATACGGGGGCTATGAAATACAGCGTAGTGGTTGCCGCCACCGCGTCGGACAGTCCCGCAATGCAATACTTAGCGCCTTACGCCGCCTGCGCCGTGGCAGAGGGCTTTATGAAAACGGGCAAAGACGTGCTTGTAATATACGACGATTTATCAAAGCACGCCGTGGCTTACCGTACCATGTCGCTGCTTTTACACAGACCGCCCGGACGTGAGGCATACCCGGGTGATGTTTTCTATCTGCATAGCCGTTTGCTTGAGCGCAGCGCCTGTTTATCGGAAGAGCTCGGCGGCGGCAGCATTACCGCAATGCCGATAATTGAGACTATGGGCGGAAATATATCCGCATATATTCCGACCAACGTTATTTCCATAACCGATGGTCAGATATACCTTGAAACAGAGCTTTTCCACAGCGGCGTTCGCCCGGCTGTTAATACCGGTCTTTCGGTTTCGCGTGTGGGCAGAGCGGCGCAAAGTAAAGCAATGCAAAAGGTTTCGGGTTCTTTGCGTATTGACCTTTCGCAATACCGCGAAATGGCGGTGTTTACGCGTTTCGGCAGTGATGTCGATGAGTCCACAAGAAAGCTGCTTGACCGCGGCAGAACCCTTACCGAGCTTTTAAAGCAGCCGAAAAGCCGCCCGTACACACTGTTTGAGCAGGTGGCGTTGCTGTTTGCTTACCGTAATGATATTTTTACCGGCGTGCCCGAAGCAGAGCTGAAGGCGTTTGCGGGGGATATGCTGGGTAGCTTTAGCAAAAACCTTTCCGCCGTGCGCGATACGGTAAACACAAGCGGCGCTTTGAGCGATGAAAACGCCGAGCGTATGAAAACGGCACTTACTAATTTTAAGGAAAATTCTGCATATGGAAAACATCAGTGAATTAAAGCAGCATCTTCACGCCGTTACGCAGACAAGGCAGATATCAAACGCAATGTATCTGCTTTCCACCTCGCGTATCAGGAAATCGATGCAGAATATTGACTACAATCTCACATATATGCGCAAGCTGCGTGCCACCATGAAGGATATTGTATCCAAAACAAAGCACAACTCTTTAAGCGACCCGTTTATTGAGCTTACCGAGGGCGGAAAGGCGCTGTTCTTTGTAATCACATCGGATAAGGGGCTTTGCGGCGGCTACAATTCCGCAGTAGTCTCCTTGGCGCTGCAAAAAATGCGGGAATATAAGGAAACCGTGGTTTATTCCTTGGGGCTTAAGGGCACCGAAATGTTTTTATCCCGCGGAATAAAGCCCGACGAAAGCTGGTACGGCGCGTCGCAGCGCCCCTCGCTTTACTCGGCGCGGGATCTGGGTGAAAGAATAGTCGAGCTTTATGATGACTGCACTGTAAGCGAGGTTTATATAGTTTACACCGAATATGTAAATTCTGCGGTGCAAAGACCGGTTTGCAAGCGCGTTTTACCGCTTTTACGGCGCGATTTTGATGATGTTGAATACGAAAACAAATACACCGCCGAGGTAATTTACGAGCCGGATTTGCAAACGGTATTCGACCGAATGGTGCCGCAGTATGTAATCGGTATGGGAACTTGGGGGATACGCTGCCCATGTACCATACCACGTGACTTGTACGATATTATGATGCAGGCGGCGGCGAGCGAAAACGCCGCAAGAATGACGGCAATGCAGAACGCAACCAAAAACGCCGATAAAATGATTGCAAAGCTTACCGAGCAGATAAACGCCGTGCGCCAATTAGTTATTACCAACGAGATAACCGAAATAGCGGCGGCAACACAGGTACAGAATAACGGAGTATAGGTGACGCTTAATGGAATACACGGGTAAAATAATTAAAATATCGGGACCTGTTATAGATATTCGCTTTGATAACGGAAAAATACCGCCGATAAATGCGCTTGTTACGGTGGCGGAATACGCAAAGCACGCCGAAATAGCCGCGCATTTGGGCGGCGGCGTTGCGCGCGCAATAGCACTTGAGGCGACTGAGGGCTTGCGCTGCAACCTTAAAGTAACATCAGACGGCAAGGGCA
>OKSD01003018.1_pt1 | contig 13440 bp, 13 predicted proteins | sample 1601221 | NCBI WGS metagenome assembly OKSD01 (sample SAMEA3541550, study PRJEB24748) | human gut metagenome | biome: human gut; feature: human-associated habitat; material: faeces | place: China | collected 2012
GTGGTGATGTGCCAGGCGATCCGGGATTACTATCGGAAAACGGGACGTAAGGTGGTCCGGCGTCGGGAGAAGCTCAGGCGAAGCGTCGTTTCCGACGGGCATGTAGTGGAAGTACCAAATGAAGTACGCGCCCATCCGGATGAGGCTGTCATAGTACTCCTCCGAGGTGATGGACTCAAAGTTCGCTCTCGTATAGCACGAAGAAATGCCGTAGAGCAGCTTGCGCTCGCGGAGAAGGTTCATCGCGTGCGTCGCCTTGCCGTAAACGCCGTCACCGCGGCGGGAATCGGTCGCTTCCTCAAAGCCCTCGAGAGAGATGGCCGGGACAAAGTTCTTCACGCGCAGCATGTCGTCGGCGAACTTTTCGTCGATGAGCGTGCCGTTCGTAAAGGCGAGGAAGATGCAGTCGTCGTGCTTTTCGCAGAGCTTGATGAGATCGGCCTTGCGGACGAGAGGTTCGCCGCCGGTGTAGATGTACATGTAAACGCCCATGTCCTTGCCCTGACGGATGATGTCGTCGATCTCGTCAAAGGAGAGATTGAGCTTGTTGCCGTATTCCGCAGCCCAGCAGCCGGTACAGTGGAGATTGCAGGCGCTGGTGGGATCAAGAAGGATCGCCCAGGGGATGTTGCAGTTATGCTCCTCGCGGAGCTTTTCCTGCTTTTCGCAGCCGACCATGTTGGCGTTGATGAAGAAATTCACCACGATCGTCGTGAGAACATCGTGATCGACCTCATTCATCATGTGGCGGATGAAGTCATAGTACGGATACGTCGGATCCTCGATGGCGCGGCGGATCGCGGCGCGCTGGCCCGGGAAGCGTCCCTTGCAGAACGTGTCCGCCCAGTCCATCAGCTTGGGAAGATTCTTCTCGGGGTCCTTGTACATGAATTTGATCGCCTGTTCGATGCCGTACTTCTTCACGGTCGTCGATACGCTCATTAAAAACACGCTCCTTTATAGGATTTTTCTTACATTATATCGAATCGTACCGGCTTTTCCATGGACAAACCGACGCCGTTGTCGTATTTTCTAACACATCCGGAAAAGTGCCCCATTTATGATATTTTCGCGTTTATGCGCAAAAACTTTTTCACATAAAAGCATAAAAGAGACCGGCTGTTTTTTACAGCGGGTCTCTTTCCATTTGCGCCGCGGCGCTGTCAATAAAGGCGTTGAATACTTTCTCGAGCCGGTCCACGCTTTCATCCACATCGGTCTGCATCTTCTCCCAGGTAAATTTCAGGAAGAAGCCGATAAAAGAGTAACGGTAGAACTGCGCAATGTACCGGATCGATTCCTCCGAAAGCGGCATACCGGCGGTTCGTTCCCGAACATAATCGTAAAAGAAAATGTCCGATTCCGTAAAAATGTACTGCTCCAGATGACTGCGGGAGGTGGAGGAGAGAAGATTCGTGACGAGCTTTGGATGGCTCTGGCAGTATTTGAGAAATACGCGCACCTCTTCCTTCCAGCCCTTGCTTTCGGGGACGGACTTCTTCAGCATGCCGAGCCGCGTGCTCATCCATACGTCCAAAAGATCGTAGATATCCTGATAATGATAGTAAAAGGTGTTGGAGCTCACGCCGCACCGCCGGACGAGAGCCGATACGGTGATCTTGTCAAACGGCATTTCCTCCAGCATCTCTTCAAAGGTCGAGAGGATCGCCTTTTGCGTTAACAGCGCCATGAAAGTATTCCTTTCCCCACTTATTCTTCAAACATATCCGAGCTCAAAAGAACGGCGTATATATCGCGGACCACAGCGCGCGTTTCTGCCTCCGAGAGGTGATCCGCTACGCAGCTGTTGATAACGCCGAACAGGCCGTTGCATATGAGCGCCGCCGTCTGGTGGAACGGGAAACGCGGTTTCAGGTAAGTATGGCGGCGGAGATAGTCATCCACGCTGGCATTCATCCGGTTAAAGTATGAAGAAAAAAGATAGGGATTTTCGCTTGAGGTTGTATGGGAAAAGAAGGCGTAGTTATCGTAATACAGGCTCAAAATGGCATCCAGAAGATTCTGATAGCCGATGAAGCCGTTGTTTTTCGGATTATTCTCCGCCTGCAGCGTGTGGTATTTGTCTTGGGCTTCCTGCATATGATCGGAAAATATCTCCTCGGCGAGAGCATACTTATCCTCATAGTGCGCGTAAAAGGTGATCCGGCTGATATCCCCGCGGCGGCAGATCTCTGCAACGGAGATTTTCTCAAATGGCATTTCCTGCAAAATGGCTGTCAGCGTCGCTTTGATATTGCGTTTCGTTTTGGTGATACGTTTATCTTCCAATCGGTTCGCTCCGCCTTTCCGAAGATTTGTTCGCCAGGATTATCCGAATACTTGGTGTAGTGTTTACTTATTTTAACAGATGTACAAAAAATTGTCAATTTCATCCGCTGAAAAAATGCTGAAAAGCCCGCTGACCGAAATCAGCGGGCTTAAATCACAGGAACGTTTCTTTACGCATTTCGGGCGTAAGCTCGGAGTAAATTGGCGTAAGTTGTGGCGTAAGCGCCGCCAATTTCCGGTCGATCAATAGAGCTTTGCGCCGGCGGGGATGTGGGGATCGACCATCAGCAGGTGCAGGCGCTCCTCGCCGTTTTCGTGATGCACGGCGGAGATGAGCATACCCTCAGAGGCGATACCCATCATCGGGCGGGGCGGCAGGTTCGTAATGGCGATGCAGGTCTTTCCAACCAGCTCTTCCGGCTCATAATACTCGTGAATTCCGCTCAAAATGACCCTATCTGTGCCGGTTCCGTCGTCCAAAACGAACTTTAAGAGCTTTTTGGACTTCTTCACGGCTTCACATTCCTTAACCTTCACGGCACGGAAATCGCTCTTGGCGAAGGTGTCAAAATCCACGAAATCCTTGAAAAGCGGCTCGATCTCCACATTGGAAAAATCGATTTTTTCCTCCACAACCGGAGCCGCCTGAGCGGCCTCCGCAGGAGCCGAAACTTCCTTGGAAGCCTTCTTGTCGGAGTCCAGCGGCTTCATTGTGGGGAAAAGCAGTACGTCGCGGATGGCGGCGGAATCTGTAAGCAGCATGACAAGGCGGTCGATGCCGTAGCCGATGCCGCCCGTGGGCGGCATGCCGATCTCCAGAGCATTGAGGAAGTCCTCGTCGGTATGGTTCGCCTCGGCGTCGCCGGCGGCAGCCAGAGCGTCCTGCGCGGCAAAGCGCGCGCGCTGGTCGATGGGGTCGTTCAGCTCGGAATAGGCGTTGCACATTTCGCGGCCATAGATGAAGAGCTCAAAGCGCTCGACCTTCGTCGGGTCGGTGGGCTTCTTCTTCGTGAGCGGGCTGATCTCCACCGGATGATCCATGATGAACACCGGCTGGATGAGGTTTTCCTCGCAATACGTTTCAAAGAAGAGGTTGATGATATCGCCGCGGGAGTGGCGCTCCTCAAAGGCGATGTTGTGCGCCTTGGCAAGCGCCTTCGCTTCTTCCTCGGTCTTGACGGTATCAAAATCGACGCCGGAATACTTCTTGATGGCGTCGATCATCGTCAGACGCTCAAACGGCTTGCCGAGGTCGATCTCGGTGTCCTGATAGGTGATCGTCGTGCTGCCGCAGACGACCTTGGCGAGATGGCGGAACATGTCCTCCGTCAGATCCATCATGCCGTTATAGTCGGTATACGCCTGATAGAGCTCCATGAGCGTGAATTCCGGGTTGTGACGCGTATCGACGCCCTCGTTGCGGAACACGCGGCCGATCTCATAGACTCTCTCCAGACCGCCGACGATCAGGCGCTTGAGATAAAGCTCGAGCGAAATGCGGAGCTTGACGTCCACGTCGAGCGCATTGTAATGCGTCTCAAACGGGCGCGCCGCCGCGCCGCCGGCATTCGGCACGAGCATGGGGGTCTCGACCTCCATGAACCCGCGGTCATCAAGGAAACGGCGGATCTCGCGCAGGATCTGCGAGCGCTTGACAAACGTATCGCGCACCTCGGGATTAACGATCAGATCAAGATACCGCTGGCGGTAGCGCACATCGGTATCCTGCAGGCCGTGGAACTTCTCCGGCAGAGGCTTGAGAGACTTGGTAAGCAGCGTGAGCTCCTTCGTGTGGACGGTGATCTCGCCGGTCTTTGTGCGGAACACAAAGCCCTTGACGCCGATGATATCGCCGATGTCCATTTTCTTGAATTCGGTATACGCTTCTTCCCCAAGATCGTCGCGGGCGACATAGCACTGAATGACGCCCTGCTTATCCTGAATTTTGCAGAAGGACGCCTTGCCCATGATGCGTTTGACCATCATGCGCCCGGCCACGGACACCTCTTTGCCGACCAGCTCGTCACCGGCGGCAAGGATCTCCGCGCTGTGGTGGGTAACATCGTAGCGGGTGATCGCGAAGGGATCCCGTCCTGCGTCCTGCAGGTTCGTCAGCTTTTCACGGCGGATGCGGAGCAGTTCATTGAGAGAGAGCTCCGGCGCTCCGGTCCTTGTTTCCTCTGCCATAGTAATCTCCTATATCTGTAATTTACGTTCAGTTTTCGCAGTTGAGGATCTCGTAGTAGATAACACCGCCGGGGGCTTCAAACTCGATCCGGTCGCCCTTCTTCTTTCCCATCAGGCTGCGGCCAAGGGGGGATTCGTCCGAAATACGGCCGAGAATGGGGTTGGCTTCCTGGCTGCCGACGATCTCATAGGTCTCTTCGTCCTCCTCGCCCACTTCGCGGACGGTCACGCGGCTGCCCATGGAGATCGCGCTGCCGGTCGGCACGTTTTCGAGAATGACGGCGTTTTCGATCAGGTTCTTGATCTCGGCGATCTTGGAATAGAGCTTGCCCTGCTCGGTCTTCGCTTCATCGTATTCGCTGTTCTCCGACAAATCACCGAAAGAACGAGCCTCCTTGATCTGCTCGGAGACTTCTTTTTCCCGAACCGTCTGAAGATATTCCAGCTCTTTTTTCAGCTCTTCCAGACGCTCCTGGCTCATTCTGTAACGGCTTTCAACGGACATAGTTTAAACTTCCTTTCGATACTTACATGCTCGCAAATCCCGCACAGAATAACTCCGTGCGGGAATTTGTCCTGCTATTATACGGAATCCGGCGTCCCATGTCAAGACGGAACTTTGGTCCCTTCTTTGTAGATTTCCGCAGAATTTTCGCGGGCGGACGCCGTTAATGCAAGGCGTCCTTTGCCGCCTCGAGCTGCACGTCCAGATCGCTGTCCTCGATCTGGTAGGACGCGATATCCGGCGTGACGCCGCCAAGGTCGGTCATGCTCTTTTTATCCGGCGTGAGATACTCAAATTTGGAGAGACGGACGGCGCTGCCGTCGGAGAGCTCCACGATCACCTGGCTCTGCGCGCTGCCGGGCGTCCGGCGCCCGACGATCGTCACGCCCGCCTGCTGCATGATGCAGGCAAACACTTCCGCCGCGCAGGTGGTGTTCTCGTTGACAAGAACGACCATCGGCATATTGAAATACGAGCTGCCGGAGGAATACGTTGTCTCCTTCCCGTCGCGGTCACGCAGGAGGAACAGATCGCCCTTCGGCAGGAAATAATCGAGCGCATCCGCCATTTCCGCGGGTTTGCCGCTCGTATTGTCGCGCACGTCGATGATAAGGCTCGTTGCTCCGGAATCCTGCAGCGCGGCGACCGCCGTTTTTACGCTGGCGGCGGCGCTGTCGTCAAAGTTACGGATGCGGAGATAGCCGACAGAGGAGCTGCTGTTCGCCTTGTTGGCGTCGCTGTCCAGCATGTAATAGACGACCGGCTCGGCATAGATGAGCTCGCACTTCATTTTCGCGTCCGCCTTGCCTCCCTGTGTGTTGAGAAGGTGGAGCGTGAAATACTTCTCCGCCTCTGTCTCCTTCGCATCGTAGCTGCGCAGCAGCTCGTCAAACTGTTCGGGAGTGTAGGCGGATACGTCAATACTGTCCACACTGGCGATCATGTTGCCGACCTTCACATGCGCCTGATCGGCCGGAGAGCCGGGCGTTACGGAAAGGACGGTCAGATAACCGTAATTTTCGTTGTACTGCGTGGTCACGCCGATGCCGACATACTGGTTCGTCAGCGTGAGTTTATACTCCTCATACTCGGAAGCAGGCAGATAGTAGCTTGCCGGGTCGCCCAGCGAGGCCACCATGGCGCTCGCAGAGGCGTCCTCCAGCGAGGACGTATCCTTCGGCTGGTAGAACGTTGTCTCGATCACGCGGATGACCTCCATATATTTATCGGAGGACGCGCCGCTGTCCGCAAGGATCAGGCACGCAGCGGCGGTGACAACGATGCATATCACACACGCAAGCAGTGACCAGACGATTTTCGGTACGCGTTTCATAGGCTGATACCTCGGATGTTTTTTCTTTCGGCGCCGCGTTCAGGCCGTCGGATCATACGTAACGGCGCTTTCGTCGTAATACTGCATGGGATCGACCTGCTGCCCGTTTTTGATGACGGCATAGTCCAAGTGGCTGCCGGTGGCAATGCCGCTCTCGCCGACATAGCCGATGATCTGGCCCTGCTTGACATACTCGCCCGGCTGCACGATGAAGTTCGTCATATGGGAATAGCGCGTCGCGGTCTCCCCGTCGTGCTCGATGCTGACATAGTAGCCGAGACCGTTGTTGTAAGTCGCGGAAGCGACCTGCCCGTCGGCAGCGGCATAGATCGGATCGCCGGACTTTGCGCCGATATCGATCGCCTTGTGGTTTGTGGAAGCTCCCGCAGTAGGCGCGGAGCGCTCGCCGTAGCGCGAGGTGATGTACGTGCTGTCCACCGGCCAGATAAAGGTACCGTTGTAGGCGCCGGAGGCGTTGGAAGTATTCCCATATGCTCCGCCGGTGCCGGACGTACCCGCGCCGGAGGATGCCGTTCCGGAGGGCGTGCTTCCGCCGCCGGTCGAGCCGCTGTACGATGTTCTCTGCGCCGCCAGCTGCGCGGCGTATTCCTGCATGGCCTTCAAAAGCTCCTGCATCGCCTCGTCCTCAGCCAGCGCGATGGCGTCGTACTCCGCCTGCGCATTCTGCGAAAGCTCGTCAAGGTTGGCGATGAGTTCACAGGCCGCGGTGACCTGCGCGCTGAGCTGGTCGCGGCGGGCAATGAGCTCTTCGTTCACGGCGTCCTGCTCGGCCTTGGCTTCCTCATATTCGCGCTTGATCGTCTCCACATCCTCGCGGCTCTGCTGCAAGGACTTTTCGAGCTCGCGGTCATAGTGCATGATATCGTTCACATCCGCGATGCGCGCGAGGATCTCCGGCACGCTGTTCGCCTCAAAAATGAAGGCGAGATACGAGTAGCTGTCGTTTTCCTCCATGGAGCGGATGCGTTCACGCAGCAGCGCCGTCTGCTCGGTCTCCGCGGCGGTCGCCACGGCGAGCTCCTCTTCCTTGCGGTCAATGAGTTCCTGATAAACGGCGATCTGCTCTTCAATGAGCGCGATCGTCTCCCGGTTGAGCGAGATCTGCTTATCAAGCGCCGCTTTGCGGAACACGATCAGCGTCTGGTTCTCCGTAAGCCCCTGTATGACCTGCTCCTGTTCCATGAGCTGCTCTTCAAGCTGCGCACGTTTTTCCGCCAGCCGCTCGAGATCGGTCTCGTCCACGGCGTGCGCCGGAAGAACGGTGATGACGAGTGAAAGCATCATGATGACCGCCAGCACGATGCAAATCACGGAAAAAACGGTTTTCTGTAATTTGTTACGTTTCATAGGCTCCTTTGATCCCGTAAGGGAAAATCAGCAGTTCCAATAGGAAAGTCCGGAGAAGTACGCCGCCGGATCGGTCTGTGCGCCGTTGATGCGGATCTCAAAGTGGCAGTGCGGGCCGGTGGAAACACCGGTCGAGCCGACCGCGCCGACATACTGTCCGGCGGTGACATACTGCCCGTAGCTCACGCCGATGGAGCTCATATGCGCATACACCGTGACGACGCCGTTGCCGTGGTCGATCATGACGCAGTTGCCATAGCCGCCGTTCGCACCGGCGTAAATTACGTCGCCCGCGCCGGCCGCCACAATGGACGCGCCCATGCCCGCGCCGATATCCAGACCGCCGTGGTATGTGCTCGCGCCGGTCGTCGGCGCAACGCGGTAGCCGAAGCGGGAGGTAATGAGCGTGCAGCTCGGCACCGGCCACTGAAGATTGGAAAGACTCGTCGCCGACCCGCCGCCGGAGCTTCCGCCTCCGCCGGAATTGCCGCCGCTGCCGCCGGAGTTTCCGCCGCCATTATTGCTGTTATTATTCTGGTTGTACTTTGCTTGTTCCGCGGCGCGCTTGCGGATGGCTTCCTGCAGCGTCTCCTCCGCCTTGGCTTCCTCTTCGGCGATGGCGTCGTATTCCGCCTGCGCGTCGTCGGAAAGGGTCTCGATATCGGCGATCATGGTGTATGCCGCTTCGACCTGCGCATCCAGCTCGGCCTGCTTGGTGTCCAGTTCCTTCTGGAGGAGCTCCTGCTCGTGACGGGCCTCCTCGTAGCTCTTCTTGATGGACTCAACATCCTCGCGCGCCGCCATGTACTCCTCTTCCAGAGTTTTGTCGTAGTGCATGATGTCGTTGACATCGCCGATGCGGGAAAGAAGCTCGGTCACGCTGGAGGAATCAAAGATAAAGCTCGCGTAGGAATAGGTGCTGTTCTCTTCCATGGCGCGGATGCGGGAACGGAGAAGCTCGGTCTGCTTCGTTTCCTTTTCGAGAGCCTTGTCAAGCTCCGCCTGCTTTTCGGCGATGATCTCATCGTAGATCTCGATCTGTTCACCGATCAGCTCGATCATCTGGCGGTTGATCTCGATTTTGTTATCGAGCGCGAGCTTGCGGGTGATGAAGCGGGCCTTCTGGCTGGTGAGATCGTTGATGACGTCCTGCTGTTCCTGCGCCTGCTGCTCAAGAGCGTCAAGCTTTTTCTGGAGATCGTCGATCTCCGCCTGGGAAACGGCATGCGCCGGCAGCGATGCGGCGAGAGCCGCAGCGGCAAGAAGAGCGCAGAAAACAGAACGAAGAGATTTCTTGATGTTTTTCATAGTAAGTACAAAAGTCCGGGAAGGATCAAACCTTCAGATAGTTGCGGATCGCCATGGCTCCGCCGAACGCGCCGACGAGAATGCCGATGGCAAGAAACACGATCAGCAGCGGCGTCATCAGCAGAGAGAACGGCATGACCTGGACGAGACTTGCCGCGATGGATACCGAGATCTTCTGCGCAATGAAGTTGTACACCACCCACTGCAGCAGGAACGCGATACCCGAGCCGAGCAGACCGAGGATCAGGCCTTCCACAACGAACGGCGTGCGGATGAAGCTGTTGCTTGCTCCGACCATTTTCATAACAGCGATCTCATCGCGCCGCGTGAACGTTGCGAGCTTGATGGTGTTGGACATCATGAAAACGGAAACCACGAGCAGAATGACGATCAGGATCGCCGTAATAACGCTCACAACATTTCGCACCGCGATAAAGCCCTCCGCGATCGAGAAAGGAGCGCTGACATCCGCCACACCGTTGACCGCGTCAACCGTCGCAGCGGTATCACGCATGAGCGTGATATCGTTCAGCCGGATCACATAGCGGTTGCGGAACACGCTCGCGTCCAGATTTTCAAACACCGTGCTGTCGCCATAGGTATTTTTGTAATTTTCCATGGCTTCTTCACGGGAGATGAACTGCACGTCCCGGATGTTGGGGATGCTGCGGATCGCGCCTTCGATAGAAAGCGCGTCGCTGTCGGAGAGAGACTCATCCACAAAGGCGAGGATCTGGCTGTCTTCTTCCATATTGCCGATGAGATTATCCACGTTCACCGCCACAAGGCCGAAGCTCCCCATGATGATGAGGCACGCGGCAATGACCGTGACGGAAGCGAACGAGCGGAAGCCGTGCGAAAATACGCCGCGCAATCCTTCCTTGAAGAGATATGTGATTCTGTTAAGACTCATAGCCGTAATACCCATCCATTCCGTCGCTGATGAGGCAGCCGTCGCTCAGCGACACAACGCGCTTGGAAAAGGCGTTGACAAGCTCCTTTTCGTGCGTCACGATCAGCACCGTCGTTCCCAGCTCGTTGATCTTCTGGAAGAGCAGCATGATCTCGAGACTTCTGGCGGGGTCGAGGTTGCCGGTCGGCTCGTCGGCAATGATCATGTCCGGAGAGTTCACGAGAGCGCGCGCGATCGCCACGCGCTGCTGCTCGCCGCCGGAGAGCTCCCGCGGGTAGCGGTCCTCGCGGCCCGAAAGATCGACGAGGTCGAGCACATACGGCACGCGCTTTTTGATCTCGCGGTTGGAAGCACCGATCACGCGCATCGCAAACGCAACGTTTTCATACACCGTCATATCCTTGATGAGCCGGTAGTCCTGGAAGATGACGCCGAGCGAGCGGCGCAGTTTGGGCAGATTCCGCCGTTTCATCGTGCGCAGATCAAAGCCGTTGACCTCGATCTGGCCGCCGGTGGCGCGGATCTCGCCGGTCAGCAGCTTGATGATCGTGGTTTTCCCCGAACCGGACGGGCCGACAAGGAACACGAACTCACCGTCCTGAATGGTGAGATCAATGTCCCGCAGCGTCTCCGCGCGGCTGCCGGGGTATTTCATTTTGACATCCTTGAGAAGTACCATAAATCAATCTCCGCGTCAGAGCCGGGGGATCAGTATTCCCCGTTCTGAGAGTTCAGGTATTTTTTGACCATGAGCGCCACCTTGAAGATGATGGCGTGGTCGAACTCACGCAAATCAAGTCCCGTCAGCTTCTTGATCTTTTCAAGACGGTACACCAGCGTGTTGCGGTGGACAAACAGCTTACGGGAGGTTTCGGACACGTTCAGGTTGTTCTCGAAGAACTTGTTGATCGTGTAGAGCGTTTCCTGATCGAGTGCCTCGATCGGGTTTTTCTTGAACACTTCGCTCAGGAACATTTCACAGAGTGTCGTGGGAAGCTGATAGATGAGACGGCCGATGCCGAGGTTATCGTAGTGGATGATGGATTTCTCCGTATCGAACACCTTGCCGACCTCGATGGCGACCTGCGCTTCCTTGTACTTGTCCGCGAGAACGCGGAGATGCTTCGCCGTCGTGCCGATGCCGATGACACACTTGAGATTGAGATCGTCGTGCAGCTTTTTCTCGATCTCCTCGGCGATCTCGTAAACTTCCTTGTTGCTGTCTGCGGGACCGGTCAGCTCCTTGATGAGGACGAGATCCGTCTCGTTGATGCTGAGGACGAAGTCCTTCTGCCGGTCAGGGAACATGTTGGAAATGGCTTCGAGCGCGGCCATATCGGTGCGCTCCGTCTGGCGGATCAGCAGAACGGCGCGGGGTACGTCCGTAGCAAAGTGCAGCTCTTTGGCGCGGACGTAGATATCTCCCGGCAGGATATTGTCGGAGATGATGTTCTTGACGAAGATCGTCTTGTTGTGCTTTTCCTCGTAATTGATCTTTGCCTCCTGAAAAGCGACCGAGGCAAGGATGCACACGCAGCGCGCCGTGGCGTCATGGCCGTCCACAAAGACGGCATAGTCCAGCCGCGTGCTCAGCCCGCCGACGGGCTTATATGTGCGGAAATTGGACGTGACGATCTGATCGGGATAATCGCCGAAGCCTCCGTGAAAATCATCGAGCTTCGTGCCGATCATGGAAAGCTCGCTGCACGCGGCAACAACTCCCTGATCGTCCACAACGCCGATGCACCGGTCGGTGGCATCCTTCATCTGGATGATGATGCTCTGGAAAATCCTGCTGGACATAACGTCTGCCTCCCCCATCTTTCTATACGAAAATGCTCATCAAAAAACTTAGGGCATTTTTAGGTAATTTTCATAATAAATGATTTCTGTGCAAATTTCAATAGCTAATTCTTTACAACTTGTAAATTTTTTTTACACTTAATCAAATCAAAGCAGATTTATAAAAATCCGCCGGACGGTTTTGTATGATATAACGACATTTTCACGCAAAAACCGAAAATAGGGCGTTCGTCATTTCGACAGAATGTCCGGCCGTATTTTCTCGATCTCCTCCGGCGTTAAGCGGCGGTACTCCCCTTCCGCGAGCGAGCCGTCCAGCCACAGGCCGCCGATGCGCAGGCGTTTGAGCTGCAATACGCTCATCTGCCGCGAGCCGAGCATGCGTTTTACCTGGTGGTACTTTCCTTCAAACACTTCGACCTGCACACGCCCGCCGCCGAGATCGATGAGCTCCGCGGGAAGACACTGCGTACCGTCACGCAGCACGATCCCTTCGCGGAAGGCGGCGAAATCCGCCTCGCACGGCGTTCCGTCCACCACAGCCTCATAAAGCTTGCTCACATGGCTTTTCGGTGAGATGACCTTATGGGCAAAGGTTCCGTCATCCGTCAGAAGAAGCAGGCCGGTCGTATCCTTGTCCAGCCGTCCGACCGGAAAAAGGCCCCGCCGCTTCCAGTCCTCCGGCATGGCGTCTACGACCGTCGGCTTGCGCGGGTCGCGCGTGGCCGTCAGCACGCCGGCCGGCTTATTGAGCATGATATAGATATGTCCCGGCCCGTCGATCGGCTCGCCGTCAACGGTGAGAGAGACGGCTTCCGGGTCGAACTTCGCCGCGGGGTCGGCGCACGGCGTTCCGTTTACGGCCGCGCGTCCGCGGCGGATGATCTCCCGCGCCTGACTGCGCGAGCAGAGACCGGTATCGGTGAGGATCTTGTCAAGACGGACGAGCGGCATATTGCTTTCCTTTCTTCCATACATTGGATCGGGGGTGATTTACGATGCGAAAAACTACACCGGCACGCCGGAAAGGCGCTGTGAAGGTGATACTGTTCGGCGTGCTCGCCGCGGCGGTGATTCTCCTCGCCGGAGCGCTCGGACGGAGCAGCGCGGATACAGCGATCCGCGCCGGAACGAACGAAGAACGGATCGCCTATCTGCAGTCGCGCGGCTGGGAGGTCGAGCCGACGCCGATCCTTGAGCAGGAGATCACGATGCCGAAGGATTTTCCGGATGTTTTGACGCAGTACAACGAGCTGCAGCGCCAGCAGGGATTCGATCTGGAGGAATACGCCGGGAAAAAGCTGACGCTCTACACCTATCGGATCACGAACCATCCCGACGCGGAGGAAGCGGACGCCTCGCTCTATGTGTACCGGTCGGAACTGGTCGGCGGCGACGTGCATTCCACGTCTTTCACCGGGTTTATGACGGCGCTGCGTTAAAGCTTCAAGATGTACAAAATGGCTGACAGCAAAGCTGCCAGCCATTTTTGTTTACGAAAAGCGAATTACTCGTTGATGCCGATAACAACACCGGAGCCGACGGTACGGCCGCCCTCGCGGATAGCGAAGCGGAGGCCGTTCTCGATGGCGATCGGGGTGATCAGTTCGACGTCCATGTCAACGTTGTCGCCGGGCATGCACATCTCAACGCCTTCGGGAAGGGTGATGACGCCGGTAACGTCGGTGGTACGGAAGTAGAACTGGGGACGGTAGTTGTTGAAGAACGGGGTGT
>OKSD01003020.1_pt1 | contig 13416 bp, 19 predicted proteins | sample 1601221 | NCBI WGS metagenome assembly OKSD01 (sample SAMEA3541550, study PRJEB24748) | human gut metagenome | biome: human gut; feature: human-associated habitat; material: faeces | place: China | collected 2012
ATATATCTGATATACCACACTTTCTTTCCACCATTTTTTCTCCATGTTATTAATCTCCTGTTAATAATTTTTTCTTCACAGATACCTGCAAATCACTCTGCGGCAACACAGCTCCCGTAATCTACCATTGATTTGGGAAATGTTACCCCGGACACGTCTGTCCTGTTCCTTTTCGGTGCCTTTATCATAAACCCTGTATCTCAGCAAAATCAACAGGTTTCTCGCGAAACTTAAAATCTAACCAAAGTTTTAATTTTATTTTTATGCATATTAGACAAAAGAGGGACTCTGTCATTCTTTGACAGAATCCCTCTTTACCAGATAAACCGGACTTTTTATATTTAACTCCTTCAATTCTTCTCCCTGAATCAGCTGCATCAGACGTTTCAGTGCCATATGTGCTTTTTGTCGGACATCCTGATGAACTGTCGTCAGTTTGGGACGAACCATACTCGCATACACGCTGTCATCGTAACCTGTGATGGAAATTTGTTCCGGAACCTTAATTCCCTTATCAAAAAAGAAGTTCATCGCTTCAATTGCATCATAGTCTGATGAAAAAGCCAGTGCTTTCGTTTCGAGGAAATGTGGTAAAAGTTCTTCGTATTTCCTGAGACGGTATTTTTTCTCGCCCGGAACAACAATGTATCGGGAACGACTACAGAATCCTCCCTTCTTTTCCATTGCCTGCTTAAAGCCCGTCCATCGATAATAGTCGCTGTCTCTATCAGTTTCTGCAATAAACAAAGCCTTTTTGTATCCACAGGAGTAGAGATATTCTCCTATCTGGTATCCTCCGGAGTAATCATCTACACCGACATTCTGAAAGGTATATGCGCCTTCAGGATAAGCATCGATCAGAATCATTTTCTTATTCAGCTTCCGCGAAAGACTGCGATATCTTTCCTCGTTATATCCCAGGATGATCAGTCCCTCAACATTCCATTTCGAAGCAATGTCTACTACATTCTGAATGTCTTCGCCACCGATGAGCATAACATAATATCCTTTTTCTTCCGTTTCCATGCGGATGTTTCCAATAAGTTCTCCCACAAACGGATCCTGAAGAGACTGCATACCATGAGCATAAGTAAAACCCAGCACTACACCTATAATTCTGGAACCATGACCGGAAAGCATCACTGATCCCATATGAGGAACATAGTTCTGTTCTTTAAGGATCGCTGTGATCTTATCAATCGTTTTTTGGGAAACTCTTTTGGTATTTCCATTTATGACATTTGATACGGTGGTGCGGCTGACTCCAGCCATTTCAGCAATATCCTGAAGACGAATCATCTGTTATCCTGCCTCCTTTTATATCTTGTGTATCATTATTTACGAAATCCATCGCTTCTAGTACATCTTCTAATTTAACTTTCATGCTTTTTCCTTACATTGCCTTGCAAAACTCAAATGCCACATAATACACATAATCGTTTTTTGAAATAAAATCTGTTTGGCTATTTACAAGATCATCTAAAGCCGGAACACTCATTGCGTCATCATCATAAAGAAAAGCAATAAGTGGCTGCTGCTTATTATATCGGATATCTACAACATTTTTTATTTCAGTTGCTGATCTACCATAGTATTCTCGATCTTCTGCGTTTTCTAAAATAGGAATTTCAGTTGTATTCATCCGTTGTGACAAACTTGTAAATGAATGCTCCATCTGGTCCAGCAAGCAGCTCTGCTGTCTGCATTTCTATGCTATCCTTTGCAATAGGAGAAATGTAATTCTGTGGTTTTTTCAAACGGTATATGGTAAATCCGATTATTGATACCGCACAAATAGATATAACTAATAATATACATTTCATAACCTTCAGGCATTTTTGTTTATTTATATTGTCTCTGATCACTTCAATAATATTTGTTTCTGACTTCTGAATTATCACTCATACCTAATTTTTCTGCCAGTTGCTTTTGTGTCATCCCCAAAGACTTGCGTTTGCCTGCAATATATTTTCCGATTTTGATAAGATCCATCCATCGCACCTCCTTTTCTTATATTAATCGTACTCTATTTGAGAAAAAAAGCATACCCCTCGAAGGTAGAATATGAATTTCAAGCCTATCTAGTTTGCCAAATAGAATAAAGATCTTATATAGCAGCTTCATATATAATCTTACAGATATTGTTACTGTATCATATATGTTCCAGACAATGTGTGATCAGACAGCCATTTCTCATAAAATCCTTCAATACAAATCTCCCACATATCCATCTGCTTCCAGATGCATATAGCACTCATCCACCTGCTCTGATTCCAGAATCTGCAAAACGTATTCCATACCTGTAGCAAGTTCTCTTGTTTTCAACTCTTCCAGCGGAATCCAATAAACTCTTCCTTCCTCAGAACTCTTCAATTCTCCGGTAAACTTATTCGCTTTATACAGGGTAATAACATAATGCACTCCGTTCTTATGCCAATGATATAATCCTCCAAGCTTCGGTACTTCAATCGTAAGTCCTGTTTCTTCCCAGACTTCTCGAATCATAGATTTCTGGAAAATCTCATTTGCTTCTACGTGACCACCTGGAAAAGTTGTACCGGTATAGCTATCATTTACTTTATCCAAAGCCAGTACATTTCCTTCATCATCCTGAATCATACACATATTCATAAAACAGACTTTCTCAATCCGGCTCTCTTCTTTTTCATTCAGGGATTTTCTGACACGTTTGTTGATATCCGATCGTTTGGATTTATAATGCTTGAAAACCTCTCCATACGGAATCCAGATTTCTGCATCTTCGATTTTTTCATAAACAGAATCCACTACTTCTTCCAGATGTTTGTCATTCGGAAATGTGCATTTTTTCATATAATAATCTCTGGTTGCCTGAAACATCCATTCCGCAATCTTTTCTTTCTGCTTTATTTTTAACTGGGAATACTTCTTATCCGTTTGCAATAGTCTTCCATCTATCATTTTATGGTTTTTCCGTGACATCGGTTTGACCTCTTTTCTTCTTTCTCGTTCAGATTTTACTATACCACAGAATCTTGTCTGCGTCATACTTCTGAGCTTCGATGTCCTCTTTTTCTTCTCTCAGTGTACGTTCCTACGACATCCTGAATCGAAATATCGTAAACGCTCACCGTTTACCTTTTCCCAAAGAAAAAAATAAGATATTTGGTAGCTTCACCATCAACACCTGCGAACCAATAACGCCAGTACTGGATATCAAAATCCCGTACCGGCGTTATTGATTGTAATTCTTTTTTCTCCTCAAATAAACAGCTTATCGCCCCTACAAACTTGAAGTTATCAATTAGCGAAATCCAACAACTCGATTAACTTATCAAGAAATGCCTCTTCCCCCCATGTATTAATTTTGAAAAATACAGCTTGGCTTCCTCCCGCTGTAATTGCGGAAAGTTGAACTGGATCTTTGTCATTTTGAAAAAGTGTAATATTAAGACTCACTCTGTTTCCTCCAGCATAGCTGTAACGCTCAAAAACACGAATGCTACAACGCGCAGTTCCACTTCGAAAGTCACTGGCATCTTCTAACGTTGCTGACATACTGCCATTTATTATTCCGTTCTCAATTTTGGAAAGTAACTGATCAAAATCTTCATTTATATATCTTTCTATTTTTGCCATCCCCAACACCTTCCTCTCAACTATCTACACTGAAATCTAGAGCACTATTTACTTACCTGTTTTTATTTCATTTTAACTTAGCAAATGTTATAAGTCAATTTTTAGGTTATTTTGAATTTTCTAAAATTCTTTTCTCTCACCCTGTATTTTACCCTTTCATCTTTTGTATATGTAAAAGGGTTTGTAGATTAGGATACAAACAACTTCAGATGAATGTTTTTATAAACAATTTCCTTCAAATCAGGTCCCCGTCCAACGGGTGGTTCATTATTTCATCCATCTCATAAATTATACTTTTTTCAATTACCAAATCTCCTCCTGTTGCAAATAATTTAACTTTATAAAAATCTTCCGGAAAAAGTAAGTTTGACATAACAACCTCTCCGTTATTAATAAATAATTCGCTCTGAGAAACATCCATTAGAAGTTTTATCGTTAAAAACTCCTGTGTAAAATCTACAGGTGCTTTATATTTTCCTGCAAATTTATCATGAGGATTTACTCCTGTTGTTCTATCAACAAAACAGCATTGTTTTTCTTTACAGAATACAATTTCAAATTGTCGATTTTTTCCTGTTGAAATTTTAATTCCAAACGTTTGCGCATGAATCTTTTCAATCGGATAAGATATATCTATTTTCCCATGTTCCATCATAAGTAATCCTGTCATTCCAGCGGATATCTGCTGTCACTTGACTTTCATTACGATAATCCATAAAAACATTATCAAATCGTTCTCTGATAGCCTGTCCTTTACCAAACATCAAAAGTCCTGCTAATGTCAAACCTTCTACTCCAGTTTTTCTATCTTTCCTATAACCACCCAACTTTTCAAAAAAAGACTTGTCATCTAAAGCATTCCATACATGACCATCTTTTCTGATTTCAAAAATCTGGCGATATTTTCTTAATGTTTCTTTATCAATATCATCCATTGTATAATACTCAATTATTTGATTATCATTTCCCTCTGGATTTTGATCTCTTATCATTCCTCTAATCTCATGCTCTGTCGCATGATAATCGCCTTCATGATTTCTTTTATATGTTTCGTGTTCAAAGAAGCTCTTTGTCCGTCCGGCAAAAAGACATGTTCCCGGTCTCACATGATACAATGTCGCAATATATTCCTTAAGTTCCTCCTGCAATTCCTTATGTATCGTAATCATACGAACCGAGCTTTCCGTCTTTGGTGCCGTAATCAGATCCTCTCCATCAAGCCTCGTCAAAGATTCGTCAACAGTTATGGTTCCCTGCTCAAAATCAATATCTTTCACCTGTAACGCCAGCAATTCTCCTATCCGCATACCTGTCCAAAATAAAATCTGAAATGCAATCCAGGAATCCTGCTTATCCATAATCGCATCTGAAAACTTCTGGAACTCCTCCAGCGTCCAATACGGTCGTTCATCCGCTTTACTCTTGCCCATGCTTCCGGCTTTTCGGCAAGGATTCGAACGCAAATCATAGAAATTTACTGCATAATCCAAAATCGCACTAAGCTGATTATGTATTGTTTTCAGATATGTGGGCTTAAACCCTTTGTCCATCATTTCCCCCTGCCATTTGCGTATCATGGGAGCTGTAATTTCATTAATTGGCGTCTTTCCGAAGTATGGTAGCACCTTGTCATTCATCACATACTCTTTCTGTTTCATGGTAGTTTTTCGTAAACGCTTTTCCATATCTGCCTTATAAATCTCCCAAAAGTCCGCCAGCGTCATCGTCGGATCAGATGATTGCTGCAACATGAAATGTGCGTACCATTCTTCTTTCTTGGTCTTAAAACCTCTTTTTTGTGATTTCTTTTTGGTTCCCGTCCAATCTGTCCAGCGATATTGTATCCGCCACGTACCATTGGGATCTTTCTTTGCATTGCAGCTCATGCACTTACCTCCTAGTACCATTTTTCCTTAAAATACTCCACCGGAATTTTTCCGGCGATTGTGAGAAATCCTTTACTTGCCAAATCCTTATTCATTTCTCTAAGGATTTTGTAGGCTTTCCCCATACTCACACCAAGCATTTTTGCAATGTCCTCCGCACTGTAATAGATTTTTTCGTTCATATTGTTTCCTTCTATTCTTGTATTTGTTTCTGTGTAGTATCATTTTGTTTCGTTTTTATAATATCGTAACTTTTGTTTCGTGTCAATATCTTTTTGCTTTATTTTTTTGTTCTTGTGTGTTATCCTATATATGATGTTGATCAGTTTCACAAAAATATAGCTTTAGAGCAGGAGGCATGTTGTTATGACAGTCGGTGAAAACATAAGACGTATCCGGCAGGAACGTAATCTTACTCAAAGACAATTAGGAGAAATGGTTGGCGCAAGTGAAGCCTACATTCGTGCCTACGAAAGCGGCAGAAGAAATCCCAAGCCATCATCTCTTGAAAAAATAGCTGATGCTTTATCTGTCAATCCCGAAGTACTGGCGAACTCTGATTTTGATGGCATAAAAGCCATACACAGACTTTTTCAGATATTCCGGCAATACGATGGACAACTCTTTGAATACCAGGATAAAGATGGAAATGATATGGTTGGAATCAGCTTTGGAACATTGTCTTTGATGCAATCATGGTTAGACCGCTATGAAAAATATGTGGAAGAAGTTGAAAAATGCAATGAAATAAAAGATGTTAAGAAGCGTGGGGAAGCTCTGCTGAAAGCTGAAGCAGACTTTAATCTCTGGATGGATATTTATCCGGAATCGGAACCATGGCAGGAACGGCTTAAGATTCAGAAGGCACATGATGAGGTTATGGATAAAATTGAGCTAAATTCAAAAAATACAAGGTAGGTGCTTCATTGAAATTATTACATTTATATATAGAAAAATACAAAAAATATGAAAAGCAACATATATTTTTCAGTAAAGATACTTCATCTTGTTATCAAAACGAACTATTTAATTCTATGCAAATTACCCTTTTTGCTGGTGAAAATGGTTCTGGCAAAACAACAATTTTAAGTTTTATAGCCAAAATATTTCGTTACATTCAACGTTTTAGAGATCGCATTCCTTGTGATTTTTCTCTTGCATATACAATTGAAACTGATGGAAAAGAGCATTCTATCATTTTAGAAAAAATAGAGAGCAACATAACAATATCAATTGATACTATCTTATATCATCTCATGAAATATGACATTCGCACAAAGTCATATAAATATGATTTATCAATTTATGATAAACAGATAACCTACGATGAGATTAAACCCTATCTTCCTGCAAATGTATTAGTTCTTGGGTTCGATGTTGACTATGACAGAATAAGCTATTCTCATAACTACTATGGTGATCGCCTTGTTAACTTTAGAAGCATAGACTCCGCATACACAACAAGCGCAATAGGTTCCGACTTTTCTCTTGGTATTTTGAATACAATATTGCAATCAACCCAAAATTTAGAATTGCAAAATATATTTAAGTGTATGGGATTTGAATTTGCCCCCTTTGTTGATGTCTATTTTAATTTTACTTCAGATGATTGGAATAGTGATTTAAACAAGTCAAAAATCGAAAAAAAATACTTTTACGAAGAATATTGGAAACATTATATCGATAAAGAGGTTGGGATGAATTCCAGAATTAATCTATCGATATTTTTTAGAGAGCAAAAAAATATCGACATACTTTCCTATTTTATTAATCACAATTATATTTATATAAATGAATTTTATATTGTAAAAAATTTCTCCTACATTCCTATTAGTGGTATGAGTACAGGCGAAAAATCATTCCTATATCATTTATTCTTTATAGTAGATAAAATACGCAACAACTCCTTGATTATTTGGGAAGAACCAGAAACACATTTAAACCAATTATGGTCAAGACAACTTATTCCTTTACTAACATATATGTTTAGAAAATATAATGTTCATTTTCTCTTAAGTTCACACGAGATAACATTAATTAATTGTTTATTTCCAAACCAAATTATTTTACTAAATAGTACAGATATTAAATACCCTAACTTTCAAACATTTCTAGCAAATGAAAATGAAATAATATTTAAGCTATATAAACCCAAGGTATACAATCCCTTTGAAGAATATATTATAGAAAAAATTAATTCTTGTAATAAAGATGATCTTAAAGAACTATTAAATAATATTGGGGAATCATTTTTGAAATTCCTTATATACCAACAGATAAATAAGTGAGGTACATATGTGGTTTGTAACAAACAAAACTAACTGTATAAAGCTCAAAAAATTTGAAAAAAAAGTAATCATTCCTTTATTTACCGAATTATTAAACTACAAAAGGCAATCTGACTATTCTGACTTTGTTAAATATTTAAATGCAAAAAATATAAATAATCAGAATGATGCTTTGATTTATATATGCAAAAGGAAAGTAAATAAAATAAAATTTATCGATTGTGTTAATAAAATAATTAGTGACTATACTTATGAGCAAATAAGATGGTACTTTTATATATACTTAATACAGAACAAGCAAATAAAAGAAAAACAAACATCTATCGATTTTTTCAAAATTCCTGAACCTTTTAAAACGATTTTTGTCGACTTCTTTTATAACAAATTTTTTTCAAATGATAAAATTTGGAGTTTTTTGGACACATCTAGTTTTTCTAGAAGTGATTTTCACAATAATTTTAAAAATGAAAACAGACTATTTGTCTGTCCATACTGTGACATCGACACAACCTTGAATATAGGGAATAATCAGATAGAACATTTTTGGCCTAAAAGCCAGTTTCCTTTTCTTGCAATGAATGCTCTAAATTTAATTTCAAGTTGTCATTCCTGCAATATGCCTTTTGAGGGTAAAGGAACTTCAGTTAGGACTCCCATATCAACGCCCTATACTAAACAAATTGGTAATTATGTTAAATTTATTATGAATATTTCAAAAGAACAAATTGATATTTCCACTAATTTACAAGATATAAGCAATTATGTGTATTTACTCAACCTAAAGAACCGCTATGCCAATCCTCAAATATATAATTATCTCCTTAACTTAGGAAATTCGTTATATAGCGACATAATTCAGTATGAAAATAATTTAGGAAAAAAATTAACAGATTCTGAGCTAAATAATTATATCACAACAGCCAAAAAACATGACAAAAAACACATACCTCTTTATTTTGCGTTGATGAGCATCTATAATAACTACGATAACTATATATTGTATTTACATAATATAAAATCATGAAAAACTATAAAATTAATATAATATTTTATAACACTTCAACCCATTTTATTGTTTTGTACCCAAATCGTACCCAACGCCATCTAAAAAATCCCTACAAAGCCCATAAATACAGGCTTTGTAGGGATTTACCTTTTTATTCAAACTCGCAAACAAAATCTTATCACTATACTTTTTAGTATTGGTATTATGGTTCTATTTGGTTTTATATGTGTTCTACCGTCCTAAATCCATAGGCTGTACTGAACGGTGTTATCAATTTGTTATCATGTTTCTGTTATCAAACTTTATTTATACGTTGAATAAATTTTGTCACCTCTTCATACATCATTTTGCTACCTATTACTTTTCCCAAATCCAAATAGCTTTTGGCATCAGCTTCATTACGAATCATAGTTTCCGATATTACCCCTATAAACAGCAATCTATTCCCAATTGCGATCCCATCTTTTGTTGGATACGATCCATGGTTATAGATAAATACCGGACTACCACTTGACCCAGGGAAAACCCCAGCATCGATTAAAAACACATTTTCTCCATTAAACTGATTCCATATAGGAGTGGCCGTAATCCCCTGCCTTATAATTGGCAACTTGTTCACACTATCATATAACCCACTTGGATATCCTATAAACGTAATATCTTCTATCGCTGCAAAGTATTCAATTTGCTCCTCTTTAGGCAGCATATTTTGATCAACAGTCCTATAAAAGATATTTATCCCCTTTTGCTTAAGTTCATTTAATGTACTCGCCAACGGAATAGCAATTAAATCCAGATTTCCAAGCTTGTTTCCATTGATTATACTCTCATTGAACTGAATTCTAATACTTTTTTCAGATGGTAACCCTTTTTCTGCAATATGCAATTCAACAAAACCAGCAACTGCGTTTTCCAATACATGGTAATTTGTTATGAGCAACGGTATCGATGTATCATTTTGCTCCATGACTGAAAAAATAAATCCTGTTCCTGACGAAAAACTACCATTATTATTCTTTGCATATATAGGAACAGTAGTATATAATAACTGTGTCGAAATATCATTAATGTTCATTTCTCGTTTCCTCCATATCTTCCGGATCAATAATGTATTCTTCTATCTTTTCTGCCAGCTGAACAATATCTCTGTTATTATTTTTCCTACAAAAAAAGTATGCAACGCCGAATATTCCACCTAAAACCGGACACACTGAATAAAAAAAATATACTCAAAAAGTTTACCTTATATGGTATCTTAGAAATTAATGCACTAAAAAAAGCTCCAAAAAATAATGTAGATAATCCAAGCCACAATTCTGCATACGTGAATTTATTCTCTTTTGCACAAGCACATTCGTATCTAATCTTTCTTATTGCAGATATATTTATCGCAATTTTCTTTTCTTCTGGTGGCAAAACAACATTATGTTTTTGTTCATACTGTAATGTATGATTACTTTTTTCATCTATAACATTACCAGCTTCTTCAATTACAACATTATTACAAGACTGAAAAATTTCTTCAAGATCCATTTACTATAACCTTTCTATATTTTATCATTCGTATTTTTTATAGCAATTGCTATACTAACTTCAATCAAAGATTCTTGTGATATCCCGATATCGGTTAACCACACGATAAATCTCTACATACTCATTACCAATCTTATAGATAATCACATAATCTTCCCATATCGCATATTTATAATCTGTCCGAAAGCTGACCCGTTTGGAGAGATCCGACCCCATTCCAGGAAACATCTGAAGGTTTTCAAATTTACCGTAAATTTCCTTTATGGTCTTTGCTGCATATTCTTCGTTATCTTCAGCAATATAATCTCGGATGTTTTTCAAATCCTTTGCAACAATCGGATTGATCCGCAATTTTAACATCTTATTCCCCCACAAGTGCTTTCAGTTCGTCCAGATCCAGCCAACCTTCGCCATCTTTCACTGCTTCTTCAGCTTCCTGCAGCTTCAAGAGAAGCTTTTTCTCTGCACGGTCACGCTCATAATCTTCAATATCCATGACAACGAAACGTCCTCTGCCATTCTTAGTCAGATATACTGGTTCTCCTTTATGACAGTTTTTCAGGACTTCATTATAATTTCTCAAATCAGATACTGGTAAAATATTTGCCATATTCTTTCAGCTCCTTCCTTTGATTTTAAATTGTTTCTGCTACTTCTATTATACACAAAAAGCTGTAAAATTCAACGTAGATTTTTACAGCTTTTATTTTATCATTTCTATATATTTTTATCGCAATCTATTTCAAATATTGAGAAAAAATCGCCTCCAGTTCTTTATTTCCTTTCAAAAATTCATACTCTTCTTTATTTTCAATTTCTGTAGCTAATGCACGAACAAAATTATTTCCAACACCTGAAAAAGACTTTCCCTGCACTGTATCCGCATATCTGTAATATAAAGGTGATTCCACCATCTTCCATGGCTTCTGTGACTCCATCAGCACTTCTTTTATCAACTGAATACATTTTTCTACATCCTTTCGATACACGGCAATCAATAGATATGGTACTACTTTACCGTAATCCCACAGACCAAATAACGATACCATATGTTCTGTGATTTCGGCAATCTCCTCTGCTTTACAATGATTTCCGGTTTCTTCTTCCATTTCTATCAACTTATACAGATAGTTTTGTATATTCGTAACTGTCTGCATCAATTTTCCCTCTAAAAAGAACGCTGCAATATCTGTCCCTTCCTGGTGTGCTAGTACATTCGTTTTCATAATTGTGGCATCTATCACAGTATCTGGAATTTTATCCAAAAAGATATTTGCTTCTTTATATTTTTCCATTTGTATATATTTCGCCGCAAGCATAAAAATACTAGAAAGCCTTACCTTTTCATTCGGACTTTCAGCAGTTCGTTCCAGCCATTCAACAATCACATTATTGCATTCCAACTTTTTCTCATCATCAACATCGGATAAAGTTAACGCCGCATTTAAAACAGTAGCAATTGAATAAATCAACGAATCACAATGAGGATATTCCTTTATTTTATTTTTTCCCATCTCAAAAGCTTTTATAAAGCTATCCAATGAAACTTCCGAAAGCTCATTCACAAATTGTCCAATCTCTTTTTCTGTCAATTCTTCACGAAATGAAAATAGTTCATTCATATCAATTTTTAATAATCGAGCAATTGCCGGAAGTAATGATATATCTGGATATGTATTTCCTTTTTCCCATTTATTTACCGCAGGAGTAGAAACGTCCAAATAATCCGCCACCTGTTCTTGTGTTAATCCCGCAGTTTTCCGATAGTTTTTTATCTTCTCACCAATTTGCATTGTTCCTACCTCCTGTTTATATTCTCATTATAGTATTTCTAATATGTGTTTACAATTGAGCCTTCGTTTAATTATGGCTTCGATTTCTTAACTACCGGTTAAAATCTGCGAGAAAAATGCTCTATTTTATAATTCTACAAATCAAAATATCCTTAAATTTAATTAATTCAAGAATACGTGCATCAGTACTCCAATTAAGAAGCAAATCATCGCTGTAACACCCACACTGATAATAACCTTTAATATATTTTGATAAGGACGTTTTCCCACTTCAACTGCCTTATGAAGTTCATCCAATTTTTTTCCCTCCGTAAATGCAACAATTTCCTTATAGGTTTGTATATCATTTTTCTTTTTTAGTTTTTCAACCTTTAGCGCCCAGTACATTGTAATAATAAATAAAATCCCAAACGGAATATACGCATACCTTCCGAGCCACATAAACAAAGGTACTGCCGATATAATCAACACGGCCAAATGAACTGTATAGATGGAACCATAATAATTAAACTTTTTAATTTCTTGATCGCTAATAATTTCTTTCATTTTCTCTATATCTCCTTTAATTAATTGATCGAGAGATACATTAAACAATGAACTAAGAAGTAACAGGCTATGAATATCAGGATAACTCTTTTCGTTTTCCCAATTAGAAATTGTCTGTCTTGTTACATATACCTTTTCTGCCAGTTCCTCCTGTGATAGATGAAGCTCTGTTCGGTATTTTTTTATCTGTATACTCAGCTCCATATAATTTCCTCCCTAGTAAGTAATTTGTTCTCTTAATCTGAGCCAAGAATAATCATTTTTTCATTATCTGTCTATCAAAGATATTTTACTTAACGGAAAACACAATGTCAAAAGAGTTTTACACTACAAAACTCATGCCTTTTCAGCAATTTTTATTTTCATATTTGTAAAGAGCAGCCTTTCGACTGCCCTTTCTACTCACATATATACCCTCTCTTTCAAGAACTGTTTCCGCAGCATTCCATATTTACCATAGGTCGGTTCTTCCTCATTCACTGCCAGATCCGGCAGGTAATAATCTCCATGCAGTGTATAGCTTAATCCATTACTTTCATCATAAATGTGCTTTTTCATTGTCTTATCTCTCCATTCCTCTGTTTTTTGTTTTATTTCTCTTACGCTGTTGATTCTCCATCTCACTCTTTCGGGCACCCCAGGCCAGTCTTTCGTGAATACTTCCTTGAGGCATTTGCTCCATTTGTCTTTTGCGTTGTGGAAGAACGGGAAAACCGACAGGAACAGCGTACACAGAAACGTAACCT
>OKSD01003025.1_pt1 | contig 13408 bp, 11 predicted proteins | sample 1601221 | NCBI WGS metagenome assembly OKSD01 (sample SAMEA3541550, study PRJEB24748) | human gut metagenome | biome: human gut; feature: human-associated habitat; material: faeces | place: China | collected 2012
GGGTCTTCGTTTCGCTATCCGTGAAGGTGGACGTACAGTAGGTTCAGGTGCTGTTGCTACAATCATTGAGTAATCATAGCTTGATATAATTAATTGCCCGGGAGACTTTGTCTCCCGGGCTTTTTTCGGCACTTTGTCAAGCGTGGAGGTATGTCATATTAGAAGACTTTTTGTCAAGCGTTGTCTCTGTGGCGACATTCGGATACACCGCCAAGATGTGTGAAAAAGGAATGGATGATAGTAGGAACAAGATCGCAATGAACACAGTCATTACGTTCGTGCCATGTGAAGCAGTTTTGTTCTCTGTATTTTTTTACTGAAGAACTTGTCCAATCAGAGTAGTCCAAGAAATTAATTGAATTCCAATAGATTGCACATTTTTCATTGCATGCGGCGAAGTTTTTGTACCGGCATTTAGACATGTCAGGAATTGCTATGGTTGCAACAGAGCATTTGCTGAAGTCAACACAGCCATCAATATATGTAATGCCATTTAGATTATATTTATTCAATTTATTAATGACATCAGAATAAGTGTCAAAAGGTATAAAGATTGAATTGCCTCTTTCGCCTGTCCAGATTCCTCTAGACTTTGGTGTGTGATTGCATCTTTCTTGGAATGTACTGTATAGTTTTGTCATGTTTTTTATTCCTTTCTATGAATTTTTAATTAAATAGTGTGGTAAGAACGCCAAAAATTGAAAAATTAGCTATATAAATGAAATATGACAGATGATTTGATGACTTTTTTTGCACACAAAAATTCCCGACCTTTTAAGCCGGGAATTTTTGATATTTATTTTCGTGTTGACAAAATTTATCAATAGATATATTTTTGTAGATAAGATATTGAAAAAAAAGAAAGGTTAGTTTAATATAACAGTGTTATATAACGATGTTACATAGGTGAGTAAAATGCAAAAAGAGCAAACTACATTAGAAAATATTTTAGAGGCCGGAAAACATGAATTCATGGAAAAAGATTTCCAGACTGCATCGCTTAGAAAAATTGTGCGTGATGCTGGTGTGACTACAGGAGCATTTTATGGATATTTTTCAGGCAAGGAAGCATTGTTTGATGCATTGGTTGGCAATGAATATGATGTTCTTATGAGCAGATATAAAAATGCCCAGCAGGATTTTGCGAATCTTCCACCGGAAGAGCAGCCGGATAATATGGGAAAACAGTCAGGTGATTATATGGAATACATGGTTGAATATGTATATGAACATTTTGACGCATTCAAACTTATTTTGTGCCATTCAGAGGGAACAAAATATGCTGATATGATACATGAAATGGTTGAAATAGAAGTGAAGTCAACACATGATTTTATTGATACACTTAAAAGCCTTGGACATAATGTAAAAGCGATTGATTCAAGACTGGAGCATATTCTTGTCAGTGGAATGTTTACATCATTTTTTGAGATGGTAATTCATGATATGCCAAAGGAACAGGCTGTTACATTTAATAAGGAATTAAGGGCATTTTATACGGCGGGCTGGAAAGAATTGATGGGAATGTAATAAATTTTTGCATAGTGAGGTTAGTTAAAACTAATGAAAGTTTCAACTGGCTTAACAAGGAGGACAAATCCTCTGCTCCTGCAAGGGCAGTCGCATTTTTACTTCGTAAAAACAAGGAGGACAAATCCTCTCCTCGCGTAGAGCTCGGATTTTTACTCCGTAAAAACAAGGAGGATTTATGAAAAAGCAATCTGATTTATCAAGGCTTTTAGGTTATGCAGGCAAAAGAAAATTTTTTTCTTATGCTTCGTGGGTGCTGGCGGCACTCAGTGCGTTGGTTGCACTGGCACCTTTTTATTTTATTTTTAATATAATAAAAGAGGTTATTGAGACAACACCGGATTTTGGAAATGCAAAGAATCTTACATTCAATGGATGGATGGCGGTTCTGTTTGCTGTGGTGGGATATCTTTTATATATCGCGGCACTTATGTGTTCGCACATGGCGGCGTTCAGAGTTGCCACAAATATGAGAAAAGATGTGCTTAGCCATTTGGTAAAACTTCCACTTGGATATGTTGAGGAAGCGGGAAGCGGAAGATTAAGAAAAATCATTAACGATTCGACAGCAGCTTCAGAAACATATCTGGCACATCAGCTTCCTGACAAAGCGGTTGCGGTTGCAACCCCGATAGGTCTTATTGCATTGCTGTTTATATTTGACTGGAAACTCGGGATTTTAAGCCTTATTCCGGTTGTGCTTGCATTTCTTATTATGGCAAGCATGACAGGAAAGAAAATGGCACAGAAGATGAAAGAATATCAGAATTCACTTGATGCGATGTCAAATGAAGCCGTCGAGTATGTAAGGGGAATTCCTGTTGTAAAAACATTCGGACAGACTGTATTTTCATTTAAAAGATTCAAGGCAACTATAGACAACTACGAAAAATGGGTTATTTCTTATACAAAAGATTTAAGAATTCCTATGATGCTCTACACAGCGGCAATCAACAGTGTTTTCGTATTTCTGATAGCAGCGGCACTTATTTTTACCAAAAACGGCGTGACAAATGAATTTTTATTAAATCTTATTTTTTACATAATAATAACTCCGGTTATATCGCTCACACTTACAAAAATGATGTATCAGAGCGAAAATGCAATGATTGTTGCTGATGCATTACAAAGAGTTGATACAATACTTGATGCAGAGCAGCTCCCAGAGACTGTGAATGGAAAGAAGCCGTCAGATTCTTCAGTTGAATTCAGAAATGTTTCTTATAGTTATGATGGTGAAAAGAATGCGGTTGAAAATATATCATTGAATATACCTTCAGGAAGTACTGTGGCATTTGTCGGACCGTCAGGCAGTGGAAAGAGTACAATGGCAAATCTCATTTCAAGATTTTTTGACGTGAGTGAAGGACAGGTACTTGTAGGCGGTGTTGATGTAAGAAATATAAAGAAAGAAATACTTATGGATAATGTATCGTTTGTATTTCAGAACAGCCATTTAATTAAAGGTACGATTCTTGATAATGTGCGTATGGCACGTCCTCAGGCTTCAAAAGAAGAAGTTATGAACGCACTTGAAAAGTCACAGTGCATGGATATAGTTAAAAAGCTTCCGAATGGGGTTGATACGGTGGTCGGAACAAACGGCGTATACCTTTCGGGTGGTGAACGGCAAAGAATAGCTATCGCGAGGGTAATGCTTAAAAATGCACCGGTTGTAATACTTGATGAAGCAACTGCATTTGCGGACCCTGACAATGAAGTAATGGTGCAGAAAGCATTTTCGGAGCTTGCAAAAAACAGAACTGTCATTATGATTGCACACAGACTTTCCACTGTTGCGGGAGCTGACCGTATATACGTGCTTAAAGATGGTAAAATCGAAGAGTACGGAAAATATTACGAGCTTATTAATAACGGCGGCATGTTCAGCAAAATGTGGAATGATTACAGACATTCAGTTGACTGGAAGGTTTCAAAGGAGGCATCATTATGATAGAAAAATTACAAAAAAAATACGCACTTTCAAGGCAGGGTGCAAAAGACCTTGTAAAGGGCTGCGTGGCATGTTTTTTTCAGTATCTTTCTTTAATGGTTCCTATTGCACTTTTGTATTATCTTGTAAGTGACCTTATGAATGGCGATGCCGGATACAGAAAATGGTTTTACATCGGAGGCTGCGTAGTATGTGTGATTTTAATACTTGTTACGACATGGTTCCAGTATAATGGTACATTTTTTGCGACATATATAGAGAGCGGTGTAAGGCGAATAAGCATAGCTGAAAAATTGAGAAAACTTCCGCTGTCATATTTCGGAAAAAGAGACCTTGCCGACCTTACAAGTACAATTATGAATGACAGTGCGGTTCTTGAAACGGCATTTTCACATTTTATACCTGAACTTGTTGGTTCTGTCGCATCTACGACGATTGTTGCATTGGGACTGTTTGCATTTGACGTAAAAATGGCATTTGCAGCATTATGGGTTCTTCCAGTTTCGTTTGCAATAGTTTTATCATCGTCAAAGCTTCAGCAGAAGTTAGGCAGAAAGCAAATGGACGCCAAAATGGCTTGTGCGGACGGTATTCAGGAATGTATTGAAACTGTGCAGGATTTAAAGTCAAATAATGCGGAAAATGAATATTTAAAAGGATTATTTAAAAAAGTTGACAATGTTGAAAAAAGAATGATTGTAAGTGAGTTCGGAAATGCAGCATTTGTAGTATCGGCATCGCTTGTGTTAAAGCTCGGTATTGCGAGCGTGGCACTTACGGGAGCGTATCTTCTTACCAGGGGAGAACTTGACGTAATCACATTTTTCATGTTTCTTCTTGTAGCATCAAGACTTTATGATCCGCTTCAGGGTGCATTACAGAACCTTGCGGCGATAATAAGCACAAAAACCAATATTGCAAGAATGAAAGAAATTCTTGACCATGATGTACAGACAGGTTCTGAACAGCTTACTAATAAAGGATATGATATTCAGTTTGACCATGTAAAATTTGCATATGATACAAGTGAGACAGTTCTTGAAGATGTATCATTTACGGCAAAACAGGGCGAAGTTACGGCTCTTGTAGGTCCATCGGGCGGCGGAAAGACAACAGTTTCAAGACTTGCTGCGAGATTTTGGGACGCATCATCGGGAAAGATTACGGTTGGTGGAATGGACGTATCAAAGATTGATCCTGAAAAATTATTTTCGTTATATTCTATAGTATTTCAGGATGTGACACTTTTTAATAATACAATAATGGAAAATATACGAATAGGCAGAAAAGATGCGACTGACGAAGAGGTTATTGCAGCAGCAAAGCTTGCAAACTGCGAGGAATTTGCGATGAAACTTCCCGATAAATGGAACAGCATGATTGGCGAAAACGGCTGTGAACTTTCGGGAGGAGAAAGACAGAGAATTTCAATCGCAAGAGCATTTTTGAAAAATGCACCTATCATACTTCTGGATGAGGCGACATCTTCTCTGGATGTTGAAAATGAGACATTGATACAGTCTGCACTTTCACGTCTTATTAAAGATAAAACTGTTATGGTTATTGCACATCGGATGCGTACTGTGGCAGGTGCAGATAAAATAGTTGTTCTATATGACGGAAAAGTTGCAGAAACAGGAACTCCTGATGAACTTATGAAGAAGGATGGAATATTTGCACATATGTCAAAACTTCAGACACAGGGACAGAATTGGAATTTGGAGAACTGAAAACTTAATATTTATAATAATATATATTTTATATATTGAAAATAACATTGATATGATGTATAATGCAGTTACTATAAAAAGTGAGTATAAAAATATAGTGACGGAGGTGCCTATGAAGATAAGTTCAGAAGCCAGATTTACTACATTTGAGGCAGTCAGCATGATTGTTGGAAACAGTATCGGAACGGGAATAATTGCAGTTCCGTATCTTGCGACAAAGAATAGCATGCTTGATGTTGTGTGGATGGTGGTAATCGCATATTGTATCAATGTTATTCTTCATTTAATAATAGCGGAGCTTTCATACAATAATGGAGGTGTCCAGCTTGTAAAGAGCTTTGAAGGTGAACTTTTTCAAGGAAAGATGAAAAAGGTATTCAGCTGGATTATATTTGCGGTATACGGGATTGCAATTATGATAGGCGTAAGCGGCAATATTAACGGCGGTGCACAGATTTTCGTTAACTGGTTTGGTATTCCGTTTGCGGCTGCACAGGTTATATATTATGTAATTGCAGGAATAGTAGTTTTTATCGGAATGAAAGCAGTCGGAATAGCACAGAAGTATGCAGTAATTCTTCTTATGGGAATTGTTGCAGTTATGACTGTGGCTACATTTATGCATCCGCTTAATTCATTTTACACAGCTGATTTTCATTGGAATAATCTTCTGGCATTATACAGCATGGTTGTGTTTGCAACATCAGCCAATCAGGCAGTTATACAGGTCGTAAAGGGGCTTGATGGTGATGCAAAAAAGATTCGCAAATCTATTTTTATAGGATTTGCACTTTCATCTGTTTTTGTACTTGTTGTAACCATGTCTGTACTTATGGGAACAAAAGGAACACTTGACAAAGAACTTGCATATATGCAGCTTGGAGAAAGTATTGGCAGCTGGGCTATGATTCTTGCGGGAATATTTTCATTATTTGCACTTCTGACTACTTTCTGGTCTAATACACTGGCATTAAGAGATGTTGTGCATGAGCAGACAGGCATAGGCAACAGAGTGAGCTGGCTTGCAGCAACAGTGCCTTGTATTTTATTTGCAATATTCGGAGTAAATAGTTTTATTATTTTGACGAGAATTATGAGCGGCGTTGTGGTACTTGTAAGTATTATGCTCGTTCTTACATACGGAAAGTCAAGAAAGAAAGCAGGAAGCAGCCCTATCTGCGGTGTAGTTGGAACAGTTCCGTTTCAGGTGCTTATGGTTGTATCAACTGTTATTTCAGCAATAGGTGCTTTGATTCCGTTAAGTTAAGGGAGGAATGAGATATGTTTTGCGGTGATGGATTCAGACAGAAAGACGAAGATACTTTTTTGCTGGAAATTCCTGAAAACAGGGATTATAAGATATTGCAGCTTACAGATTTGCATCTCGGATTTGGATTATTTTCGCATAAAAAAGATAAGATGGCACTTGATGCCGTAACAAAGATAATTAATAGAACTTCACCTGACCTTATTGTTTTTACGGGAGATACAATATTTCCGTTTTTACCAAAGGCGGGTACTATGAACAATAAAAAGCAGGCAGAGAGATTTATAAGGTTTATAGATAGGTTTAAGATTCCTTATACAATTGTATTTGGCAACCATGATTGCGAGATGGGGGCAAAGTGCGGACGTGATGAGCTTGCAGATATTTTTTCAAAAGGAAAATATTGTATCTTTTCAAAAGGAAGAAAAGATATATTTGGCGTTGGCAATTTCTTTATAAATCTTACTGACAAACAGAAAAATGTGCTTATGCCGCTTGTTATGCTTGATTCCAATATGTATGGCGACGGCTGGTTTTTCAGCGGATTTGACTGTATACATGAGGACCAGACTGAGTGGTGCATGAGCAGATTAAGCAAACTGAAAAAAATAAATCCGGATATAAAAGCGATGGCATTTTTCCATATGCCTGTGAGGGAATTTAAGGAAGCTTACGAGAAGATGAAGCTTGGAGATAAAAGTGTAGTCTATGAGCACGGAAGCATAGCCGAAAAAGATGAATATTTTGGTATATCATATAAAAAGGGTGACTTTTTTAAAAAGGCTGTGGAAAACGGCATCATAAAATGGATGTTTTGTGGACATGACCACCTTAATACACTGTCGTTGACATATAAAGGAATACGGCTGACATATGGAATGTCTATAGACTGTCTTGGCTATAATGGCATATCAAAAAGCTATATACAGCGTGGAGGAACACTTATTACAAGAAAAACTGACGGAAGCATTGGGATAAAGATGATTCCTCTTACAAGAACAGTTTCAACAAGAGTCAGAGGGGAAAGTAAAAATCAACAACATTAAAAATAATAAAGGAGTAGTCATGAAAAGTACATTAATAAAAGACACAACAAAATCAGAAAGAATCCAGCTTGTGAAGCAGTGGGAAGAGACAGAAGGATGCGAGAGCAGCGGGATTGATCTGCTTGAATTTTTCTGGGATTATATAGACGGAGTTAAAGAAATCGCGGAAGTTAATGCGGAGTTTAACGCAAGATATATATCTGAGATTCCTGATGAAGATTCAGGTATGAGTTGTGGAATGGGAATGAGAAGATGATATATGTAAGAGATTTATTAAAACTTGATACATTCAAAGACTTTGAGCTTGTAAGCGGTGAGAATGGTCTTGACAGAGGCGTTTCATGGCCAAATGTTGCACAGACTGTAAGTATAAGAGAATGGCTTGTCGGAGGAGATGTTATTCTTATGAGTGGCGTAGGCTTAAAGATAACAGATGAATTTCTTACGGATATAGTAATACAGGCGGCGGATGGAAGAGCAGCATGTATTATTATGCTTATTAATCCTGAGCATATAGCATCAATTCCACAGGCTGCGATAGACGAGGCTGTGAAAAGAGGCCTTGCGGTTTTTGCGGCACCGTGGGAGACAAAGCTTTCAAGGGTTATAGGAAGTGTATCTATGCTTGTATCCAATGATGTCATTTTCATTTCTGATACATAAGAAACCATCAGAAATGCGTGAAAACAGCAAAGGCGGCAGCAGTATCATTTATTGCAGGAGCGTTAAGCGGTATGATAACATCAGCACTTTTTGGATTTATGACAATATCGTTGAGAGTAAACCAGAATGTTGTCGGACTTATCATAACAATTATGGGAACAGGCATTGGCAACTTTTTTGGTGAACTTATGGGTCAGGGAGCAGGCGGATATATCAGCGTTACAGATGAAACAAAAGCTGTATTTTCGGGAATACGTATTCCGGGTTTATCTTCTGTTCCGATTATTGGTGAATTACTGTTTTCATACAATGGAATGGTATATTTCTCACTTGCAGCAGCTTTGGCGGCTTTTTTCATAATTAAAAAGACAAAAATTGGATTAAAGCTGACAGCAGTGGGCGAGAACCCATATGCAGCTGATGCGGCAGGTGTTTCAGTGACAAAATACCGCTATATTGCCTCTGTTATTGGAGGTGCTTTGTGTGGACTCGCCGGAATGTATATGTGTATGGTAACAAATTCGGGAGTATGGGTTCATGGCTGCATAAGCGGATATGGCTGGCTTGCTGTTGCTCTTGTGATTTTTTCAGCATGGAATCCGTTAAAATCAATTTTTTGCAGCATAATATTCGGTGCACTTATGATAATGAGGCTTTATATTGCAATTCCAGGGCTTAATCCATTTATATATGATATGTGTCCATATATTGTAACAAGCATAGTTATTATAATTACAAGCATAAGAAAAACAGGAAAAGATCATATTCCTGAATCACTTGGTGAAAATTATTACAGGGAAGAAAGGTGACTGGTCTGATTTAAAAAAACATAAAAAAAAGGAGCTTGACATCTAAAAATATTGACAATACAATAGTTGCATATACAACAATTGGAGGTGCAACTAATGTTAAGAAGAATTTTTTCTTACATGAAACAATATAAAAAATATGCTTATCTGGCATTATTTTGTATTGCTGTTGAAGTGGTACTTGAACTTATGGTTCCGCTTATAATGGCAGATTTAATAGACACCGGAGTGGCTAATGCAGACGAGATGTATATCTATAAGAAAGGTATACAGATGGTCTGCTGTGCTGCTGCGGCTTTATTTTTTGGAATAGGGAGCTCAAGATTTTCTGCACTTGCGGGTCAGGGACTTGGTGCTAATTTAAGAAAGGCTGAATATGAGAAATTACAGTCATATTCATTTACAAATATAGACCATTTCAGGGTATCATCACTTGTTACAAGGCTTACAAGTGATGTTACAAATATTCAGAATTCAGTGTCAACAGGTATGAGACCATTTGGACGAAGCCCTGTTATGCTTATATTTGCCACAGGAATTGCATTCAGCATTAATTCAAAGCTGGCACTTGTATTTTTTGTTGCACTGCCGGTTCTTGCAATTCTGCTTGTTGCAATAATATTGAATGTCCGTCCGCTATATTCAAAGATGCAGTCGGCGATAGATTTGCTTAACAGAACGATTCAGGAAAATCTTACAGCAGTAAGAGTAGTTAAATCATATGTCCGTGGAGATTATGAGACAGCTAAATTTGAAGAGGCGAATCTTAATCTTAAAAATGAATCCGAAAAAGCATTTGGAATTTCAGTACTAAATATGCCATCATTTCAATTTGTAATGTATGGTACAATTCTGGCACTTCTCTTATTCGGAGGCCATCTTGTAAACATGGGACAGTTAAAAATCGGTGAACTTACAGGGTTTTTAAGTTATGTACTGCTTATACTCAATTCACTTATGATGATGTCTAATGTATTTCTTATGATGACACGTTCCCTTGCGTCTGGTGCAAGAATCGTTGAGGTAATAGATGAAAAAATTGATATGACTGATGAGTCTGCCGAGGATATAAGCGTTGAAAAGGGTGGAATCGAATTTGAAAATGTATGGTTTAAATATAAAAAAGAAGCAAAAGAGTATGTACTTTCTGATGTTTCTTTTAAAATAGAGCCGGGGCAGACAGTCGGAATTATAGGTCAGACAGGTTCTGCGAAGACAACGCTTGTACAGCTTATCCCCAGACTTTATGATGCAACACAAGGAACTGTAAAAATAGATGGTGTTGATGTCAGGAAATATTCTATGAAGCATTTGCGTGATGCAGTTTCAGTTGTTCTTCAGAAAAATACTCTGTTTTCAGGAACAGTGCTTTCAAATTTAAAATGGGGTGATGATAATGCTTCTATGGAAGAAATTGACAAAGCGTGCCACATTGCGTGTGTAGATGAATTCCTTGACAGACTGCATGATGGATACATGACAAAGATTGAACAGGGTGGTGTTAATGTTTCAGGTGGACAGAAACAGAGACTTTGTATTGCAAGAGCAATACTTAAAAAACCTAAGGTGCTTATTCTTGATGATTCAACGAGTGCGGTTGATACTGCAACAGAAGGAAAGATAAGAAATGCACTTGCAAAGAAGCTGCCTGATATGACAAAGATTATAATTGCACAGCGAATTTCATCAGTACGTCATGCAGACCAGATTATTATTCTTGATAAAGGCAGGGTAAACGGAATCGGAACACATGAAAGCCTGCTTGCAGAAAATACGATTTATCAGGAAATATATGAATCCCAGAAGGAAGGAGCTGATTTATAATGGCAAAATATGTAGGATATAAAAGACCAAAAGATACAAAGAAAACGTTAAAACATCTTTTTGCATATCTTGGAATGCACAAATGGGCATTTCTATCCGTAGCGGTCCTTGTGTTTATAAGTGCAGGTGCTAATATAATGGGTACATATCTTATAAAACCAGTTGTCAATAAATTCATTACTCCGGGAGATATGCATGGGCTTTTTAAAGCTGTGGCAGGAATGGGTATCATGTATCTTTGTGGTGCAATGGCGACGCTTTTTTATAATAGGCTCATGGTAAAGACATCTCAGAAAGTAATTCAGGAAATCAGAAAGGATTTATTTAATCATACACAAAAGCTTCCTTTGAAATATTTTGACGCACATACACATGGTGAACTTATGAGCCGTTTCACCAATGATGTGGATACAGTACAGGAGGCTATGAATAATAGTTTTGCAATGATTATCCAGAGTTTCATGATGCTTTTTGGAACAATTACCATGATGATGGTTTTAAGTATAAGACTTTCAATGATAGTAGTTATATTTCTAATCATTATGTTTATCTTTATAAAATACAACGGAAAGCACAGTAAAAAATATTTTAACAGACAGCAGGAAGAACTTGGTAAAATAAATGGTTTTGTTCAGGAAATGACTGCCGGACAAAAAGTGGAAAAAGTATTTAACCATGAAGAAAAAGATTTTGAGGAATTTTGCAGATTAAATGAAAATTTCAGGAAAGAATCAACAAGTGCATTGACATATGCAGGTTTTATGATACCTGTTATAGTCAGTCTTTCATATCTTAATTATGCAGTATCAGCGTGCGTCGGAGGAATATTTACAATAAAAGGAATTATGGATCTTGGAAGTCTTTCTGCATATCTTGTATATGTAAGACAGTCTGCCATGCCGCTTAACCAGTTTACACAGCAGATAAATTTTCTGTTGTCGGCATTGTCAGGTGCTGAGCGTATATTTGACATGATGGATGAAGAACCTGAGATTGATGAGGGAAATATCACATTGTGTAATGTCAGACGTAATGAGGATAATTCATTTAGTGAATGTGAAGAAAAAACAGGAATATTTGCATGGAAAGTGCCTGAAAATAACACATATAAATATGTCGAATTAAAGGGTGATGTACGTTTTGATAATGTTGTATTTGGATATACACCCGAAAAAACGATACTTAATAAAATATCGCTTTATGCAAAGCCGGGGCAGAAGATTGCTTTTGTCGGCTCGACAGGTGCAGGAAAGACTACGATTGTCAATCTTATTAATAGATTTTATGAAATATCATCAGGAACAATTTATTATGACGGAATAGATATAAGGCGGATAAAAAAAGATGATTTACGTCATTCACTTTCAATGGTAATACAGGATACACATCTTTTTACAGGCACAATTGCTGATAATATAAGATATGGAAATCTTTCTGCGACAGATGAAGAAGTAAGACAGGCAGCAATAATTGCCAATGCAGATTCATTTATAAAAAGACTGCCTGATGGATACGATACAATGCTTTATTCAGATGGAAGCAATCTTTCACAGGGACAGAGACAGCTCCTTGCGATTGCAAGAGCCGCTGTGTCAAAGCCGCCTGTACTTATTCTTGATGAGGCAACAAGTTCAATTGATACGAGAACAGAGAGACTTATCGAAAAAGGCATGGATGCCATTATGGAGGGCAGGACAGTCTTTGTAATAGCACACAGGCTTTCTACAGTAAGGAATTCCAAGGCAATTATGGTGCTTGAAAAAGGTGAAATTATTGAGCGTGGAAGCCATGAGGAACTGTTGGAGCAAAAAGGAAGATATTACAGATTGTATACAGGGCAGTTTGAACTTGAATAAAATAAGTTATATAATAATGTGGATATAGACAATTGGGTATTGAAGATGCAGGATATTAAATATAAAAAGAGGTTTTTACTTTATGAAACATGAAGATATCAAAAATATATTATTTAAAATAAAAAAATAAACATAATTGACAAAAAATATGAGTGGAGTATCATATTAATAGTTGATATTAATATGATGTAGGTATCAAAAAGTTAATATTTTCAATAACTTTTGACACACATACAGTTACTATTATTCTTTGACAACCGAATAAAACTATGTTTTTATCATAAACGCTATGCTGGAAGCAAAGCAGCCTCTTTATACAGGCTCAAAACCTCTGCATTTTAGTTTTCCTTGAATGAAACGAATTCGCTTACTGAAATTTAGGGAAACAACTTTAAAGCCAAAGAACTGTTTTGTCTTTAGCTTCCCTCTGATCGGCATTTTATTTACTGTATATTTATTTCTGAGAACGGATGGTACCGTTCCCGCTCCATTGCGGATTTGTCCGAGAAATGTCCTGGTTTCATCATCCATAAGTTCGGTAGACTTAAAAATCTGTATCCTTGATTTTAACGAGATAAGCAAACTGGCTGTCCATATGCTTTATAGCTGGGGCAATATCCATATATTTGCAAATATTTTCTGCAAGAGAAACAATACAGTCATGGATCAGATCTTTTCCGGTAACCAGTTCATATGCAGCATTTCTCTCGGAAAATCTGCTGAAAGTAT
>OKSD01003034.1_pt1 | contig 13390 bp, 15 predicted proteins | sample 1601221 | NCBI WGS metagenome assembly OKSD01 (sample SAMEA3541550, study PRJEB24748) | human gut metagenome | biome: human gut; feature: human-associated habitat; material: faeces | place: China | collected 2012
TGGCAGCAGGTCCTGCTTCTTATGGTATGACAGATACTATGGGACGTATGCACTCAGATGCTCAGTTCGCTGGTTCTTCTTCAGTTCCTGCTCATGTTGAGATGATGGGTCTTATCGGTATGGGTAATAACCCAATGGTAGGTGCTACAGTAGCAGTTGCGGTAGCTGTACAGGAAGCTGCAGAGGCAGGTCGCTTCTAGTTTGAAAGTGGCTTAAAACCGCATAAAACCGCTTAAAACGGGCATTTACAGGGCAAATCAAATTCGATGTAAATCGGTTTGGTTTGCCCTGATTTTTTTATCTACTTGCATCTACTTGCTACAAAATATGTGCTACTTGCTACGGAGTTATCTGTTTACTTGCTACGCATCTCATCCTTGTATTTAGATTGTAAGTTATCTTTAGAAATAAGTTCGGTCTGAAGCCCACCAATAAAAAGTGTAATTTATTATTTTTAAAGGAGGCTTTTATATGGCTAAGTCAAGAGGTAATGGTCAGGGTAGTGTTACCAAGATTAAGGATACGAAAGGCAAAATTAAGTATCAAATTAGGGTTACAGTAGGTAGCGAGTTTGATGCTGAGAAGGAAAAGTTTAGATATATCTCCAAGTCGCTAGGGGTATATAAGACTAAAGCAGAAGCAGAGGCGGTTCTTGCAGAGTATAATTCCAGTCCTTATGACCTAACTAATAAGATTACTACAGTAGGTGAACTTTATGATTATTGGAGTGAAACATATTTTGAGAAGGTAGTTCCGAGTGCTAAACGAAGCGTTGAGTCAGCTTGGGCTTATTGTGAGAGTATCAGAAATCTTAAATTGAAGAAATTAGGTAGTTCTCATATCAGAGATGTAATGGAAAATGGAACACGAGAGGTAATCAGGGGTAGTAAGAAAGAAGTAAGACATACTTCTATAAATACTAAGCTTCGTATCAAGTCTTTATTCAATCTTATGTTGGATGAAGCTGTGGGTTTGAAATTAGTGACAAGTAATGTGGCTAGAGCTTTTGATGTTAAGGATATGAGGAAAGAAGCTGACTATCAGAAGAAAAAGAAAGAGAGTTTTTCTAATGAGGAGCTTGAAATCTTATGGAATAATCTTGACTACAGATTCATGGATATGCTTTTGATTGGTATTTATTCAGGTTTTAGACCGTCAGAGCTTTGTAATATAGAAATTAAAAATGTGGACTTAGAAAATAATATTATAGTCGAGGGTATGAAAACAGAAGCTGGTCGTGATAGAGTAGTTCCAATCCACCCACTTATCAAGCCATTAGTTGAGGCAAGATTTAAGCAAGCAATCAAACTTGATTCAAGATGGTTATTCAATGATATTTACTCGCCAACGAGTAAGCATGTTACTTACGATAAGTTCAGACACAGATATGAAGAGATTATGCGTTATTTTGGCATACAAAACAAAACAGGACATTGTGTGAGAGTTACTTTTATTACAATGGCATATACAGCAGGACTTCCAGAGTACGCAATTAAGCGTATTGTAGGTCATAGTCTAAAGGGAAATGTTACAGATGCTGTATATAATAGAGTTACTCCAGAGCAGTTATATCGCTTTATTTGTATGATTCCAAAGTATATGGATGAAGAAGCACAGAGAAAGATTCAGGCAAGTGACGAATTATTAAGAGTCCTTGAAGAGCTTATTACAAATATGAAAATTGAAAAATAAATTCTTTCAGGGGTAGTTATCGAGGCACTAAGTGTAAAAGCTTAGTGTCTTTCTTTGTTTCAGGGGTAGTCCTAAGACCGGTCTTATGATATAATATTCTTCAAAATAGAGAAGGAGATTATATTATGGCAGCACAAGATATCTTAGACAGTATGTTCCCAGTTGCATGTGCAGGTGTTCAGAACATCAATAGAAACAATGATTTAACAGAGCAGGAAGTAAATATATTATATTCTGTTGTAGATGACTTTGACAACCAAAAAGAAAAGTATGATTGGAAGTCAGCAGTTCAAACTATTTCAGGGGTAGCATCTAGGTTTGTTGCCAAGTCTAATAGTAAAAACAATCAGATAGCTATGCCTTTACTTATACAACAAACGATATTCTTTATGGCAGTTAGAGGGGAAGATTATAAGTTATATAAGCAAACAGAGCTGATGTATGAATTTACAGGCAGAGCAGAGTATAACCCAAAAGGTAAGTATATTTGCAACAATAATACTACGTTGAATATGGGTAAGATATTTAGTAAATTACCATACGACTATAAGTATTACAGGAGTTGTAGGGATTATAAATTTGAATACAACTCTTTGTCAAGGGTAGCCTACTCTCAGCCAGTAATATTATTTAGCTATAATGGGCAGAAGGATAAAGAATTAGGTATAGCTGTAAAAAATCTTGTTTATCAGGCAGGAAAATATACCAAGTTTGTAGATGTATTTGGAGGGACAGGCTCTGCATCTCTGGCATTTCCTAAGAGAGGGTATGGGGAAGGAAAAAGAGGTTATGTTCCTTACAAATATAATGATTTAGATGCTGATTTATGTAATTTGTACACAGTAATAAAGTCAGAAGATTATAAGGTATTGATTGAGGAACTTTATAAACTCAAGTCAGCGTTAGAGGGTGGAGAACAGCTTGAGGGAATAGATTTCAATAATGAAATGATAAAGTTCTTTAATAGAGCAACTAGTGCATCACAAAAGACAAGAGATACTCAGCAAAGTAAGTCAGGAGAAACAGCAATACTTGATTTTTCTGGTGCTGAAACGAGGGTTGATTTCGCTGATGTAGTTAAATATATAAATGATATTTGTGAAAATGTTAATTTTATGCAAGGTAATTTTGAGTATTCAGGGGTAGTTTATACAAAAGCGGAGCTTTTAGAGAAACTTGGAAGTTTAAAGTCTGATTATGATAAGTTTATGGCATATATAGCTGAAAGTAAGTTTTATGAGAAACTTGGTTCAGAGGTTAATTTTCATGATTTGAAAGCTACAAGAGAGTTAGATGATGAAAATAAGGATTCATATGTAGAAAATGTAAGAGATGCTGAAAAGCGTAATTATCAAGCAAGATTCTATCAGTATTATGCTTATTTTTCAAATATGTTAAACTCAGGGGTAGGTACACCAGTCAGAAAGGCATTAGCTATTATATTTGTAAAGACATTAGCTACAATGGGTGATGTAGGAGTAAGTCAGATAAATAAAATGACAGCTACTCGTGGCTCTAAAAATGCAGCCAAATGGAGACATTTCTTATATCCTACAGAGAAGTCATCAGATAAATGCCCAGAGCAGAAAGATATTATTGAAGAGTTACATGAGCAGTTTCAAAGAATTGACATTATAAGTGATGATTTCAGAGTTGTTATAGATTCAGTCACTCAAGAGGTTATTGCCGAGAAAGAAGATTTGAAGGGTAAAAATAGTAAGGTTAATCCAGAAGCATTGTTTTATGTGGATAGCCCTTATATAGCAACTGTAAATTATAAAGTAGGTATGTTTAAGCCACAGGATATGCTAGAGCTTATTGAAAAATTATATACGACTTCAGAGGTAGGAAATAAGTTTATTTTCTCTTGTAGAGCTTGTGGAACTAAGATGAGTAAAGCAAGCAAAGGAGATATGAAATCTATAGATACGGCAATTGTGGAAACAGTATATACTTATTTCAATGATATTTTCTTAGCAAATAATAAGCCACTTTGGGTAGTAACTATTTCAAGAGATTCCAGCAAGGACTTTTTTACTGACCTTGTAGCCAAGCATGAAGAAGCAGAGATAATGATTACAAACTATAAAGTACAGGGGTTTGAGCCGAGTCCTTTATATCCAAAGGCTAAGTATGAAGTGTACTCATTCAAGGATTTCATTTATAAGTTAGGACAATATTTAAAATAAGAATAATATTAAGCATTTAAGAGCAAGGAGTTCATATCCTTGCTCTTTTTCCATTTTATAAGTTGGTTGGGATTTTGAGTATGTGTGCGATACCACCCATATAAAAATATGTTATGTATGAAACAAAAAAGGAGGCTTTGCTAATGAATAAACCTTTATTAAGTGCAAGAGAGGCAAGTAATTTAATAGGTTGCTCAATTTCAACCTTAGACAAGTATGAGCAGGAGAGATTGTTAGTTCCAATTATGAGAGTAGGTGTCAAGAGATATTACTCAGAAGGTCAAGTTAATGATTTTATTGTTGACTGTTGCAGGGGTAGTAATGATTCTTTTGAAAGTAATTTGACTTTTCTAACAGCAACAGATGTTCGTAGAAAACTATCAATAAGTGTAACAACGTTAAATGAGTTAGAAAAGCAGGATATTTTAAAACCCTGTAGGAGACTGCCTTTAAATGGTAAGAGGTTATACTTGGAAAGTGATGTAAATAAGTTGTGTCAGGGGTAGTAAACAGTTATAGTTAATCTAATAATATCTATAATTAACCTAAAAGTCTTATCATATTCTAGTAGATTTATTTAGATTTTAACTTTTTAGTTTATGCCTTTTGGTAACCATAAAAAATAACAAATTTAATGTAAAAAATACCTTTAGATTTATCATATTTTTAATGCTTTCTTTGGTAACCACATCTCAAATTATACTTTATAACTTTGAAAGATGGTGATTATACATGGAGCTTAGAAACGTAAAAATCTTATTGATTCCAACAAAAGAGCAACGTCAGAAATTTTATGATTTTTCATATTATGCTGACCTTATGTATAATCAGGCTATTGATTGGAATAATGAGCTTTATGATTCTGAAGGTATTTTTTATTCTAAGTTTGATTTAATAAATATGTTACCAGCTTTCAAGGAAGAGCATCCAGAGTTTGCATCTGTTGATAGTTTTGTTTTAAAGACAGCAGTTACAGATTTCAGAACAGCTTTAAATCGAATGAAGCATGGTGCTAAGTATCCAAGATATAAGAAGATAGGCAAACAGTTATCTTTTGGTACTCGTAATGATAGATTAAAAGTCTTTGAAAATAAAGTACAAATTAGTTCAATAGGGATAGTAAAGTGTAAGCATTGTCATTGGTTAACTAAAACTAAAACTGATGAAGAGTTGGCTTGTATGTCTTGGCATAATCCAAGAGTAAAGTTTGATGGTAAGTACTGGTTCTTGTCAGTTGGAGTAGAGGTTGATTTAACTTCAGATGAGGTAACTGATGAAATAATAGGGGTAGATTTAGGTGTTCGTAAAACTATTTATACTTCGAATGGAATTACAAAGCCAAATATAAATAACTCACGAAAAGTAGTAAATCTTGAGAAGCGAAAGAAGCGACTTCAGAAGAAAGTGTCAAGAAAATATGAGTTAAATAAGCATGGTAAGAAGTATATAAAAACTAAGAATATCAAGAAAACTGAAAGACAAATCAGGTTAATTGATAGAAAATTAAGTTGTATTAGAGAAAACTATAATCAAACAATCACAAATGAGTTAATTGCATTACATCCTAAGCGAATTATGATAGAAGACTTAAATGTAAGTGGTATGTTAAAAAATAAGCATTTAAGTAGGTCTATACAACAGCAGTGTTTTTATCGACTTAGACAGTTGTTAATTGAAAAGGCACTAAATACAACGACAACGCAAATAGGGGTAGTTGATAGGTTCTACCCATCAAGCAAAACCTGTAGTCGTTGTGGTTATATAAATAGACAGCTTAAGTCAGAAGAAATATATAAATGTCCTAAATGTGGACTCATAATCGATAGAGATTATAATGCATCAATAAACATTCGTGATTGTAAAGATTATAAAATTGTAGCTAATTAATATTGAAAATATAGTCAGTATAAGACTTTAAAACCTACCAGACTGTTACTGGGAAGTCAAGCCTTGATAGGATTGATGTAGTAGCTTCGGCAAGGCATTCAATCAAGATAGGAAAAATCTATAAGTATATTAGATATTTAGTATATTTTAGCAGATTTTGTTAACAGTAGTTCACTGAGAAAGGAGTTTCAATATGTTAGTAGAAGTAAAAGAACCACGCAGTTTAGGAGATTACATGGTAATGCCAGAGATGCCAAGTGTTTATCTTATATATGATGATGGTAAGGAGTTAAAACTTCCATTAGGTTGTGAGGCATTACATGAAAGAATAAAGTTTGCACCATTCAGTATTAAAGAGAAGATAGACGCTCTTGAAAAACAGTATGTAAAGTTGTAGATAGCCTGTAAAAGTAACCAGTTCCAATGAGGAGCTGGTTCTTTCTATGTCAGGGGTAGTTACTAATTTTTCCTTTTTAAGTGTAAAGTATCATTTTCAAATATAGCAAAAATTCAATGAAAATCAACACCAACTATAATAGCTACTCCAGAAAATACACCAGTCAGATAATAAGAGAGATTACTAGGAAACATAGTATTCTCTCTTATTTTTTATGTAGGAACCAATTTTAGGTAGCATATTTTCCCAAAACTTCAAGGTAAAAGTGATTTAGTAAAGTCTTGTTTGAGCAATAAGTTCAATGGTGTTTTTCTGGTATTTTTGAGTGTTTCAGGGGTAGTTATAAGTCAGATATTACTATATAGAATACTTATTTTTAGGAGTTATGTTCACAAGCAAATCTAAGTTAGCTGATGAACAATATTTAAGGAGTATTAGATATTAAGTTATGTTCATGAGCAAAACACAGTTAGCTGGTAAACATACTTTGAGTAGCAATAGATATTAAGTTATGTTCACGAGCAAATCTAAGTTAGCACACGAACATTTTTCAAGTTAATTTTTCACATATTGCATATCAAATTATATTGTCAAATAGCAAAAGGTTTGGCATTTTAAAAATTTGAAAGTGAGGTAGCAAATATGAGTTTTGTAGATAATGAAATTTTTGACAATGTTATTGTAGGAGAATACAGAGATGATAATGGAAAAATCATTAAGAATGTATATACAACTAAAGACGATGCAGCATTAGTTATAGGTCTTAGTACTTTGGAAAATTTGCTTGCAAAGGCTAACTCAGGGGTAGGTAGAAGTTTTACATTTATGACTTTTGATGAGGCAAACGAAGCTTATGGCGAGAAGATTCGTGCCAATTATAGAAAGGAATTAAAAGCCAAGAGAGAAGCCAAGTTAAAAGCCAAGCAAGAGCAGCAGGAGGCATTACAGGTAGAACAGGAACCAGTTGTATCACAGATAACCTATGAAGAAGCTAATAAGTTATATGGAGATAAAATTCGTCAGGAGTATCAGGAAGAACTCAATAAATCAGGGGTAGTTCTTCAGTCGGAAGATACAAAGGAAAACCATATAGATGCATCTAAGAAAAATCTTAGTATTGCTAACAATGTAAGAGTTGCACAAGCTGATAGAGATAAGACCATGATAATCAAGTTAATTGCTTATGGTAAAACAAAGCAGGAAATTATAGAAACTCAGGATTTCAGTCGTACAAAGGTAGAAAGAGTTATTAGAGAATTAAAAAGCCAAGTAGATAAGAATGGCTTACAAGGAGCTGAGGATTATGTAAATAATCTAGTAAAGACTTATTCAGGGGTAGTAATTGAAACGCCAGATGAAGATAATAGGCAAATTTCCAGTTTCATTCTACTGTATCATTGCTCTTACAAAGAGATGCAGAAAGCTTTAGAAGAGAAGAGATTAACAGAAGAAGCAAAGCAACGAAAGATAGATGAATTTCATAACAAGGTACAGGCAGAAGCCAATCAAGCAGCAGAAGAACATATGAAGCATGTAGATGAAGAGTTGACAAAGTTAGGTATCACAAGAACACCAGAAAAGCCTGTAGCCAAATATGATAAAGATGGAGATGAAATAGCTGATATTGATTCTATATTAAGTCTTGTTTCAGGGGTAGATACCACACAGGTTTCAAAGCCTGTAGAAACACCAGATACATCAGCAGATGTCAACTTTTACATTGATAAAATGAATGAGCTACAAAAGAAAGCTGACAGACGAGAGCAGATATTACCTACAAAACAGGAAGTTTATGCAAGTGATAGCGAAGCTGATGATTGGGGTGAGTAATATGTTCGTAAAGTATATATTTGGCAGTCCTTGTAAAGGACATATTTATAGGTTTGATAGTCCTATGACTGATAGAGAGATAATTAGCTTTGGTCGAATGTTGGTGGCTCAGTCAGGCATTATAGATGAAAATGATTTTACCTATGAGCAAGTGGAAGGTTTTGAGGCATCTATAAAAACTGGTAGCCTTACCCAACAAGAAGTCAAGGAATAATTGAACCAAGTATGTTTTCATCTTTCAGGGGTAGATTTCTTTAAGTTATTTTTCTGAGCGTTTAGTCCACATAGCCCAAACTAATATACTATGAAAATTTTATTGGGAGTCATTCAGTTCATTAGACAGCATTGATATTGTTCATTATAGAAGATTCTATTTCGTAAAACTGATTTCAAAATATATCTTGTGTAACGGGAAAAATATATTTGAAATTTTTTGAAATCAGGAGGACAAAGTAATGAGTTTAAATCAGTTAATGCAGTTTGAAAATATGGATGATGTACAGCGTATTCAGGTAATCGGAAGTATTCTGATGGCTAACGGAGCAAAGAGGATTGTAAGATATTCACGAGGTAAAAAGTCAATCGTGAATATTGATTACATAAGAGAAGGTATCCCTTATGTGTTTATTGAAATTATCAACAATGATAAGGGGTATCATACTTTCAATTTTATTGATTACGATATTTACAATGAATTAGTAGTCAATAAGGGGTACGTTTTCAGAGCGGAGGTTTGTCATCACGATAAAAAGATGTCAATCCAATATGGTGCAGCCAATGTGAGAGTACATGATTTTGTATTACCTCATGCAAAGGCTGTTGACCATGTTTGTAATCATAAGTCAGTTAATATCAGAGAATTATTAAGACCATGTACACCGCAGGAGAACATGAAAAACGTATTGAGGTACTGTAATGTGGATAAGAGAAATAAATCATTTTATATGAAAGACCCTAACACTACAGCAGAAGAAAGAATTCGTCTTGTACAGTTAGGATTTACAATTAAGCATTTGTCTAAAGGCGATTATCTTTATAGCCCAAGTTATAACACTTTAGGCGAGTGTTACACAATGATTAACAAGTTTGAAAGACACTACTTCAGAGAGTTTGCTTTTAACCCACTGATGAATTTCGAATATACTTGGTATGCTCTGATTCTTCAGAAAATGTTAGGTTCTTTTTCATGGGAAGACCTTATTGATTATAACCGCAGTTACTGGATTAGAAGAAGACCAGAAGATGCGAGATATTATATGTTGTAATTCAGGGGTAGCATTTAAACCTCAGAGTCTAGGCTCTGGGGTTACAAATTTATCAGAAAGGATATGATAGTATGACAGATATTAAAGAGTTAATTGAGTGTAGTGATTTAGCTACTCGTCAAGTTCTTTGGTTTTATGAGCTATGTAAATCAGGGGTAGTTAGGTTCTCCCTCAAGAGGTGCCTTGGAAAAAGAAGGGTGGCACAAATGAGAGAAAAGATACAGGCTCAACTTCACAGAATTGAAGACGAGGAACATATAAAAATACTTACAGACATAATTAATAAAGTAAATGATTATGATGCAGAGAAGTATAAAGATGAACCAGAGTTAATTCAGACAGAAATGGCATCCAGACATCAGTTACTTTATCTCATTTCTTTACAACTCTTGAAATTCGTGGAAACATGATATTTCAGTAATTGTAGATAGGAGTGTATTTAAGAAGTGTGTAGATTAATGGTGGTCGATGAAAATGGCAATCAAGTTAAAACTGAAAATAGCGAGGTAAAAAATTACTCGCTAAGTGTGAATAATCAAAATAAGCTAAACTTGAAAATTACACAGGCTGATGGAAAAGTACTGCATTTATCAGTGGTAGTTAGTTGTTTCAGTGACTCTACCTGTAGTGTATTCAAAGTCAGAGGTAACTCATACATTATTTGTAACTAAGTTCTAGGTCATCTTGAGTAGGAAACAGAGCTGTAGTATTGCTATTGTTCTCTTTTCTTAAAATATATTTTACCACTGTAGGGGAAAAGTCATGTAGTTTACATGGCTTTTTCTCATGTCAGGGGTAGTTTTCAAGTAATTAAAGTTTTATAAGTTTTTACTTGAAAACGCAAATCCTGCATTAACTTGTATAACAAAAAAAATTAGCGAAAGGAGAGAGTATTATGAGAAGAAAGTATTTAGCTACTTTAGCGGTAGTAACAGCTTTGATAACCAGTGTAGTTCCTGTGTATGCTGATTATAGTAAGGCAGGAGATACAGGCTCACAGGAGATTAGCAGTTCTTTTGATGTATCTGCTGATGATTTCGGAGGGTTGATTGTATCTATACCCAACGATATACCTCTGTCCTATGATAAGGAGTCCAATGCTTACTCAGGACAGGATTATGTAAAAGTTTCAGGGTATTTGGACAGTGATTTAAGAATTAAAATTACTGCACCAGATACAATAAAGTTTACGAATGATGATAGTAAGCTTACAGGTACTGTATCTTTTGGAGAAGATGGAAATGTGGAGTATTGGACTAGCGAAGAGTGTTTATCAGGGGTAGTTCAAAAGGAGTTAGGTGTCACAGTTTCAGATTTAAGTGATATACATACAGGACACTATTCAGGAGCAATAACTGTAGGTGTAGAAATAGAACAGAGTAAATGAAAAGGAGCAATGCAACATGGAAGATAACAAAAATGTAAATGAGACAGCAACAGAAAATAAGGATATTGACCAGTTAGTTATTGATGACACTAACAAGGATACTCAGAAGCAGGTAGATGCTTTTGAGAAACTTGATAAGCAGTCAGAAAAGCAGAAGAAAAGATTAAGAAGAAAGGTAAGAATTAGAAATGGCGTAATACTTGGATTGATTATCGTCATAATCATTCTACTGCTGAGAGGTTGTTCTTCAGGGGTAGGAGTCAATTTCCGTAAGGGAGCAAAAACAGAAACAACTGATTTCAAGGATAGAGATACAGAAGCAGTTAATAATGACCATGTAGATGTATTTGTAGTAATGAATACAACTGTAAACAAGGATAACCCATATTTGTATCTTGCTAATTCAAAAACAAATGTAGATAAGTTCTATCTTCAGTTTGAGTTATATGCTGATGGTAGTGATACATATTTTTATCAAAGTGATTTGGTAGAAGCAAAAGCTGATGAAGATGTAGTTCTTCCAGTTGATGTTTACAGCAAACTTGATAAAGGTAGCCACAAGGTAAAAGTTCTTACAAAGGCTTACTTCTATGATAGTTTGGAGCAGACAAATGGAGGAAGTCAGACAATAACTGTAGAAGTTCAGTAAATAAGGTTTGTTTCAGGGGTAGTTTCTTAAGCAGAGCTACCTCTTTTTAGTTTTCAAAGTTATTTTAGTCTTAACTGAAAAGTGTAAATATCATTTTACACTCTGTAAAGCAGAATAAATCTGCGAAAAATCATTTTTAAGGAGGTCTTTTTAATGAAAAAGAAACAGCTTTTAGCCAGTATGATGGCAGTAATGATGTTAGCGGGTTCAACAATACCTGCATATGCTGAAGGTCTTTCAGAAGAAGGAGATACAAGTTCAGCACAAACAAATGTTACCTTTACAACTACATCTTCTCAGTTAGGTGGTGTAATTGTATCAGTACCAGCAACATTAAATTTGAGTTACGATAGTGCTACCCAGAAATTTAGTTCAAGTGATACAGTGTATGCTTATGGACAGTTAGGTAGCAAATTACAGTTAGAGATTTCTTCTCCTGCAACTGTAAAGTATACCAATCAGGATGTAGCAGGAGCTTCTCAGTTGACTGGTACTGTTGAATTTGTCGATGACACTTATACAGGTTATTGGTCTAGTGAGGAACTTTATGCAGGGGTAGCTGACCATGAACAGTCAAAGAAAGAACCTCTTACCTGTGAAGTCAAAGAAACAAATGGTATTCAGGTAGGTACATATAAAGGTGAGGTAAATTTCACTATTAAAGTTTCTAAGGATTTGAGTAAATCTGTATATTACGATACAGGTGCAGGGGTATCCATCAAAGGCAATGCTTATGATTGGAATACAGATATGTTCAAGTTATTATCAGGAAATGGTGATGTTTATATGAATGATGATGATACTACAACAAACTGGTTAGCTGATTCATCAAATACAACATTAGTAATTCCAAGCACTAAGGCATTAGGTTCTACTGAAAGTGGTGATTTTATAACAAAGAATGTAGGAGGAATACTTGGTACAAAGACAAACTACATAGATACAGTTATTTTCCCAGCAGCTATAGCAAATACATCAAAAGGTTTGACTATTGAATGTGGTTTAAAGAATGGTGATAACGAAAATACAAAGATTACAACAATTTATATGCCAGCAGTTAAAAAGATTAGTAGATATTGGACAAATAATAAACTTCCAAATTTAGCTGATGTTTATTATGCAGGTTCAGCTACTGAGTTTGAAGAAGCTATTCTAACTAGTAACTATAATGGTAAAGACGGTAGATATGATAATGAGTCACTTTGGAATGCTAATATTCATGTATTAGATGAAAGTGATAATTGGATTTTGTTTGATAAGAATGCTTTCTTTGTAGACCACCCTACAGAGTAAGTGTTTTCAGGGGTAGTTCATAAGATTTATAGAAAGAGTCAGCCAGTCGGTTGGCTCTTTTTTCATGCTTTCAGGGGTAGGTGAGAAACTTTTAGAAATTATTTAGACAATCTTGGCAGAATTGAGTTTTAGAGGTAACATAACAGCCACTATAAACCTATGGAAAGGAGAAAAATTGTTATGTTACTAAATACTATAACTGAAAAACACCCAAATTCTTTTGTATTACTTATCCCAAATACAAGAGATAAAAACCAGTGCGTGAGGGACTGGAGAGTATTGAATACCTCAAGGCATTACGATGAAATCCTAAAGGTAGCAAAATATTATCGTGCTGAGGGTATGAATGACGCAGTCATATGCAGCACTTGTGACGATTTGGTCGTTCCACCAGATGAGTCTGCAAAGTTCTTTCGAGTGTACTATTCAATGCTGACTATTGCAGGGGTAGTTATTCATTTGCCGATACAAGGAGCTGAGTAAAATGGGTTTAATTGATAGAGCCAGAGACATCTATTTTGATAGGGCGAGGGAGCGTTGGAAACAGGAGGGGTTTGATGCTGATATAACAGATATTCTTGATGACTATCGGGAAGAAACAAATAAAAAAATAGCTAGGGATAGAGAGAATGTTCTCATAACGTTTTTAATTAGTCTGTATGATTATGACCATGCTTCCTGCGACCGCGCTGGCGGCGGAGGGGGAAAATGTGGCGGCGGTTGGAGACACAGAATACGCCACGCTTCAGGAGGCCATTGATGCGGTCGAAAGTGAAGGAACAATTACACTTTTGACAGATA
>OKSD01003044.1_pt1 | contig 13364 bp, 10 predicted proteins | sample 1601221 | NCBI WGS metagenome assembly OKSD01 (sample SAMEA3541550, study PRJEB24748) | human gut metagenome | biome: human gut; feature: human-associated habitat; material: faeces | place: China | collected 2012
GAAAAACTCCTTTGCAATGGAAGTAATCGAGATGGATCAGATCATAGCTGAAAGAGAAGGTATGACTATTTCCGATATTTTTGAAGTATATGGCGAACAGTATTTCCGCAACCTGGAGACCAACCTTCTTATCGAAATGCAGTCCAAAACGAATGTCGTGATTTCCTGTGGCGGTGGAACTCCAATGAGAGAATGTAATGTCGTTGAGATGAAGAAAAACGGACGTGTAGTTCTTCTGACTGCCAAACCTGAAACTATTCTGGATCGTGTCAAAGACAGCCATGACCGTCCGCTGATTGAAAATAACAAAACAGTTCCGTTTATTTCCGATCTTATGGAGAAACGAAGAGAAAAATATGAAACAGCAGCGGATATTATCATTGAAACAGACGGAAAAGATAAATTGCAGATTTGCGAAGAACTAATTCTCAGACTGCGCCAGATGGACAGCGAGTAAAAGAAACTTATAAAGTCGCATCTCAAATTCAGACTCAAAACAGGAGGAGAAAATGGAACAGAGAATTAAAGGAACAACAGGTTTATTAGCATTGATTGGAAGTCCAGTAGGACATTCAGGATCTCCTGATATGTATAACTTCTGCTTCCGTTATCATAATTTGGACTACAGCTACATGGCTTTTGACATTAAGGAAGATCAGGTACCGGCAGCATTGGATGCGATGCGTCTGTTCAAAATGAGAGGCTGCAATGTAACTATGCCATGTAAAACGGCAGCAGCTCAGAACATGGATGAGTTATCACCTGCTGCAAGAATTATCGGTGCTGTGAATACAATTGTTAATGAGAACGGAAAACTGATCGGACACATGACAGATGGTATCGGTTTTGTGGAAAATCTAAGAGATCATGGTGTAGATGTAAAAGGAAAGAAAATGGTGATTTTAGGTGCAGGAGGAGCTGCAACAGCCATCCAGGTACAGTGTGCACTTGATGGAGCAACATCCATTTCCATCTTCAATCCAGACGATCCATTTCTTGATCGCGCAAAAGGCACAGCTGCTAAACTGAAAAACGAAGTACCAGATTGTAATGTTCAGGTATTCTGTCTGGATGATCCGGGAAAACTGAAAGAAGAAATTGCAAAAGCAGATATTCTGGTAAATGGAACACTGGTAGGAATGAAACCTCACGAAGACCTTTCCCCAATCACGGACAAATCTGTATTTCGTTCTGATCTAATCGTATGTGATGTTGTATATAATCCGGAAGAAACAAAACTTCTTCGGGAAGCAAAAGAAGCCGGTTGTGCAAAAACGATCGGTGGAAAAGGTATGCTTCTGTGGCAGGGCGTTGCGGCTTATAAATTATATACCGGCCTGGATATGCCTGTAGAAGAATACAAGAAATATCAGGCAGAAAATACAAAATAAAACTGCTCCCAGTTAAGCAAACAATAAAAATATGTAACCGTTCAGAGCCAACCTCCAAAATGCTACGCATTTCGTCGGTGTGGCGTATCCGCCAAATATAATTTCAAAAAAAGAGTCTCAAAAATGCAAGTATTTTTGAGACTCTTTTTTTGAAATTTTGCTTGGCTCTGAACAGTTACAAATTATCTTTTATTTCCCTGAACCAGGCAGATACTTCCTGCTCCGCCACTAAGCAACAGCAGTATCATCCAGCAGAACAGTTCATTACTATCCGCTGTTTTCGGACTTTTTACTGAAGTTTTTGTTCCACTTGCCTGTTCTGTTTTCACAGCTTCCGGCTGTTCCGGTTTGACTGTCTCTTTGGTTGTCTGAATCATATTCTGCTTCGTTGCACTTGCAGTAACTGCATCGGAACCCTGTTCAAAAAATTGAATCAACAGCTCTTCGCAACAGGAATATTCTCCAATCTCCGCTGCATTGGCAAGCTGTGGATAGCTATCAGAACCGGCAAGATAATTATTAACTGCTACGGTATACTCTTTTGTATCATTCAGCTCCTGCCCATCTTTTTGCACAGAAAGCACACGCTCCCCCGCCGGCTGTGCCGGATCAAAACGGACGATAATTCCACCAACCTGCAGATAACTTCCGCTGTCATTTGCAACAATACAGTTTTTCTGAATAGTAAGACTAGTCTCCAACATTTCCTTTATCTGTGTACCGGTCAATTTCTTTGTCACTACATAGTTTCCATAAGGACTGACATTGATAACATCTCCATACGTTACCGTTCCGGCAGCGATAGAAGCACGGATTCCGCCAGCATTTTCAAAGGCTATATCAGCCCCTGTGGCAAGCAGGTACGCATCAGTTATGACATTTCCAAGATTTGTCTGTCCGATACGGATATGTTCCCAGACACCGTCCAATTCCACCGGTGAAGTACCGATGACACGATTCAGTGCTGTCTCGTTTTCTGCTTTGATCGTATCCAATACAGCTGTCACGGAAGCATCCTTCGGATAATTCTGTGCTTCTTCATAATCGACAGATGTTTTCTCATAATCCACATGCACACTTCCATCCTCATCCATAGTACAGTTCAGATCGATCAGCCCCACACTATTTAAATAATGTCCACTTTCCGATACATAGGTTTTTGAACCGTCCGGTGTCGTCACAGATTCACTGAGTTCAATATGTTCATGTCCACACAGCCACAAATCGACACCGTCCACCTGTGCAGCCACATTCTTTGGATCAAGCGTACTTAATGACAGCTATGGCTTCCGCATCCATGCTCGCCACATGTGTGTCCTTCCCCGTGGCTGTGTTCATGGTGAGAGCACTTCACATCCGGGTTGTAATCCAGTGTTTCATTAATGAAGGCTTCTACTGCTTCATCCGCATCTCCGGAAACTCCTCCAAAAAGCTTAATACCGGCTGCTGCCAACGCTGTCTGTGCACCGCCTCCGATTCCGCCACAGATCAAAACGTCTGCGTTCAATGCATTAAGAACTCCTGCCAATGCGCCATGTCCGCTTCCATTCGTATCTACTACTTCTGAATGTACTACTTTTCCTTCCTCTACATCGTAAATCTTAAATGTCTCTGTGTGTCCAAAGTGCTGGAAAATCTGTCCATTTTCATATGTTACTGCTATTCTCATGATACCTTCTCCTTTTTCTTCTGCATATTTTTTGTAAATTTCCTGTTTGTAACAGCCTCCAAAGCTACAGTTGCTGCTCTGACCATCACAAATTCTGAAATCCCCACCTTCGATTCTAAGTGGATGTCCATCAATGAGTGCATCTGCTATTTTCTTCCTGGCAATCTCATAAATTCGTTGAACCGTTGTTCTTGCAATCTGCATAGATACTGCACACTGCTCCTGACTATAACCTTCTTTATCCAAAAGACGGATTGTTTCGTACTCATCTATCGTCAAAATAATGGGCGGAGTTTTTTTATTATCATCTACCGGAAAAAATTCTAAAACATCCGGAAAATGGCAGACTTTTCTGCACTTTACTGGTCTTGGCATAAACTGCTCCTTTCTTGTTTTTCTTATATATTAGCTCCATTAAGAGCATATGTCAATAACGTTTTTGACATATGCCCATTTAACTTCTTTCTTTAACAAAACACACCTTCGCCATTACTTCTGAACACTGCCGCAATACTACTGACTATAATTATTGCAGAAAAAAGTCTGAAACGGGAACTGAATATTTATGGCCATGAGGAGGTCATTCATATCCTGCGCTGCCATTGGCAAACAGATTCATATGATTAAAGTAAAAGGCGGAGAAGAAAAATTAACCTGCTGCGGTGATGAACCATTTAACCCTTGCGAAGAAACATATGCCAAAGACAGTAAATAGCTTCTTCATGAAGCATTCTGCCTCTATGGGCAAGCTGACAAATACCAGCCATATAAGAAGCATCATTCCACGGTAAAGGATGCCTGTGAACTGGCTGAAACCCTACATATCCGGAACTTGATCCTGTATCACACCGAAGATGACACACTAAAGAATCGGAAAGAGCTGTATACAAAAGAAAGCTCCATGTATTACCATGGAACCCTCTATATCCCGAATGATCTAGATGAATTTGAATTATAAATAATGCTCATATAATGTGAGCAGCAAGCCGCTGAGATTATCATATGGTATATTCAAGAATGCTCTTTGTAGTCTCCCCTCAACGATGAGATGCTGTCCTGCGTCAGCATTTCATCGTTGTATACTTTTCCGGTTCTGTACTTTTTCCTTACTGCATATTTACATTTCTACTATTATTTGATTTTCTTATCGTCATTCTTGAAATTATGCTGATGTTCACATATAATGTATATATTATTTTCAGACAGAACAGGATTATATCTTTGAAAAAAGTGGAACGTAATGTGAGGTTATCTGTCCATAAGAGAAACTGCCCGAAAATGGGAAATGCAGGAACGACATGGCAGAAAGGAAGTGAACAGCATGAGCACCGATGAAGAATTTTACAAGCAATATCTGTGCGGTGATGAAGCAGGGCTTGAGGCGCTGATGAAAAAATATGGCGACCCGCTGACCTTATATATAAACGGTTATCTGCATGACGTTCACGAAGCGGAAGATCTGATGATCGAAGCCTTTTCCTATCTGTTTACGAAAAAGCCCCGCATCCGGGACGGCGGATTTAAGGCCTATCTGTATAAAGCGGCACGGCACATGGCTCTACGCCACAAAAGCAGACGGCAGATTTTTTTCAGCTTTGAGGACTTAACCGGGGAGCCGGACGGCAAAACGCTGGTAGAGGAGGTCGTCCGAACAAAGGAACGGAATCAGATTTTACATTTCTGTATGGACGAGTTAAACTCGGAATATCGAGAGACCCTTTATCTGACCTATTTTGAAGGCATGAGCTATCAACAGGCCGCCGAGGTCATGGGAAAAAGCGTGAAGCAGATTACAAATATGGTGTACCGGGGAAAAGAACGTTTGCGCGGATTATTGGAACGGGAGGGGATCACAAATGTTGAGCCATGAGGAACGAATCGCGGAGGTAAAACGGCGTACCGCAGAAAAAGAGCGTCAAAAAAGACTGCGGCGGAGATGGATTGCCGCCGTTTCCGGCGTGGCGGCGTGTCTTGCGGTGATAGTTGGTATTTCCCTTTCCATGCCCGGTATTGTGGAACAAATCGAGCCGGGGACTTTCTCCGGCTTTGAAACGGCGGCAACGATGTTAGGTGGCAGCGCCGCGCTGGGATATATCGTGATTGGACTGCTCGCTTTTGTTCTTGGCGTGTGCGTGACGATTTTATGCTTCCGCGTCCGTCTGCTGAACAGGGAGGAACAGCCGGATGAGCAAAAGGAGGATGGTGCGGATGGAGCTTGTCAGTAACCTTTCACAATTCATCGTTACCCTGCTGGGCTTCTGCCTGAGCGGCATCTGGTATCTGAAAAGCCGGGCACAGGCGTATTTTCTGCTGACCTGCTTTTACGGCTGCTTCGCCCTCGGCTCTCTCTACTGGACGCTGTATCTGCTTTTATTTTCTGAAACGCCGCAGGTCTTTTATGTGTCGGAGTTTGGCTGGGTGTCCAGCGTGATTTTTCTTTATCTTCTGCAATACGGGCTTTCCACCGCGGAGGAAAGGAGTTTTGCATGCCGCAAAGCCCTGCTTGCCCTCCTGATCGGCGTTCCGCTGTGCATGTTTTACTGCACCTTTGGGGATGTCCTCTCCAATCTGCTCTGGTGCGGCATGATGATCGTTATTTCCCATCATTCCATCCGGGGGCTTGCTTACGCCTATACACAGACGGGAACGGCACGGGAGTTGCGGCATTTCCACATCGGGGTGCTGTGCTATACGGCGGTGGAGTATGCCCTTTGGACTTCAGGTTGCTTCTGGTCGGGGGCTTCCATTTCCAGCCCCTACTGCTGGTTTGACTTTCTGCTGACGCTCTGCCTGCTCGCTCTGTTGCCAGCCACGGGAAAGGCGGTGGTGAGATGACCTATATTGAAAATGTTTTGATCTGTATGGCCTCGCCTCTGCTGATTGCTGCTCTGTGTATGGGAAAGCGGCAGACAAAATTTTTCCTGTTCTGCTTTGCGGGAATGGGTGCATGTCTGCTCTCCGCTTATATCAACACCTTTCTTACCGCGATTTACGAGGCGGATGCCTTTGCCGCCACCTCGGAGATCGCTCCCGTGGTGGAGGAGGTAATGAAGCTCCTGCCACTGCTCTTTTATCTGTTGGTATTCGAGCCAAAAGCGGAGCAGATCAAAATTGCCGCCGTGATCGTCGCCCTTTCCTTTGCTACTTTTGAAAATGTCTGCTATCTGATTCAGAATGGAGCCGAACATTTTTCCTTTATTTTCTTCCGGGGCATTGGGACGGGAGCCATGCACGTCATCTGTGGGGCCATAGTGGGCGGAGGGCTTGTCTATGTGTGGCGGCGGACATGGTTAAAAATTGCCGGAACCTGCGGCCTGCTGGGGGCGGCAATTACCATTCATGCAATCTATAACCTGCTGATCGCCTACGGCAGCGCGGCACAGTATATCGCTTATCTCCTGCCCGTTCTGATTTTGACAGTGGGAAAACTTATCTCCCGCCGTCTCATACCGTGATACAACTGAATTTTTCTTCTTTGGGAGTTGCTTTTGTGCAGCTCCCAAATTTTTTGAAAAAATTCGATTTTGAGGTGAGAGTTTTTCCGAGTTTTTGTACCTATATAAGTGAAAGGCTTTTTTAAGCTGTGCTTTTGAGGAGGTTGGAAGGTATGTACGATACAGAAAAGCGTGTTGAGCTGGTAAAAAAGCGAATGTATGAATATCGCCGCCGAAAGGAGCGGCATAGAGTCTATCACCTGTCTGCTCTGTGTGCTCTGCTGTTTTTGTCCCTTGCGGGAGCTTTAGGGACGGTGCAGATCCAGCCGATGGATGCCGCAGGAATGTATGGCGCGATCCTGTTGCATGAAGGGGGGGGTGGATATGTGCTGGTGGCTATGACTGCATTCGTGCTGGCCGTAGTGATAACGGTCGTCTGTATGAGGCTGCATGAACGAGAGAAGAAACAACAAAAAAAAGAACAAAAGGAGAACACCATATGAAAAAATTCCTATCTATGCTATTGATTCTCTGCCTGTTTTTAGGCGCACTACCCGCACAAGCGCTGGCTTATGTTGCTGACAACATTCAACGGGCAGACACTGTAGAGCAGGTTTCGGTGGGCAACAGCTCACTCGTCCTGCAAAACGATTATATCCGCATGACGCTGAACAAGCAGGACGGCTCCCTCACAACTTCCCCTGCCGCAACGTCGAGCAGTGTCAATCAAACAGACAAACAAAAACCATTCTGTGAGTTTGTTACATGGAAAGGCTACGGCTATAACAAACAGGAGCTTGTGTATCCCACAACGCTCCGCCTGAAAAATGTGTCTTTTGTAAATAAAACGCCAAATGGCGATGCAAAAGCCATCAAAGTGGAGTATGACCTGACGACCAAGCTGCCCGACAGCACGCTTACCGCCACGACCGCGGTCTACTATGAGCTGGTGCAGTGCAAGGAAGACGAATCGTCAGAAGATACCTGGGGCGTACTGACAACCGTCAGCAGTATCTATATCACAGGCGGATATGTCCCTCCTACGACTGATAGTGATGCTTATGTGCCAAGGTGGGGTTATACCCTCGACGACTTTACCGGCATGGGGCACGCAAACGCCACAGACAGTCCTGCAATTAAGATGAGACGCACTGTCTACAATACGGATCAGCATACGGAATCGACCGAAAGCTCTGTTCTTACCAGCAAGGTGAAAAATCTGTCTACCTGGGACGCCTTCTTTCAGGGAAGCGACTATTGCGGGGTCGATATCCGCGATGTTTATGTGGACGGCTACACTTGGGCAAATCCATTTGTAGGACTGACGCAAGCCTCTGATGTGCAGGGCATTGATATTATTCTTCCGGAAAGATTCAGCGTAACACCGGACAGTAGTCCTGCCAACACCTATGTGGAGTGTAAGGGCGACGTTGCTTACCATTTCGACAGTAATGAACCAGGTGGGAATGTGCACTTCCTCTGGGGCTTCCGCGAATTGAAGAAAGGAGCTGAGAATGTTCCGACAGAAGCGGACAAGGTAGAAATCTCCATTGAGGCCAAGCGGCTGGCCGCCTTTGCCAACGGGGACAGTGTGACGGTGGAATATGTGGCCGACGATGCGGCACTGAACGCCCTGAAACAGCAATACGGCGATCCTATTGCCCTCATCAGCGGCGACTATGAGAGCAGAAACGGCACGGAATTTACCTTTACCGGTGGGGCGGCACTGCTCTCGCCCTCCGTGACGGCGACATGGGATACCTCCAACAAAAACAACAAGCTCGTCATCCACAAGGACGGAACGATCACTCATAGCGGTCTGAGCCTGAACGCACCGAGCTTTAAGTTCTACCAGCCGAAAAGCGGTGCAGGCAAGGACTTGAAAATCAAGCTCACACAGGACGGTTTCACATTTGACATTAATCCAACGAAAAATGAGGCTGTGATTTACGTTGATATCCCATATGCCAATGCAAAGCTGGAAAAGGCTGTTGCCGATGCGGCGGGAAATCTTGTGTTCAGCGGTGATATTAGCTTCCGAACCATCTTTGAGGGGGCAAGCTTCACTCTAGAAGAACTGGGCTACGGCCTAAATGAGAAGAACGAGTTTAAGGTCAACGGCGTTCACGCAACGGGTAGCTTTGACACGGCCAAAACGCTGTCGCTGGAGCTGGCCAGCGTCGAGGGCGAGGTCAATACCTTCAAGGGCAAAGAAAAATATGCTTTCAATCTGGAATTGAACGCTTTTGATCTCTTTGAAACCGAGGCCGAGTTGGAGCTGACACGCAGCAAACAAGACGGCAGCCTGCTCCCCAACACGCTGTACTTCTATGTCGCGGCAAGCCCCGGCATTCCCCTCATTCCTCCGGTGCCGATCGGACAGCTCAACGGCGGCGGCGCGGGATTCAGCAATCTGGCTGATACAGTGAACGGCGACTATTTCGCCATCCCACCCCTCAAGCTACGGGGCACATTGAAGGGCACCTATCTCCATCTCATCGAGGGCAAGGGGGACGTAGTCATCGGACCGAGTGAGATTTCCCTTACGGCCAGCGAGGTGGGTATCGTCGGCACGAACGCATCCATTATTGACAGCTTTGGCTATGCTCTCAAGCTCAACGGACAGGAGCGGACTTATAAAGGAACCTCCTACAAGGGTATCTATTTTGTCGGCTCCGAGGCCCTTAACCTGCATCTGCCGAATACTGAGTTCAATGTTATTGTCCTGAACTCCTCCGTCGAGCTGGGTGCGTTCGGCGGTACTGATGAGAACAAAACAAACCTTTATCTTGGCGTAGGCGCAAATGGCAGCGTCAGGGGCAGAGTGCAGTTCCCGGACAATATTCGCGTCCTCGGCGGTCTTGGTGTAGATGTTGCGAATATCAATCTCGTCATAGGAGGACAGACTGTTTTCCCAATCAGGAATGCCAGCGTCAGCGAGGGCATGAAGCAGGCGTTTAGCAATATGGACGTGTATCTCGGTGCGATGACCGAGGTGGGCGGCTGGCTTGCCAGTGCCCGGGCATGGGTACTCTTGCCGAATATCGTTGAGACCAACTTCCGCATGGGCGGCGGTTGGGATATTGAGGTTAACGCGTTCGGCTATTTGCCCGAATGGGACTGGTCGGACAAGGGCGTCGATCCAATCGTGCAGGCCATGCCGTCGGAGGACAGCGGCGAGGCTGTCCCTATGCTGCTTGCGGAAGAATCAGGTGTACCTGTAGCTAGCGGTGGGAACACAGAGGAAATCACAGTGACTGCCGGTGCAGACGAAACGCCGTATATCTTGCTAGCCTTTGAGAACACGGTCACCGAACAGGAAATCAAGGATGCTTTGAAGATTCAGAAAGACAACCAAGAGATTAGTGTCAACTGGGTGGGTGAGGATGGTCTGATTGATGCCGACGCGGACATCAATGCGGACATCGACATCATACATAACACGACGGACAACAAGGACTACAACGTGGCGCTCCTGCGGCTGAATGAAGGCGGGACCTATACGGTCAACACGGGCTCGCTTGAACTAAAAAAACACCAGGAAGCCGCTGTAACACCATTTGAGGAACTGGACTTGTCTCTGAACAATCAGCAGGTGACTGGCCAAATCAAGTACGCCGAAACTGGTACAAAGTATGTACTTCGTACCTATTTTGCAAATGAAAAGGGCGGAGCAGATTATCTGATTGATGAGCAGGAGGTAACGGACGCAAGTAATATCTCAGTCGAGATTCCGCAGAGCGGTGCGCTGGCACCCACGGGCAGCTACTATGTGACCTCTTTCCTCATGACGGAAAAGAGCGTTGAAAGTACCAACGAGGACGGCGAGGTGGAAACCCTGACCGGTCTCGTCGCCATCGACAATCAGCAGTTCGACACTCAGGTGAGCTACACGAACAACAACCATCCGATTGCGCCTGACAACGTTGCATTGAACCTTGCTGGGAACGAGGTCATGACGGCATCGTGGGGTAAGGTAGACAGTGCCGATGGTTACGCCGTGACAATCTATCAGAAGCAAGACGACGGCACATACAAGGACACCGGTTTCGGCTATGACCTTGATAAAAACGCCACCTCTATCAATATGGCACTTACTGTTGGCGGGCAAGCGGTTGAGGTGAACGAAGAAGGAGAAATTTCTTCCACCACGGCGGCAGAAAACCTTGAAGCAAACAAGACCTATAAGGTGGGCGTGAGGGCATACAGAACCATCGAGGGCGGCAAATACTACAGTACGGAAGTCGAATCTTCCGAGCAATATCTGCCACAATATACGCCGTTGAATTTGATGCTCTCCATGAATGATACGCCTTGCATAGCAGACGAAAACGGCGTGTACCATGCCTATGTGGACGGTACCGACGATGTGCTAACGGTAAGCTGCGAAACAACCGGTGTCACCTACAAGGTCACACGGATGGATACGAATGCCGAGATTCGTGAGAATACCGCAGGATCAGGGTATATGCTTCCCGATTTTGAGGGCAGCCTGATGTTCAGAATCGACGGTATTTCAGGTGTTGCGGGCAATACGACCGCCAAGGATATGACCAGTGTGTTCTTGCTGGTTAGTGTGGATAAAACGCCGCCTGTGCTGACTCTTTCTGCTCCGATATTCTACGCTGACAAGATGACGGGCGAATATCAAATCACAGGCACGGCGGACGCGGGTAGCAAGATTTTCTACGGAAATGATGGTAAATCTGTCGATGCGGCTAACGATGGCTCCTTCACCGTACCCGGTACGCTGGAGAGCAACGGTGGTGTTCTTTCCCTTTACGCACAGGATAGTGCGGGGAACGAATCCGCTTTACAGCTTGCACTGATTACAAAGCAGCCGCAGTATGCTGTCACAATGAACGGAAGCTACGCACAAGATTCGGGCGCTGGAGAGTATTCAGAGGGCGAAACAGTAACGATTAAGGCTGGTGAGCGCAGCGGTTATCAGTTCGGTGGTTGGACCTCCAATCGTGATGTTGCCTTTGCGGATGCAAGCAGCGCGACAACGACCTTTACCATGCCAAACGCCGACGTAACCGTTACAGCTAACTGGAAAAAATCTGTTTCCCCTACGCCAATCACTCCTGGCGATACGGTAAAATATATCGTGGAGCATTATAAGGCTAGTAACAATGGTTATACGCTGGAAGAAACGGAATATCTTGGAGGTGCTATCGGTTCGAATGTTACCGCTGAGCCAAAAACCTACACAGGCTACACTTATAATCCTGATGCAGAAGGAAGTATTACCAAAGGGACATTAAAAAAGATTAGCAGTGCATCGGATATATTGACCTTAAAACTCTACTATGACTTAACTGTTTATGCTGTGACCGTAGAAAATGATGGAAATGGCTCTGCAACTGCTGTTCCCGGATCCGCAACGATGGGAGAGACAATATCACTAACTGCTACGCCGGACAGTGGCTACCACTTCAAGTCGTGGGAAGTTGTTTCCGGCGATGTGACGATCAGCGAAGGTAAGTTTACCATGCCCGCAGGAAATGTGACTGTAAAGGCTCTTTTTGAAAGAAAATCAAACAACGACGAAGGAACCACTTACTACACATTGACCTTTGATACCAACGGTGGTAGCAGTATTCATGCAATCCGCACGACTTCTGGTAAGACGATTAACCTTTCCGACTACATCCCGACCCGCAACGGCTATGACTTTACCGGCTGGTATTCCGATAAGACGCTGATGCAGAAAATCACGGAAATCAAGCTGAACGAAAACAAAACAGTTTATGCTGGTTGGACAAAACTGACAAGTGATGGTTCATCTACCCAAAAGCCTCCGACTGGTGATAGCAACGAATTGCTCCTCTGGTCTGTTTTGCTCCTTATTTCTGGTTTCAGCATAATAAACATTGTACTGCTTGTTAAAAAGAAAAAGGGTGCAAAATAATCAACATATAAATAAGCTAATGTAGAAAGGAGGTAACGGACATAGTTTCGTTATCTCCTCGTATTGTAAATACCATTCACCTTAAAATAAGGCTTTTCTCTACTTTTTAATTCCTAGAAAACTGCTGCCAGATAAGAAAAAAGGCCCTGACAGTCTGGAAATCCCAGACCATCAAGTTCATTCTTTATTCTAAATTGCATTTCATGTTTTCACATGATTTTTCTAGCATTATCATTGTTAAAATCTAATGCAGCCTACTGGACAGGATTTTGCACATTTCCCGCATCCTACACACAATGTTTCTTCTACTACCGCATAGCATCCACGATGAACTTTAACCGCTGCCAGCGGACAAGTATTTTCACATACTCCGCAGGCAACACATCTTTTCTATCGACACTTGCCACTCTTTTTTCCAATGCTTTGTTCCCCTTTCAAATTTAGTATCTCTATTGCACCTGAAAAAGGTAAACTCTTCTGTGATATTATTACATAAGAATTTACCTTGAACGCTAATAACTGAAGTGACATATTTTTATTTATGGCATATGTCAATTATGTAATTGACGCATCTTAAAAAAGCAAGTATACTATGTTCATAAAGGAGATAACTGTTATGAGCTTCGAAAATTATTTTCCAGTATGGAATGAGTTAAATACAGCACAGAAAAAACTAATTTCAGATAATTTAATCACACAGCATGTAAAAAAAGGAACAGTCATTCACAACGGGAACCTGGATTGTACTGGATTATTACTGGTTAAATCCGGGCAGCTTCGAACTTACATACTTTCAGATGAAGGACGGGAGATTACACTTTACCGTCTGTTCGATATGGATATGTGTCTTTTATCCGCCTCATGTATCATACGCTCCATTCAATTTGAAGTAACCATTGAAGCAGAAAAAGATACTGATCTTTGGATCATCCCTGCTGAAATCTATAAGGGCATCA